>Ga0208330_1000537_pt1 | contig 16622 bp, 17 predicted proteins | sample DeeseametaMP1896_FD_184180 | JGI IMG/M metagenome (GOLD analysis project Ga0208330, IMG submission 184180) | Marine microbial communities from the Deep Pacific Ocean - MP1896 (SPAdes) | ecosystem: Environmental > Aquatic > Marine > Oceanic | place: East of Hawaii, North Pacific Ocean | collected...
CCCGATTCATCGAGACCATGTCAGTAGCGGTAGTGCTCCGGCTTGTACGGGCCTTCGACGTCGACACGGATGTACTCGGCCTGCTCCTTGCTGAGCTTGGTCAGCGTGCCGCCGAGCGCCTCGACGTGGATGCGCGCCACCTTCTCGTCGAGGTGCTTGGCCAGCCGGTAGACGGCGTTGTCGTACTCGTCGTTCTTGGTCCACAGCTCGATCTGGGCGATCACCTGGTTGGAGAAGCTGTTGCTCATCACGAACGACGGGTGGCCCGTCGCGTTGCCCAGGTTCAGCAGGCGGCCCTCGGACAGCACCACGATGGACTTGCCGTCGTCGAAGATCCACTGGTCGACCTGCGGCTTGATGTTGATCCGCTTGGCGCCGGAGCGCTCCAGGGCGGCCATGTCGATCTCGTTGTCGAAGTGGCCGATGTTGCCCAGGATCGCCTGTTCCTTCATCTGGCGCATGTGGTCGAGGGTGATGATGTCCTTGTTGCCGGTGGAGGTGATGACGATGTCGGACGTCCCGATCGCCTCCTCGACGGTGCGGACGTCGTAGCCGTCCATCATCGCCTGCAGCGCGTTGATCGGGTCGATCTCGGTGACGGTGACCCGCGCCCCCTGACCGGCCAGCGACTCCGCGCAGCCCTTGCCCACGTCGCCGTAGCCGCAGATCAGCACCTTCTTGCCACCGATCAGCACGTCGGTGCCGCGGTTGATGCCGTCGATCAGCGAGTGGCGGGTGCCGTACTTGTTGTCGAACTTGCTCTTGGTGACCGAGTCGTTGACGTTGATCGCCGGGAACGGCAGTTCACCCTGCGCCTCGAACTGGTACAGGCGGAGCACACCGGTGGTGGTCTCCTCGGTGACGCCCTTGACGGCCTCGGCGATCTTGGTCCACTTGGTCTTGTCCTGCTCGAAGCGCTCGCGCAGCACGCCGAGGAACACCTTCCACTCGGCCGGGTCGTCGTCCTCGGCGGGCGGCACGACGCCGGCCTTCTCGTACTGCGCGCCGCGCAGCACCATCATGGTGGCGTCGCCGCCGTCGTCGAGGATCATGTTGGCCGGCTCACCCTCCCAGGTGAGCATCTGCTCGGCGGCCCACCAGTACTCCTCGAGGGTCTCGCCCTTCCACGCGAACACGGGGATGCCCTTGGGCTCCTCGGGGGTGCCGTGCGGTCCCACGACGACGGCCGCGGCGGCCTCGTCCTGGGTGGAGAAGATGTTGCAGGACGCCCAGCGCACCTCGGCGCCGAGGCTGGTCAGCGTCTCGATCAGCACCGCGGTCTGCACGGTCATGTGCAGCGAGCCGGAGATCCGCGCGCCCTTGAGCGGCTGGACGTCGGCGTATTCGTAGCGCAGTGCCATCAGTCCGGGCATCTCGTGCTCGGCCAGGCCGATCTCCTTGCGGCCGTACTCGGCCAGCGACAGGTCGGCGACCTTGAAGTCGATACCGTTGCGGACGTCGACGGTCATGTTCGATGCAGTCATATAGAGCCCCTTTTGTCGTTCGTCGATGCTGGTGTCGCAGCTCATCGGCGACACCCATGCGGACACGGACACCCATAGCCTGCGGGCTCGCGGGACAGGCGCGGAGGCGCTCTGCCGGCTAAGCGGTATCTATGACACCGTACCGTTCGGCGAAAGGCGACATCAGCCGGGCCAGATCGCGTGCGACGTCATGGTCGGCTTCCGGCGGCATCGAGACGTAGCTCATTGCCAGCCGCACGATGGCGCGGGCCAGCACACCGGCGTCTTCCTGACTGCACCGCACCCAGCTGGCCATGAACGATTCGGTCAGCCGCGCCGAGCAGTGGTTGATGATCGGCGCGCTGTCGGTGGTGATGATCTGCAGCAGGTCGGGCTTGGAGCCGCCGGTCAGCAGCGAGATCACCAGCGGGTCGGCGGCCGACTTGGTGAAGAAGTCGCGGAATCCCTGCAGGAACGCGGCGTAGACATCGCCGATGTTGTCGTTGATCGCGTCGTGGATCTGGTCGACGAGCCGGTCGGCCAGCCGCAGCGCATACCCCTGGGCCAGCCCCTGCCGGGAGCCGAACTCGTTGTAGATGGTCTGGCGGCTGATGCCGGCGGCACGCGCCACGTCCGACAGCGTGATCGACGACCAGTCACGGTTGAGCAGCAGTTCACGCATGCCGTCGAGGATGGAGTCGCGCAGCAGCACCCGTGACGCTTCGGCGTAGGGCACGCGCTGCGCGACTCGTCGGTTGGGGGCGCTGCTCACACGCGCGACAATATCGCTTCTCGGTGACGCGCCGAGTGAGGCGAGCCGCCCCGTCACGACCCCCGCCCATGCGGTCACGGCCGCGAGACCTCCACCATCTCGAAGTCCGACTTGGCCGCACCGCAGTCCGGGCAGCTCCAGTCGTCGGGGATGTCGTCCCAGCGGGTGCCCGGGGCGATGCCGTCCTCGGGCCAGCCCTTGGCTTCGTCGTATTCGAAGCCGCACTGCACGCAGACGAACAGCTTGTAGTCGTTGTCACTCATGTCGAAGTTGTCCTTTCTCAGATGACGTTGAGACTGCGTCCACAGCGCTCGCCACTCGCACTTTCACGCAGTGGACGCAGTCTCAACGGTGTCAGGCGGGTTCGAAGTCGAGCTTTTCCAGCACTGCGCAGTCCGGGCAGCACCAGTCGTCGGGCACGTCCTCCCACGGCGTCCCGGGCGGAAAGCCCTCCCGGGGTGCGCCTTTGGACTCGTCGTAGACGTAGTCGCAGCCGGGGCAGCGGTAGGCACTCATCGGGCGCTCGCATAGCGGGCCAGCACCTTGTCGCGCACCCGGGGGTGGACGTTCACGCGGGTGATGTCGCCGTCGTAGTGCTCGAGCACCCGGTGGTCCATCACCTTGCGCCACAGCGGCGGGAAGTAGGTCAGCGCGATCATCGACGCGTAGCCGCTGGGCAGGTTCGGCGCGCCGTCCATGCTGCGCAGCGTCTGGTAGCGCCGGGTCGGGTTGGCGTGGTGGTCGCTGTGGCGCTGCAGGTGGTACAGGAACAGGTTGGTCACGATGTGATCGGAGTTCCAGCTGTGCACCGGGGCGCACCGTTCGTAGCGGCCGCTGGCTGGACGCCCTTCTCTTCGCGCAAGCGGCTCATCGACCTTCTGCCGCAGCAGCCCGTAGTGCTCGAGGTAGTTCACCGTCTCCAGCAGCGTGAACCCGAAGACCGCCGAGATCAGGATGTAGGGGATCAACGCCCAGCCGAACACCGCGATCAGCACGCCGTAGAGCAGCACCGACATCGCCCAGGCGTTGAGCACGTCGTTGGACGGATGCCACTTGCTCTTGCCGGCGCGCTCCAACCGCTTGGCCTCGAGCTCCCAGGCTGAGCGCAGGCTGCCGAACACGCTGCGCGGCAGGAACTCCCAGAACGTCTCACCGAAACGGGCCGACGCAGGATCCTCCGGCGTGGCGACGCGCACGTGGTGGCCCCGGTTGTGCTCGATGTAGAAGTGGCCATAGCAGGTCTGGGCGAGGGTGATCTTCGAGAGCCAGCGCTCCAGGGAATCCTTCTTATGCCCCATCTCGTGGGCGGTGTTGATGCCCACGCCGCCGAGCACGCCCACCGACAGTGCCAGGCCGATCTTGGCCGGCCAGCCCAGTCCGCCGTCGAAGCCAAGCCAGCTCAGATTCGACGCGGTGAACAGGTAGGCGCCGAAGATGACGCTGGCGTACTGGAACGGGATGTAGATGTAGGTGCAGTAGCGGTAGTACTTGTCGTTCTCCAGCCGCTCCATCAGCTCGTCGGGCGGGTTCTGCCCGTCGGGGCCGAACTTCAGGTCCAGGCTCGGCAGCAGGATGTAGACCAGGATCGGACCGATCCAGAACGGCACCTGCGCCGCGGCGTGCCAACCGAACTGGTTGAGCCCCCAGATCAGCGGCAGCATCACGAACAGTGCCGTGGGCGGGATCAGCCCCATCAGCCACAGATAGCGCTTCTTGTCGCGCCAGTTCTCGATGTCGATCGCCGGCATGTCTTGCGTGGTCACTCGATGCCTCCTTGCTGTGAGTGCAGTCACCTCGTGCCCTTGACTATAAAGGCTCATTTGTCGCGTGTCTATACAAAGCAGCCCTTTTGTAAAGCTCGCCATGGTGAATCGGGCGCGCTTTGCGACAGCAGCGGTGCTTCAGCGCGCCGAAATCGCCGAGCGGATCAGCGCGATGACCCGGTCCGGATAAGCGGTGAGGTCCAGCCACGTGAATCGCAGCACCTGCCAACCCAGCAGGACGAGGTCGTTCTGCCGCTGACGATCGATCTGAAACGCGTCGGGGTCGCTGTGAAACGCGAACCCGTCCACCTCGATCGCCACCTTCTGCGCCGCGAATCCGACGTCGACCCGATAACCGCCGACCCGGTGATTGGCCTTCCACCCGCCGATACCGGCCTCCCGTAGCAGTTGATGCAGAATGCGCTCCGCCACTGAGTGGGCGCCCCCGGCTGCGGCTTGTAACAGCAGCCGAGACCGCGGCGCACCGGTGCGACCCTTGTTGCGCAGGTGGGTGCGCCAGAGGCCGGGGAGGTCGACATGGCGTTGTTGCAGTGCGGTGTCGAGCAATTTGGCCCCGCCTCCGCGCTGCGCGGCGGCTTCCACGACGGTCAAGCTCAGCGACGTCACCCGCATGCCCTTGAGCTCGATGACGTCGCAGCGGTGCAGTTCGCGGCGACGGACCCGGGTTCCCTCGTGGCGTCGGCCGTGGCTGTCGCGCGGCACCGTGACCTCGACAATGTCAGGGGCGAACCGGGTCAGGCCATGCCATGAGGCCGCGGTCAGGCCGCTGGCGGCGGCCTGTGACCCGTGTCCCCACACCGCTGCGCGGATGCGAGCCGCGTCCGAGAACGGGCGGTCATCGACGAAGTACACACCCCGGCCGCAGCGGCGCCACTGGCCGGATTGCACGCGGCGCTGGACGCTGCGTCGACTCAGCCCCGCGGCCCGCGCCTGCTCGTCGGTGATGACTCCGTCCTGGCGCCGCAGATAGTCGCTGAGCATGTCCGGTGTGACGCACCGCAGCCCCTCACGGTTCCACCCACGGCGAATTCGGCGCGCTATGCGACAGCGTGGGTGCTCTAGCGCGCCCGATTCGCAAGAATGGAGTGGCGACGGCCGTAGAGGAAGTAGACGACGACGCCGATCGCCATCCAGATGCCGAACCGGATCCAGGTCAGCCCGGTCAGGTTCAGCATCAGCCACAGGCACGCGATGATCGCCAGGATGGGCAGCACCGGCACCCACGGCACCCGGAAGCCCCGCTGCAGGTCCGGTCGCGTCCGGCGCAGCACGATCACCCCGGCCGACACCAGCACGAACGCGAACAGCGTGCCGATGTTGACCATCTCCTCGAGCTTGTCGATCGGGAACACCGTCGCAGTCACGGCGACGACCAGGCCGACGATCAGCGTGATGCGCACCGGCGTGCCGTGCCGCCCGGTCTTGGCCAGCTGCGTGGGCAGCAGCCCGTCGCGCGACATCGCGAACAGCACCCGGGTCTGGCCGAGCACGAGCACGATGACGACCGTGGTCAGGCCTGCCAGCGCCCCGATCGAGATCACCTTGGCCGCCCAGTCGATGCCGTTCAGCGCGAACGCGGTGGCCAGGTTCTGCGTTTCGGCGTCGCGCAACTGGGTGTAGCTGACCATCCCCGACAGCACGATCGCCACGGCGACGTAGAGCACGGTGACGATGCCCAGCGAGGCCAGAATGCCGCGGGGAATGTCGCGCTGCGGCTGTTTGGTCTCCTCGGCGGTGGTCGCGACGATGTCGAAGCCGATGAACGCGAAGAACACGATCGAGGCGCCGGCCAGCAGCCCGTACCAGCCGTAATGGCTGCCTTCGGCGCCGGTGAGCAGCGAGAACAGCGACTGCTCGGTGCCGGTGCCGCCCTCCCCCGCCTCGGCGGGCGGGATGAACGGCGAGTAGTTCTCGGTCTTGATGTAGAACGCGCCGACGGCGACCACCAGCAGCACCACTCCCACCTTGACGGCGGTGATGGCCAGGCTGACCCCGGCGGACAGTTTGGTGCCCCAGGCCAGGATGGCGGTGACGAACGCGATGATCAGCAGCGCACCCCAATCCAGTTGCAGCCCAAACACTTCGGCAGATCCCCCGGCGAAGCCGAACACGGTGCCCAGGTAGCTGGACCAGCCCTTGGCGACGACGGCTGCGGCGACGGCGAACTCCAAGATCAGGTCCCAGCCGATGATCCAGGCGATGAACTCACCGAACGTCGCATAGGAGAACGTGTAGGCGCTGCCGGCCACCGGCACGGTGGAGGCGAACTCGGCGTAGCACAGTGCGGCGAGTCCGCAGGAGATCGCGGCGATGATGAACGAAATCGAGATCGCCGGACCGGTGATGTTGCCGGCGGTCGAGGCGGTGATGGTGAAGATGCCGGCACCGATCACCACCGACACCCCGAAGACGGTCAGATCCCACCAGTTCAGGTCCTTGCGGAGCTTGGTGCTGGGCTCGTCGGTGTCGGCGATCGACTGCTCGACGGACTTGGTCCGCCATCGCCCTACGGTCCGCGTCACCGGTTCCTGAACCATCGACCGTCCCCTTTTCGTCATCGTTTCAGCGGAATGTACCCACTAGCGTGTGATCCGATGGGTCCAATGAGACACGCAGTGGTGATAGGGGCCAGCATCGGCGGGTTGTGTGCCGCCAAGGTGCTGGCGGAGTTCGCTGACCAGGTGACGGTGTTCGAGCGTGACGAACTGCCCGCCGAACCGGCCAGCCGCTCCGCCACGCCGCAGGACCGCCACGTGCACCTGTTGATGGCGCGCGGCGCCGAGGAGTTGGAGTCGCTGTTTCCCGGGCTGCTGGCCGACATGGTGGCCGACGGGGTGCCGATCTTGGAGAACCGGCCGGACTGCATCCATTTCGGGGCGGCCGGTCACGTGCTGGGGACCCAGCACCGGCTGCAGGACGAGTTCACCGCCTACGTGCCGAGCCGACCGCACCTGGAGTGGCAGATCCGCAGCCGCGTCACCGCGCTGCCGAATGTCACCCTGCAGCGGCGTGGCGTCGACGAGCCGGTCTTCGACGGGCACCGGGTCACCGGGGTGCTCACCGCTGACGGCGAGGTCGTCGACGCCGATCTGGTCATCGATTCGACCGGCCGCGGCACCCGGCTGCCGGCGTGGCTGGCGCAGTGGGGCTTCGAGAAGCCGCGCGAGGACAGCGTCGCGGTCGGTATCGGCTACGCCACCCACCGCCTGACGATCCCCGAGGATCTGGTCCGCGAGAAGGTCGTGGTGGCCGGTGCGTCACGGGAGCAGCCGCTGGGACTGGGCATGCTCTACTACGAGGACGACATCTGGACGATGACCACGTTCGGCGTCGGAAAGGTCGCGCCGCCAGAGGATTTCGCGGGTATGCAGGCGCTGGCCGAGCAGCTGCTGCCGGCTCATCTCAGCGCCGCGGTGCAGCAGGCACAGCCGGTGGGTGAGGTCGCGATACACAAGTATCCGGCGAGTCGGTGGCGGCGGTTCGACGAACTCGACCGCTTCCCGGCGGGCATTCTGCCGTTCGGCGACGCGGTGGTGAGCTTCAATCCGACGTTCGGGCAGGGCATGACGATGACGTCGCTGCAGGCCGGTCATCTGCGCCGCGCGCTGCAGGGCCCGCGCGACGAACTGGCCACGACGTTTCTGACCGCCACCGGTAAGACGACGTGGCCGGTGTGGACGATGAACGCGATCGGTGATCTGATCCTGCACCGGGCCGAGGGCCCGATGCCGTGGTGGTATCGCCCGGTGGGTTCGCTGTTCGACCAGTTCCTGGGCGCTGCGGAGTCCGATCCTGTGCTGGCGGAATGGTTTCTACGCCGGTTCAGCCTGCTCGACAGCCTCTACATGGTGCCCTCTGCGAAGCTGGTCGGCCGCACGGTGCGTCACAACATGCGGCTGTGGATGTCCGAGCGGCGGGCTAGATCCCGACGGTCACCCGGAACAGCCGGGTCGGCTCCTGCGCGCTCAGCCTGATCGGTCCGTCGTCGGCGGCCACCCAGCCCGCCTTGCCACGTTCCAGCACCACCGAGCGGGTCTTGGCGTGCACGGTGGCCGCCCCTTCGGCACACAACAGGATCTGCGGTCCGTCGTGGCGGGTAGGTGCGTCGATCTCGTGGCCGAGGTTGCCCTCGTCGATGCGCAACACCGACACCGCGAATTCCGGCGCCGGCGTGCGGTAGACGAGTTCTTCGCCGTCGGAACATGATTCGGGCCGGACCACGATGTCCTCGGCGGGGGTGAAGTCGAGCACGCGCAGCAGTTCGGGCACGTCGACGTGCTTGGGGGTCAGCCCGCCACGCAGCACGTTGTCGGAGTTGGCCATCACCTCGACGCCGATGCCGTGCAGGTAGGCGTGCAGGTTGCCGGCGGGCAGGTAGATCGCCTCGCCGGGCGCCAGCGACAGCCGGTTGAGCAGCAGTGAACACAGCACGCCGGCGTCGCCGGGGTAGCGTTCACCCAGTTCGAGCACGGTCTTGGCTTCCCGTTCGAATTCGGTTGCCCCCGAACGCACGTAGTCGATGGCACCGTCGATGACGGCGGGCACCAGCACGTCGAGGTCGGGCTGCGGGAACGTGATCCAGGTGGTGAACAGTGCGCGCAGCCCGTCGGACTCGGATTGTCCGTCCAACAGCCCGATGAACGGGTCGAGGTCGGCGACCTCGAGCGCACGCATCAGCTCGACGGTGCGAGCGACGGGCCGGAACCCGGCGAGCGCCTCGAACTGGTCGAGGGCGACGAGGATTTCGGGTTTGTGGCTGCGGTCGGGATAGTTGCGCTGCGGCGCGGTGATCGGGATACCCATGCGTTCTTCGCGGGTGAAGCCCTCGAGTGCCTGCTCGCTGCTCGGATGGGCCTGCAGCGACAGCGGCTCGTCGGCGGCGAGCACTTTCACCAGGAACGGCAGTGTGTCACCGAAGCGGCCGCGCACCGCCGGCCCGAGTTCGCTTTCCGGATCGGCACGCAGCGCGTCGAGCAGTGAGCGCTCGGCGTCGTCGTCCTGCAGCCACGCCGGGTCGCCCGGATGGGCACCGAACCACAGTTCGGCCTCCGGATGCGGTGTGGGACTGGGCGCCCCGGTGAAATCGGCAATCGCGGTTCGCGAACCCCATGCATAGGTCCGGACCGCTCCCCTCAGCAGATGCACTTACCTCAACCTCGAACCAGCCGCTGGTAGACCGCCGCCATTTCGAGGCGGACCGCCAGCAGCGCCAATTGTTGTTCGAGACGCCCCGGCGCGGTGGCCGGCACCTCCCGATCTCCCCCCGCCATCACGACGTCCGGGACGTCGTTGGCGTTGACGACCTTGATGTCGTCGAAACCCCTGAGCCGCGCTGAGATCTCGGGCCGCTGCGCGTCGGATGCCAGCACGAAGGTGCGGGTGCGCGCCGGTCGCGGACCGTCGATCTGCTCGTCGTGGAAGATGGACAGTTCGTCACTGTCGGATGAGGGCCCGCGGCCCCACCCGGTGCCGATTGCGACCAGCACGTCGGCCAGGTCGACGGCGGCGACGGTGCGGTGGGCGACGCGTAGCATCACCGTCGCGGCGTGCCGGGCCAGCGCGAGGGTGGCCGCGCAGTCGCCGGCGAAGACGACGTCGTAACCCGCCATCTGCTCGGCGAGCACTTTGGCCGGGTTGGTGAACAGGTCGCGCGCGGCGCTGTTGTGCAGCGCTTCGTCGTCGAGTTGGTCGGCCAGCGTGGCCAGGTCGGCCTGCGCGCCGGGCGTGATCACCTGCACGACCGCCAGGCCGGCGGCCAGGTAGCGGGTCAGGGTGAAGTCGTCGGGCATCGGCACCCGCGGGGGCAGCGCGACCGAGCGGCCGGAGGTGGCGTCGCGCAGCGGGCCCTCATACGGCGCGATGACGACGACGCGCGCTCCGCGGCGCACACCGGTGGCGGCGGCGGAGACCAGCGCGGGTTCGCCCGGGTCGTCGCCGGCGAGGATCAGGACGTCGAGGGCGCCGATCCACATGGGCGGTTCGGAGACGACGACGAACGGGGCGCCGACCGATCCGCCGAGGATCGCGGCCAGGATGGTGCCGGCGGTGTGGGCGTTGCCGCGCCCGGCCATCCACACGATGGTGCGCGGCGGGGAGTCGGAGGCCACCGCGTCGAGGTCGCCTTCGTCGAGGGCCGCGGCGGTGGCCCGCACCTGCGCGCCGGCCATGGAGGCGGCGCGCAGCAACCCCATCCGGTCAGCTTCGAGCAGGCCCTCGGCGTCGTCGAGGTCCACCACGGCGGCCGAGGCCGGCGTGCTCACGTCAATTCCTTGGTGCCGGCCCGGATGTAGCCGCCGATCTCGTCGACGAGGTCGCTGACACCTTCGGCGGTCAGGGATTCGACGTTGAGCCGCAGCAGCGGTTCGGTGTTGGACATGCGCAGGTTGAACCAGCTGCCGTCGCCGAGGTCGACGGTGACTCCGTCGAGGTGGTCGATGCCGTGCACGCGCGGCCCGAACGACTTGAGCACCGATTCGACGACGGCGGGCGCGTCGGTGACGGTGAAGTTGATCTCGCCGGACGATTCGTAGCGTTGGTAGTCGGCCATCAGGTCCGACAGCGGGCGGTCCTGTTCGCCGAGCGCGGCGAGCACGTGCAGCGCGGCCAGCATGCCGGAGTCGGCGCCCCAGAAGTCGCGGAAGTAGTAGTGCGCGGAGTGCTCGCCACCGAAGATGGCACCGGTCTCGGCCATCAGGGCCTTGATGTAGGAGTGGCCGACCCGCGAGCGCACCGGCGTGCCGCCGCGTTCGGTGACCAGTTCGGGCACCGCGCGCGAGGTGATCAGGTTGTGGATGACCGTCGCGCCGATCTCGCGGCTCAGTTCGCGGGCGGCGACCAGCGCGGTGACCGCCGACGGGGAGACGGCGTGGCCCTTCTCGTCGACGACGAAGCAGCGGTCGGCGTCACCGTCGAACGCCAGGCCGATATCGGCGCCGGTCTGCACGACGAACTCCTGCAGATCCACGAGGTTGGCCGGTTCCAGCGGGTTGGCCTCGTGGTTGGGGAAGGTGCCGTCGAGCTCGAAGTACAGCGGGAACACCGTCATCGACGGGATGGGTCCCAGCACCGCCGGGGTGGTGTGGCCGGCCATCCCGTTGCCGGCGTCGACGGCGACGTTGAGCGGGCGCAGGCTGCCGACGTCGACGAGCGAGCGCAGGAACTGCCCGTAGTCGACGAGGACGTCGCGGTCGGACAGCGTTCCGCGGGTGCCGTCGTAACCGGGGACGCCCTCGATGACCTCGTCGCTGATCGTGGTCAGGCCGGTGTCCTTGCCGACGGGTTTGGCGCCGGCGCGGCACAGCTTGATGCCGTTGTAGGCGGCCGGGTTGTGACTGGCGGTGAACATCGCGCCGGGGCAGTTCAGCAATCCAGAGGCGAAATAGAGCTGGTCGGTGGAGGCGAGTCCGATGCGCACGACGTCGAGGCCCTGGTCCATGACGCCTTCGGCGAACGCGGCGGCGAGCACCGGGGAGCTGGCGCGCATGTCGTAGCCGAGCACGACCTGCGTGGAGTTCTCACCGTCGCGCATCAACCGCGCGAAGGAGGCCCCGACCTCGCGGACGAATGCGTCGTCGATTTCCTCCCCCACGAGCCCACGAACGTCATAGGCCTTGATCACGCGCTGCACCGCCGCGGCGGACCGGGACATAGGGCTCCTTGGACGACAGGACTGGTGCTGCCAGCCTAGCCGTCGCCGCGCATCAATATGGCCGCCCCGGGATTGCGAAATCGCATTCCATCAGCGACGTCCCTGCTGGGGAGTGATTTCGGCGGTGGGGTCAGTCGGTGGGGTCGGGCAGAACGCGCAGATGACCGCGACGACGGCCGTTGGTCTCGGGTTTGCGGGTCGGCGGTGCCATCAACGCGCCGCTCTGGGCGCCGCTGACGGGGTCGGTGAATCCGGTGAAGCCGTGCACCGGCCCCCCACCGGCTCCTCTGCCCTCGCGGCCTTCGCGCACGGCGTCGGCCAGGGCGACCAGGTCGTCGTCATCGGGGTGCGACGGCAGCGGGCCGGCGTGGCGGACCAGCTCCCAGCCGCGCGGCGCGGTGATCCGGCCGGCGTGCATGACGCACAGGTCCCAGGAGTGCGGCTCGGACACGGTCGCCAGCGGCCCCACTACGGCCGTCGAGTCGGAATACACGAACGTCAACGTCGCAACCGCGTAGTGAGGGCACCCGGGCCGGCAGCAGCGACGGGGAACATTCACGGACGTGAGGTTATCGTGCAGCGTCGTCGGCATCGCGGCGGACACGCGCAGCCGCGGGCGCGCCGACTCTCAACCGTTACGATCTTCTGCGTGACGCGGCGCAACCACCGGGGGTCGCGGCGGGGCCGCGAGATGCGTGGACCACTGCTTCCGCCGAGCGTTCCGGGTTGGCGCAGCCGCGCCGAACGGTTCGACATGGCGGTGCTGGAGGCGTACGAGCCGATCGAGCGGCGGTGGCAGGACCGGGTGGCGACGCTCGATGTGGCCGTCGACGAGATTCCCCGGCTGTCGCCGAAGGATCCGGACAGTGTGCAGTGGCCACCGGAGGTGATCGCCGACGGTCCGATTGCGCTGGCCCGGCTGATACCCGCCGGGGTCGATGTCCGCGGAAATGCCACGCGGGCGCGAATTGTGTTGTTCCGCAAGCCGATCGAGCGTCGAGCCAAGGACACCCTAGAGCTGACCGAGCTGCTGCACGAACTGCTGGTGGCTCAGGTGGCCACCTATCTGGGGGTCGAACCGTCGGTGATCGATCCGAGCATCGACGACGACTGAGAGGAATCCTGTTGGGTCTGGTGCGCGCTGAGCGACCCGCGCCCGCATGAAGAGCGTGTGATGCCGTGCGCGCGTGCGCGGCGGCTAGATGATGCCGCGCTTGAGGCGACGACGCTCCCGTTCGGAGAGTCCGCCCCAGATGCCGAAGCGCTCATCGTGAGCCAGTGCGTACTCGAGGCACTCGTCGCGCACCTCGCAGCCCTGGCAGATTCGCTTGGCCTCGCGGGTCGAGCCGCCCTTCTCGGGGAAGAACGCCTCGGGGTCGGTCTGCGCGCACAGCGCGCGTTCCTGCCACTGATCTTCGATCGACTCGGTGTCGTTGTCGAAGAAGTCGTCGGTACTGGTGCTGGTGCTGGGCACCAGACTCAGCTGCGGACGACCATTGATCTCTGCCGGCATCGGTCCGGTCTGGATGTGCGAAGCACTCCCCACCGATCCGAGGAGCCTGTTGTCGAACCGGACCGAATCGCCGAAATCGGCCTGCTCAAATGCCATGTTCCCCTCCTCCAGGTCTCGTAGATCCGTTTAAAAAAGCCCCACTTATGAAGGTGCGGCCATCTCAATTCGAACAAGTGATCGAATCTCGGTCTGCGACACCGGAACCGGCCGGCCAACCGCGAAATGACACTGCTGTGATTACACACGGGTAGGCAGCGTGGGTCAAGCGCTAGAACAGGAATTCATATCATTCCGTGACATCAATTCGGCGCGTCGCGCGTTGGCGTGTCTGTCACGTTCGGGTCACTGACCCCATCCGCAAGCCACCCGGCGAAACTCTTCGGCGCACAGCGCCTACTCTCGTTCGGTGTGAAAGTCACTGTACTGGTGGGCGGCGTGGGAGGCGCGCGCTTCCTGCTCGGGGTGCAGCATCTGCTCGGCCTCGGCCAGTTCGGCAGCGGTGAAGAGTCGCTGCATGAGCTGACCGCGGTGGTCAACATCGGTGACGACGCGTGGATGTTCGGGGTGCGCATCTGCCCCGACCTCGACACCTGCATGTACACCCTCGGCGGCGGCATCGACCCGGAACGGGGTTGGGGGCACCGCGACGAAACCTGGCATGCCAAGGAGGAACTCGCGGCCTACGGCGTGCAGCCGGATTGGTTCGGGCTGGGCGACCGTGATCTGGCGACGCATCTGGTGCGCACCCAGATGCTGCGCGCCGGCTATCCCTTGTCGGCGGTCACCGAGGCGTTGTGCACCCGGTGGCAGCCCGGAGCGAGGTTGTTGCCCGTCAGCGACGACCGTGCCGAAACTCACGTCGTGATCACCGATCCGGCCGACGGGGAGAAGAAGGCCGTCCACTTCCAGGAGTGGTGGGTGCGCTACCGCGCCCAAGTACCCACGGACAGTTTCGCGTTCATCGGCGCCGACAAGGCGACCGCGGCCCCGGGTGTGACCGAGGCCATCGATGGCGCCGACATCGTGTTGATCGCGCCGTCGAACCCCGTAGTCAGCATCGGCCCCATACTCGGTATCGGCGGGGTACGGGCGGCGCTGCGCACGACGCCGGCGCCGGTGATCGGATACTCCCCCATCGTCGCCGGAAAGCCGTTGCGCGGCATGGCCGATACCTGTCTGAACCTGATCGGTGTGGACACCACCTCCGAGGCGGTCGGCGCGCATTACGGGGCACGGTCGTCGACCGGGATCCTGGACGGCTGGCTGATCCACGAGGGTGATCACGCCACGGTGCCCGGCGTCGACGTGCGTGCGGTGCCGTTGTTGATGACCGAGCCGGCGGTGACGGCCGAGATGGTGCGCGCCGGCATGGAGCTGGCCGGGGTGGCGCCGTGACCGACCACGGCACGTCGGCGCGGGTGGAACTGCTTCCCGTGGCGGGCCTGCCGGAGTTTCGGCCCGGCGACGACCTCGCCGCGGCTCTCGCACAGGCGGCGCCGTGGCTGCGCGACGATGATGTGGTCGTCGTCACCAGCAAGGTGCTGTCCAAATGCGAGGGCCGGATGGTCGACGCACCGACTGATCCGGAGCTGCGGGACACGTTGCGGCGCAGGCTGATCGATGCCGAGTCGGTACGGGTGCTGGCGCGCAAGGGTCGCACGCTGATCACCGAGAACGCACTCGGTCTGGTGCAGGCCGCGGCCGGGGTGGACGGCTCGAATGTCGACGCCGCCGAACTGGCGCTGCTGCCCGTCGATCCCGACGGCAGCGCGCGACGGCTGGTGCAGGAGTTGCGTGAGCGACTCGGGGTGCGCGTGGGTGTGGTGATCACCGACACGATGGGCCGCGCCTGGCGCACCGGTCAGACCGACGTCGCGATCGGCGCGGCCGGGTTGACGGTGCTGCACGGCTACGCGGGCGAACACGATCGGCACGGCAACGAGCTGATCGTCACCGAGATCGCCGTCGCCGACGAGATCGCCGCGGCCGCCGATTTGGTGAAGGGCAAGCTGACCGCGGTGCCGGTCGCGGTGGTGCGGGGGCTGCAGCTGCACGACGACGGGTCCTCGGCGCGCACGCTGGTCCGCGCCGGCGAGGAGGACCTGTTCTGGCTGGGCACGGAGGAGGCCATCGCACTGGGTCGTTCGCAGGCCCAGCTGCTGCGCCGCTCGGTGCGCCAGTTCAGCGACGAACCCGTCGATCCGGCGGTGATCGAGGCCGCGGTGGCCGAGGCGCTGACCGCCCCCGCTCCTCATCACACCCGGCCGGTGCGGTTCGTGTGGGTGCAGGGCCAGGCGGTGCGTCTGGCGTTGCTCGATGCGATGAAGGATCGGTGGCGCGCCGACCTGTCCGGCGACGGCCGAGACCCCGAGTCGGTGGAGCGTCGGGTCGGCCGCGGCCAGATTCTCTACGACGCGCCCGAATTGGTGATTCCGTTCATGGTTCCCGACGGTGCGCACACCTATCCCGACGAACGTCGCACCGCTGCCGAGCACACCATGTTCACCGTGGCGGCCGGCGCGGCGGTGCAGGGGCTGCTCGTCGCGCTGGCGGTGCGCGGGGTAGGCAGCTGCTGGATCGGGTCGACGATCTTCGCCCCGGATCTGGTGCGCTCGTCACTCGAATTGCCCGACGACTGGGAGCCGTTGGGCGCGATCGCGATCGGGCATGCCTCCGACGGACCTCCCCCGCCGCGGGATCCGGTGCCGACCGACGGTCTGCTGGTGCGCAAGTGAGTCTGCACCAGTCCGCGGTCGACGTGCTGAGCGCCTGGCACCCGGAGGACCCCGCGCAGGATTCCGTACGTCACGCGGTGTTGGCCTTCCTCGACGCCCGCGCCGACGCGTGCCTGCGCGAGTGCGTGCCCGGCCACATCACCGCCTCGGCGCTGGTGCTCGACCATGACGGCACCCACGCGCTGTTGACCTTGCATCCGCGCGTGGGCCGCTGGCTGCAGCTGGGCGGACACTGCGAATCGTCGGACGACACCCTCGTCGCCGCGGCGCTGCGCGAAGCCACCGAGGAATCCGGCATCGACGGCCTGACGATCGCGCCCACGCCCGCGGCGCTGCATGTGCACCCGGTGACCTGTTCACTCGGCGTGCCAACGCGTCATCTCGATGTGCAGTTCGTCGTCCGCGCTCCCGCCGGCGCACAGATCGTCGTCAGCGACGAGTCACTCGACCTGAAGTGGTGGCCGCTGGCCGAGCTGCCCGACGACACCGACTTCGGCCTGGCCCAACTCGCCCACGCCGCCAAGCCCCCTGGACTCGCCTGAGGTGCCGCGAACGTGCATTCCCTGTAGTCAGGAGGCGCGACGGGCTACAAGGAATGCACGTTCGCGGCTAGCTGGCTGTAGGTCGAGTCAAGTGGTGCGGAGGCCGTAGTGGGCCGACACACCTGGTCGGGTGTGTGGTTTCCGCGCGGCCGGCAGTGGTGCTGG
>Ga0208330_1000538_pt1 | contig 16616 bp, 11 predicted proteins | sample DeeseametaMP1896_FD_184180 | JGI IMG/M metagenome (GOLD analysis project Ga0208330, IMG submission 184180) | Marine microbial communities from the Deep Pacific Ocean - MP1896 (SPAdes) | ecosystem: Environmental > Aquatic > Marine > Oceanic | place: East of Hawaii, North Pacific Ocean | collected...
GGATCGAGACGAAATACGCCCGCGCCTGGTCGTCCTGGGAAAACGCGCTGGCCTCGGTCTATTCGAGCGGTCAGGGCGGGGAGGCGCCGGGGGAATATGCCCGCGCCTTCGCGCGGCTGGAAAACCACTACTTCACGAATGCCGGTTTCCTTGAACAGGACGGCTGGATCCTGCAGAACGTCGGACGAATCCGCGACATTCCGGGGGGGATCGTGCAGGGCCGTTACGACATGATCTGCCCGCCGGTCCGCGCCTGGCAACTGGCAAAGGCCTGGCCCAATGCCGATTTGCGGATGATCCGCAATGCCGGGCATGCGCTGTCCGAGCCGGGGATCAGCGCCGAACTGGTGCGGGTCATGGACCAGATCGCCGAAACCGCCTGAACCGGGCCTCTGGACAAACCTTTACAGTTGCCGTGAACACGTTAACGTGTGTCCAGCGCTAACAGGGCGGCTGCGATTACGTGAATCCCGTTTTCAAAATCATTCTCCAGCGTCTGGCCCTCGGCCTGCTGACGCTGTTCATCGTTTCGGTCGTGATCTTCACCGCGGTCAACATGTTGCCCGGCGATTTCGCAGAGGCGATCCTGGGCCAGGGCGCCACGCCCGAAGCGGTCGCCGCGATCCGCCGTGACCTGGGGCTCGATCAGGACCCGGTGACGCGCTATTTCCAGTGGCTTGCCGGTGCGGTTCAGGGCGACCTCGGCAATTCCTTCGCCCAGGCCAATTTCGCCAGCTTCGTCGGAACCGAGGGCAGCGCCAACATGGCATCGGTCGCCAACCAGATCGGACCGCGGTTCTGGAACACCATGTTCCTCGCGGGGGTGACGGCGCTGATCGCGGTGCCCTTTGCGGTCATCCTCGGCATCCTTGCGGCGCTCTACCGCAATTCGGCCTTCGACAAGTTCGCCAACATGTTCACGCTCACCTCGATCAGCAGCCCGGAATTCTTCCTGGCCTATATCCTGATCCTGTTCCTCGCGGTGCTGAACCCGCTGCTGCCGTCCCTGTCGAACATCTATGCCGACATGGGCCTGGGCGAGCGGTTGGAAAAGACGCTGCTGCCGGCTCTGACGCTGACATTGGTGGTCACCGCGCACATGATGCGGATGACCCGCGCTGCGATCATCAACCTGCTGGCCTCGCCCTATATCGAGATGGCGCGGCTCAAGGGCATATCGCCGCTGCGGGTGATCGTGAAGCACGCGCTGCCCAATGCTTTGGCGCCGATCATCAACGTCATTGCCTTGAACCTCGCCTATCTCATCACCGGCGTCGTCGTGGTCGAGGTGGTCTTCGTCTATCCGGGCATCGGCCAGCTCTTCGTCGATTCGGTCAAGATTCGGGATATCCCGGTAGTGCAGGCCTGCTGCCTGATCTTCGCGGGCGCCTACATCCTGCTGAACCTCACCGCCGACATCATGTCTATCCTCTCGAACCCGCGGCTGAGGCATCCGAAATGAGCCTGTGGATGCAGATCGTCGTCGTACTCCTCCTGTGTCTGGCCGGCGGCTGGGCCTTCCGCTTTGCCGGGATCAAGGCGACCGATGGCAAACCGTTCTACCGTGACATGCCGCTGAGCGTGGCCTTCGGTTACGTTCTGGGCGCGGTGCTGCTGGTCTGGATCGTCTGGTCCTACTACCTGTCGCGCACGCTGCCCGCGCCCGAGGTCAACAAGTACTTCTTCTTCCGCATTGCCATCGAAGGTTTCATCATCTTCGCGCTGTTCGCCTGGCTGTTCCGCCTTCTGGGGCGGAGCGTCGGCACCTCCACGACGAAAAAGCTGTTCCGGCAGATGCCGTTGACCGCGAGTTTCGGTATCCTGATGATCCTGATCTACGCCTTTCTCGCGATCTTTGCCGGGCTGCTGGCGCCCTACGGACAGGAACAGATCGTGCCCGGCGTCGCGGCCAACATACCGCCCGGCGGCAATCCGGCGATGGGCGGCAACCCGGACTTTCCGCTGGGCACCGACCAGATCGGCCGCGACATCCTCAGCCGCCTGATCTACGGCGCGCAGAACACCGTGGGCATTGCCTTTGCGACCACCTGCCTTGCCTTCTTCATCGGCGGGTCGCTCGGGTTCCTGGCCGCGACCCTGGGCGGCTGGCTCGACCAGGTGCTGAGCCGCGGGGTCGACGTGCTGATGGCGATTCCGTCGCTGATCTTTGCGCTGCTGCTGATGACCATCGCCAGCGCCTGGGCCGGATCGGAGAAGGGGCTTTTGACATTCTACATGGTCATCATCATCGCGGTGATCGACAGCACGCGGGTGTTCCGGCTGGCCCGCGCGGTGGGCGCGAACATCGTCGTGATGGATTACATCGAAGCCGCGAAGCTGCGCGGCGAGGGGCTGGGATATCTCATCTTCAAGGAAATCCTGCCCAATGCCACCGCACCGCTGCTGGCGGAATTCGGGCTGCGCTTCTGCTTTGTGTTCCTAACCATCGCGTCGCTGTCGTTCCTCGGCGTCGGCATCCAGCCGCCGCTGGCGGATTGGGGCACGATGGTGCGCGACCTAGCGCAGTTCATCAACTTCGCTGCGTTCGCGCCGCAGGTGGCGAGCGCACCGCTGCTGGCGGCGGGGGCCATCGCGCTGCTGACCGTGGCTGTGAACTTCGTGGTGGACTGGATGCTGCACAGATCGTCGGGGCTGAAGGAATGAGCCGTCTGCTGACAATGACCGATATCTGGATCGAAGGCCGGTCCGACGAGGTCTGGAACCCGATCATCAACGGCGTCGACCTGCACCTTAACAAGGGTGAGGTGCTGGGCCTGATCGGCGAATCCGGGGCCGGCAAATCCACCATGGGCCTGGCCGCCATGGGCTTTTGCCGGGACGGCGTGCGGATCGCCAAGGGGGCGGTGAATTTCGATGGCATCGACCTCGTGAAAGCCAGCGCCGAGGTCAAGCGCGGGCTACTAGGCAAACGCATTGCCTACGTGGCGCAGTCGGCGGCGGCGTCCTTCAACCCTGCGCACAAGATCATCGAACAGCACACCGAGGGACCGACCCAGCATGGCGTCATGGGCAAGTCCGAGAGCGAACGCGACGCGATGGAGCTTTACGCCAAGCTGCGCCTGCCCCATCCCGAAGAGATCGGGTTCCGCTTTCCGCATCAGGTCAGCGGCGGGCAGTTGCAGCGGGCGATGACGGCGATGGCCATGTCCTGCCGTCCCGACCTCATCATCTTCGACGAACCGACCACGGCGCTGGACGTGACGACGCAGATCGAGGTGCTGGCCAGCATCCGCGACATCGTCGACCAGTTCGGCACCGCGGCGATCTACATCACCCACGACCTTGCCGTGGTGGCGCAGATGGCCGACCGCATCAAGGTTCTGCTGCGCGGCGACGAGGTGGAAACGCAAGACACCCGCGCCATGCTGAGCCATCCGAAGGAGGACTATACCAAGAGCCTTTGGGCGGTGCGCGAGTTCAAGCGCCCGCAGAAGCCGCCGGTGCACGACCGTGCCACGCCGGTTGTGTCGGTGCAGGGGATCACCGCGGGCTACGGCAAGATCGACGTGTTGTATGACGTGAGCTTTGACATCCACGAGGGCCGCACCGTTGCGGTGGTGGGCGAAAGCGGCTCGGGCAAGTCCACCACGGCGCGCTGCATCACCGGGTTGCTGCCGCCGCGCAAGGGGGTGATCGAATTCGACGGTGTGGCGCTGCCGCTGGATTACCGCAAGCGCAGCAAGGACCAGCTTCGGCAGGTGCAGATGATCTACCAGATGGCCGACACCGCGCTGAACCCGCGCAAGACCATCGGAGAGATCATCGGTCGCCCGGTGGAATTCTACATGGGGCTCAAGGGCCGCGACAAACGCCGCCGGGTCGCAGAGCTGCTGGACCAGATCGAACTGCCCGCCGACCGGTATATCGACCGGCTGCCGTCCGAGCTGTCGGGCGGCCAGAAACAGCGCATCGGCATCGCCCGCGCCCTGGCGGCAGAGCCGCGCTTCATCATCTGCGACGAGGTGACTTCAGCGCTCGACCAGCTGGTGGCCGAAGGCATCCTGCGGCTGCTTGCGAAATTGCAGGATGAACTCAAACTGAGTTACATGTTCATTACCCACGATCTTGCCACGGTGCGGTCGATCGCCGACGAGGTGGTGGTGATGAAGGACGGCGAGGTGGTCGAACAGGGCCCCAAGGTCGAGATGTTCCAGCCGCCGCACCACCCCTACACCGACCTGCTGCTCAGCTCGGTGCCCGAGATGGACCCGGACTGGCTCAACACGCTGCTGAAGGAACGCGGAGTTGATAACATCGGCGATGCCGCCGTGCAGAAGATGGATTAGATTAGGCCCCGTATCGCGCGGGTGTCACAGACGCGGGGCAACCTGCAAAAGACGAAACCAGGGAGAACGACAATGAGACATATCAGCAGACGCGGACTGCTTCAGACCGGCGCCGCCGCCGGTGTTCTGGCCGCCAGCGGCCTGCCGCTGCGGGCACAGGGCAAACGCGGGGGGCGCCTGCGCGTGGCCCTGTCGGGCGCCAACACCAGCGACAGCTGGGACGGCCGGACGCATTCCGACATCTTCATGCAGGCCGCGGCCCAGGGCGCGGTGTTCGACAGCCTGACCGAAGTGGCCGCCGACGGGTCGCTGGTGGGCGAGCTTGCCACCGACTGGGAAGCCACGCCCGATGCCAAGACCTGGACCTTCAACCTGCGCCAGGGCGTGACCTTCCACAACGGCAAGCCCTTCGGCGCCGACGACGTGATCGAATCGCTTCAGATGCACGTGGCCGAGGGGTCGAAATCCGCCGCCCAGCCGCTGGTCGCCGCGATCACCGAGATGAAGAAGATCACCGATCACCAGGTGCAGTTCACGCTGGAAAACGGCAATGCCGATTTCCCCTACCTGATGTCGGATTACCACCTGCTGATCTATCCCGCCGGCCAGATCGAGGAGTCCATCGCCAACGGCATCGGCACCGGCCTCTACTCGGTCGTCAGCTTCGAGCCGGGTGTGCGTTTCGTGGGCCGCCGCGTCGACAGCCACTACAAGGACGGGAACGCCGGCTGGTTCGACGAGGTTGAATTCATCGCCGTGAACGATGCCACTGCCCGGATGAACGCGCTGATGACCGGCCAGGTCGACAGTATCGACCGGGTCGATTTTAAGACCGAGGCGCTTTTGAAAGCCAACCCGATGCTTCGCATCCAGGAGCTGACCGGCAACCAGCACTTCACCTTCCCGATGCTGACGAACGTGTCGCCGCTGGACAACGTCAACGTTCGCAAGGCGCTCAAGTACGGGATCAACCGCCAGGAAATGGTCGACAAGATCCTGCAGGGCCACGGACGCATCGGCAACGACACGCCCATCGGTCCGGCCAACCAGTATTTCGCCGACGATATCGAGCAGCTGTCCTACGATCCGGACAAGGCCGCTTTCTATCTGAAAGAGGCGGGCATGGACTCGCTCGACCTCGACCTCTCGGCCTCTTCGGCAGCCTTCGCCGGCGCGCTGGACGCGGCGCAGCTGTATCAGGCCTCGGCGAAACCGGCGGGCATCAACCTCAACGTGGTGCAGGAACCGGCGGACGGCTACTGGTCGAACGTCTGGCTGAAAAAGCCGTTCTCGGCCGCCTACTGGTCGGGCCGCGCCACCGAGGACTGGATGTTCTCGAACGCCTTCGAGGAAGGCGTGCCGTGGAACGACAGCCAGTGGGGATCGGAGGACAGCGAACGCTTCCAGAACCTGCTGATCGAAGCACGTGCCGAGCTCGACAGCGACAAGCGCCGCGAGATGTACACCGAAATGCAGGTCATCCTGCGCGACGAAGGCGGCGTGATCATCCCGATGTTCGCCAACTGGGTGCAGGCGCTCAGCAATGCGGTTGCGACACCCGAGGCGGTGGGCAACCTCTACCGTATGGACAACGGCCGCATGGCCGAACGGTGGTGGATGGCGTAAGCCTCACCGTCCGAAGACACCGGAAACGCCCCGCCATTGCGCGGGGCGTTTTCGTTGCGCGGGCTGATCGGCCGTCGCGCAGGTGGAGGGGGCAGGATGCCTCCGGCGGGAGGTTTATTGGCAAGATGAAGCAAGGGCGCGATCACCCCTTCATCTTGCACCGCGAGTTTTGCGCGGCAAGACTTGCGGGAAAACCTCCGGGGAGTTTGAGGGGCTGGCCCCTCAATGCCGGATCAAAGCACGTAGCGGCTGAGATCCGTCGACCGGCTGAGATCGCCAAGGTGCCTTTCGACGAAGGCATCGTCGACGGTGATCGCCTCCCCGGCCTTGTCCGGCGCGGTAAAGCTCAGCTCTTCGAAGACCCGCTCCATCACCGTGTAGAGCCGCCGCGCGCCGATGTTCTCGACCGATGTGTTGACCTCGGCGGCGATGCGGGCCAGCGCTTCGATGCCATCGTCGGTGAAGGTGACGGTGACCTCCTCGGTCGCCATGAGCGCGGTATACTGCCGGGTCAGGGCATTGTCGGTCTCGGTCAGGATGCGGACGAAATCCGCCTCTGTCAGGGCCCGCAGGTTGACGCGGATCGGCAGGCGGCCCTGCAGTTCGGGCAGCAGGTCCGACGGCTTGGCGATGTGAAAGGCACCCGAGGCGATGAAGAGGATGTGGTCGGTCTTGACCGGACCGTGCTTGGTGCTGACGGTCGTGCCCTCGATCAGAGGCAGCAGGTCGCGCTGCACGCCCTCGCGGCTGACGTCGCCGCCGCGGGCATCCGAGCGGGCGCAGACCTTGTCGATCTCATCGAGGAAGACGATGCCGTTCTGTTCTACCGCTTCGAGCGCCGCGGTCTTCACCGTCTCGTCGTCCAAAAGCTTGTCGGCCTCTTCGCCGATCAGGATTTCGTAGCTTTGCGCGACGGTCAGGCGCTTGCGGGTGGTCCGCTGGCCGAAGGCCTTTCCGAACATCTCGCCCAGGTTCATCATGCCCATGCCGGGTTGGCCGGGGATGTCTATCTGCCCTAGCGGATTGCCGGTTTCGGCCACGTCGAGCTCGATCATCGTGTCGTCCAGTTCACCGGCCTTGAGCTTGCGGCGGAACATCTCGCGGGTGCCTTCGCGGGCATCCTCGCCGGCGATGGCGGTGATGACGCGCTCTTCGGCGGCGGTGTGCGCAGCGGATTTCACATCTTCGCGCATCTGGTCACGGGTCATCGCCATCGAGGCATCGACGAGGTCGCGCACGATCTGTTCGACGTCGCGGCCGACATAGCCTACCTCGGTGAATTTCGTCGCCTCGACCTTGATGAAGGGCGCGCGCGCAAGCTTGGCAAGGCGGCGGCTGATCTCGGTCTTGCCGACGCCGGTGGGGCCGATCATCAGGATGTTCTTGGGGTAGACTTCATCGCGCAGGTCGTCGGACAGTTGCTTGCGGCGCCAGCGGTTGCGCAGGGCGACGGCGACGGCGCGTTTGGCGTCCTTCTGACCGATGATGAACCGGTCGAGTTCCGAGACGATTTCGCGGGGGGTGAGGTCTGTCATGAGAGGCTCCGGTTCCAAAAGTCTTCAAAGACTTTTGGTAAGAATTTCTGGAAATTCTTACCCGCCGATGGTTTCGACGGTCAGGTTTCCGTTGGTATAGACGCAGATATCGGCGGCGATGGCCATGGCGCGGCGGGCGACCTCTTCGGCATCGTGATCGGTCTCCATCAATCCGCGCGCGGCGGCGAGCGCGAAGTTCCCGCCGGAACCGATGGCGGCGATATCATGCTCCGGTTCGAGCACGTCGCCCGCGCCGGTGATGATGAGCAAATCGGTTCCGTCGGTCACGATCAGCATCGCCTCGAGCTTTTGCAGGTATTTGTCGGTGCGCCAGTCCTTGGCCAGTTCGACGCTTGCGCGCTGCAGCTGCCCCGGTGTCGCCTCGAGCTTGGCCTCGAGCCGTTCAAGCAGAGTGAAGGCATCCGCCGTGGACCCGGCAAAGCCGCAGACCACGTCGTAGCCGCCGGGGCTCAGCCGACGTACCTTGCGGGCCGTGCCCTTGATCACCGTCTGGCCCAGGCTCACTTGCCCGTCGCCCGCGACGACCACCTTGCCGCCCTTGCGGACGCCGATGATCGTGGTGCCGTGCCAGCCGGGGAAATCGCTTTGTTCCATGATCCATACCTTCCTTTCGGCTCTATATCTGTGCAATGTTTTGGCATTGCAACCATCGCCGCCCAAGGGACTGATCCGCATGGAGAAATTATCCGACCGCGCGGTCTGGGAGCGCCTCGCACGGGCGGCGGGGTTCGATCCGGCGACGTTCCGCATGACCCGCGACTGGCGCAAGCATACCGCGACTCACCAGCACATCGTGCAGCGTTGGGACGGCGCCGACAGCGCGCTGATCTTCAAGCGGCTCTATCGGCCCATGGACCCGAAGGTGTTCCAGACCCTGATCGCGGCGCAGATGCGCGCGGCCGAGGCGATGGCAAACCAGTCCGAAGCGGTGCCCGACATTCTCGAGTTCGACACAGAGGCACGGGCCGTCCTCATGCGGGCCGCTCCCGGAGAGACGGTTTACGACTTGATCGACGCGGGCGGCTCAACGGCGGACCTGCTGCGCCGCGCGGGGCGCTGGATGGCCGCCTTTCACCGCAGCGGCCCGGTCGAGACGCGCAGGTACCAGCCGAAATTCATGCGCAACCACGTGGCGCATTTGCTGAGCCAGCACGAAAGCGGCGAGATCGTCCTGCCCGATCCCGCGGCGTTCCGCCGGCACGCGGAGAGGGTGATCGCGCTCGGTGCAGAATTCGAGGGCCGGCAGACCGTGTCGTCCGCCACCCATGGCGACATGCACCTGCGCAACATCCTGCTGGACGGGCCGCGCAGCTGGGGCATCGACTTTTCCGCCAAGCACAGCGCGCCTGTGGGCTTCGATATCGCCCGGTTCCTGCTGCACTACGTCGGCGTTTTCGGCGATCTCGATGCCGTGCCGGATGGCGCGGTGATCGACCCGGGGCTTCTGGCGGCCTTCTTCGACGGCTACGATCTGGTCGGGGCCGACGATCCCTCGGTCGGCTACCTGCTGCGCGTGCGCATCCTGATGGACTGGGCGGCGATCCCGGCGCGGATGCTCGACCGGTCCAAGGGGCAGGGGCGTCGATTGAAACGGTTGCAGCGGCTGGCGGAGCGGGCGCTGGCCTGAAATCGAAAAAGGCCCCGCCGAAGCGGGGCCTTTCGCGACGTCTAGCCTGGTGATCAGATCGATTCGTCGATCCAGCCCTTGAGCGCGGCCTTGGGCGCGGCGCCGGTGCGGTTCGACACGACCTGTCCGTCCTTGAAGATGAACAGCGACGGAATCCCGCGCACACCCATCTGGGCGGCGGTGTTCGGGTTGGTGTCGACATCGACCTTGGCGACCTTGATCTTGTCGCCGTATTCGGCGGACAGTTCTTCAAGCGCCGGGCCGATCTGCTTGCATGGGCCGCACCATTCGGCCCAGAAATCCACCACGACCGGGACGGAGGAATTCTTGACTTCGTCGTCGAAGGTGGCGTCGGTGACAGCGACTGTGGACATGGGATGTCTCCTGAAATCGGGTTGGGTGTCTGGATGCTTACCGTGAAGGTATGGACCGCCGGTGTCAGCGTCAAGGTGGTGGGATGCGTGCCAAGGAGTGTGTGATCAGGCCGTGAGGCAACGGCATGTAGTGCGGACCGACGGTCCAGAGGATGCCGACCTCGATCTCGTGTCCAGGGTAGATCGTCTTCAGCATGGCCTCGTACGCCCCCATCTGCCGCAAAAGTCCGTCGGGGCAGTCCTCGGCGCGTCCGGGGATCGTGCGGTTGGTCTTGAAATCCACCGCCGTGACCCTGTCAGGCGAGACGATCAGGCGGTCGATCACGCCGTAAATCCGCCCCAGGCCGGGCAGGTCCGCGGTCAGCGGCACTTCGGCCAGTGCGTCGGGGCCGAAGAAGCGGGCAAGCGCGGGGGTCGACAGGACCGCCAACGCCTCGTCCTCCATCGTGTCGAAAAGTCTTGCATGCTCGGACGCGCCCGGCGCCATGTCCAGCAGGCGGCGCGCCATCTCGGCGCGACCCGGTTCCGCGACGGCTGGCAGGTACTCCAACAGCCGGTGGATCAGCGTGCCGCGCGCCTTGGCGAGCTCTTCCGTGTCGCCTTCGGCGCCCGGCAGAGCCTTGGCGCCGCCCAGGTCCGACGGCAGGCGCGTCGCGGGCGGGATGCGCGGGACCGGCGCGGGCCTGGTGAAGATCTCGGGCAGGTCCGGCGGCGGTTCCGGCGGCCTGTTGCTATCCCGGAGAGAGAGGTGCGTCCAGTCGGTCTGGCCAAGGCTCAGCCCTTCGCCGCTGCCGAGGCCGCCGAAATCGTAACTGTGCGGTGCGGCGCCTGCCGCCGTCATCCCCTCGCGGACCTGATCGTACCAGGCCTCGCCCTTCTTCCCCAGATCGCCAGCGGCCGCCACGATCAGCCATTTTTCCGCGCGGGTCAGAGCCACATAGAGCAAGCGGTCCCGCTCCCGTGCATCTGCGGCCTTGGCCGCGTCCTGAAGGCTTTCATGCAGCGGCGGCATCTGGTCGGAGCGGGCTTTCCAGACCGCACCGTCCTCGGACGTCTTCAGCAGCTCGCCCCGCAACGCCGTGTTCGGCTGGGCACAGTCGGGCAGGATCACGATCGGCGCCTCGAGCCCCTTGGCGCCGTGTACCGTCATCACCCGGACCCGGCCGCCCGCGCTGTCCGCGGCGCGCTTGATCTCGAGGTCGTCGGTCTGCATCCACTGCAAAAAGCCGGTAAGCGATGGCACTTGCGTCTGTTCGAAGGCCAGCGCCTGCTGCAGCAATGCATTGATTCCGTCCTCGGCCTCGTCTCCGAGCCGTCCCAACAGCCGCTTGCGCCCTTCATGGCGCGTCAGGATCCGTTCGATCAGATCGAAGGGCCGCAGGAAATCCGTCTGCCCGCGCAGGTCGTCGATCATCGCCATCACACCGGGAAAATCGTCTCTGCGACGGCGCAACTCGGTCCAGAGGTAGGGGCCGTCGCGTCGGTGGGCGAGGTCGAAAAGCTGCGCCTCTTCCAGACCGAAAAGCGGGGATCGCAACGCCGTGGCCAGAGACAGCGAATCCTCCGGCGTTGCGAGAAACGCCAGCAGCGCGCCCAGGTCGCGCACCGCAAGCTCCGCCATGACCTTGAGCCGGTCGGCCCCGGCGATGGGCAGCCCTTCCTGCTTGCAGGCGCGGATGATCTCGGCAAAAAGCCGCGACCGTCCGCGGACCAGGATCAGGAAGTCCCCGGCATGGACGGGGCGAGCCGCATACTGGCCGCTGTGACCCTGTTCCACCGGAAGCGGCGTCTTTTGCTCGATCGTCTCGCGCATGAACCGGGCGATGCGCTGGGCAAGGATCACCGTGTGATGCGTCTCGCTCACACGGTCCACGGGGTCGTACCATTCGCCGTCCTTCTCGTCCTTGGTGGCGGGCACGTGCGGCCAGAGGTCGACCCGCCCCGGCATCGCGGACTTGAAGGCGCGGTGGACCTGATCGGCAGAGAAACCGGCCTCTTCGCGACCCGGAAAGGTGTGGTCCACAAGGCTCAGGATCGGCGCGGCAGAGCGAAAACTGTATTCCAGCGTCAGCGATGACAGGGGCGATCCGGTGGGTTCGAGCCGGTCTGAGAAATCGTCCCGCATCCGGTCGAATTCCCGCGGATCGGCACCCTGGAAGGAATAGATCGACTGCTTCTTGTCGCCCACGACGAAGATCGTGCGCCGCACGTTCGCCCGCGCGCCCTCGCCCGAGGTGAACTCCTGCGCCAGCCGTTCGATCACCTGCCATTGCGCGGGTGACGTATCCTGCGCCTCATCCACAAGGATGTGGTCGATGCCGCCATCGAGCCGGAACAGCACCCATTGCGCCACCGCCGTGTCCGAGAGCAGCGTGCGGGCCTTGTCGATGAGGTCGTCGAAATCGAGCCAGCCGCGCCGCACCTTCGCGTCCTCGTAGGCGGGCAGAAAGGCCTGGGCAAAACGATGCAGAGCCACATCTCGCTCCGCTGCCTCCCAGGACAGGCGCAGGGCGCGGGAGTCCTCGACCCGTTGCATGAGCTGCGACAGCGGGTTGCCCAAGGGTCCGTTCAGAATGGCCTTGGTCACGGCGCGGCTGCTGACCTTGCCGATGTTGTCACCCGATTTCACGAGGAACACGTCTTCGAGCACCCGAAGCGACGCCATGTCAGGGCCGATGACCGCGGAGAGCTTTGCGCCCGCCTTCTGATCCATGGTGCCGCTGGCGTTCAGAAGCGGCACCAATTCGGCCAAAAGCTGCGTTTCGCTTCCAAGGAAGACGCGCGCCAGCAGCGCGGTCTCGTCCAGCCCGTCCGGCAGATTGTAAAGCGCCCGGATCTCCGCGTCACTGCGCGGCGGCAGAAATGCGGCCTTGTGCCCGACCAGTTCGCGCAACAGCTTTTCCGGCATGTCGGCGCCCAGATAGGCGGCCAGCGCGGCGACGCAATCCGCCTGCGGTCCGTCGGACATGCGATCAAGCACCTCTGCCCGCAGCAGCTCTGCCGCGCGGTCCTCGATTTCGGTAAATTGCGGGCTGACCTGCGCCTCCAGCGGAAATCTTCGTAGCAGGGCGGCGCAAAAGGAATGGATGGTCTGAATCCGCAGCCCGCCCGGCGTCTCGATGGCGCGGGCAAAGAGCGTGCGGGCGCGGCGTAGAAACTCCGGGTCGGGCGTCGCCTCGGCACCCAGATCGCGCAACTGGTTGGTGAGCGCGGCATCGTCCAGCATCGCCCAGGCTCCCAGACGCCGGAACAGCCGGTTCTGCATCTCGGACGCGGCGGCCTTGGTGTAGGTGAGGCAGAGCACGTGCTCGGGCAGCACGCCGTCCAGCAGCAGTCGCGCGACGCGGTCGGTCAGGACCCGCGTCTTGCCCGAACCGGCATTGGCCGAGAGCCACGTAGACCGGTCAGGCCGCGCCGCTTCGACCTGGCGGAGGGTGGCGTCGTCGGTCATTTCAGCACCTCGCGGTGCGGCGGTTCGGACGTGTCCCATTCGCCGTAACGGGCGAGGTGGTCGTAATCCGATACGTCCGTTTCCTTGAGCATGGCGCGGCGGGCGGTATACCCCTTTTCAGGCTCTGAATAGGCCCGAATGAGGTCATGGAACTGTTGCCAGACCTGTGTTGGGGTGACCTGGTCGAGCGGCGCCGCAAGCTCGACCGGCGACGGAGCGAGACCGATATAGGCGGCATAGGCGACGCGGCAGGGGCCAAGCAGGTCGAAACCGCCCGCCTCGACCATGGCGGCTTCGAGCAGCAGCTGCTTGTCGAAGTAGCGTTGCGCATCGGCAGAGGGCGGCGCGCCGGTCTTGTAGTCATAAATCACCGCGCGTCCGGCTTCGTCGAGGTCGATCCGGTCGGCGGTTGCGGTGAGGGTGAAATCCAGGTCGTTCAGCGCCGATGCGCCCTTGATCTCCAGCCGCTCGGCATGCGGCGTCGCACGGGCCTGGCGGCCGGCTTCTGTGGCGACGAACCAGTCCGCCGCACGCGCGACGCGGGCCTGCCAGAGATGGCGCATCGTGGGAAACGGCACCTCGGCCATCAGTCGCTGCCGCGTCAGGGCCAGAAGGTGTCCGGATGTGAGCGTTTCAGGCTGTGTCAGAGACTGTTTGAGGAAACTCTCCATTACCTCGTGCACGACCACGCCCCGCATCAGGGCATCGGGCGCCCGTTGCAGCGGGTTGAGAGGTTTGAGCCCCAAGACGTACTGTGCGTAAATTGCGTAAGGGTCGCGGATCAGGTGCTTGATACGGGTGACGGACAGTTTGCGTGGCCGCACGTCAACGGGCGGGGCCGGGGAAGGACGCGGGGCACGCGGCGCGGGAATCGGCGTTTCCAGCGTGCGGCCGAGCGCCAGCCAATGCGCGCCGCGGGTCCGCATCGCCCGCAAGGCCTGCGGCCCGTCGCGGTCCGGCAGGCCCGCCATGAGGTTGGTCAGCCGGTTGAGCCAGCGCGACGGCACGGTTTCGGCGTCGTCGGATTTCGCCGACCGGGTGAGCCAGACCTCGGCGGCGCCGAAAGCCTGCTGAAAATCATGCGCCGACAGGCCGATGCGCCGTTCGGGCAACAATAGACCCGCATCGTGCCGCATCCGACGGTTGAGCCAGGGGTCGGCGCCCGGCATTTCCGGCCAGTTGCCTTCGTTCAGCCCGCCCAGGATCAGCAGGTCGGCGCCCATCACACGCGCCTCGAGCGTGCCCCAGATCTTGATATGCGGGTGCGGCGCGTCGCGGTCGCGGACCTCGCCACGCGACAGGACGGCGCCAAAAAGATCGGCATAGTCGCGGGCGTCGAGCGGGCCGCCATGGGGCGCCTCGCGCTCCAGTTCGTCGACGATCTTGCGGACCTCGCGCCCGGCGGTTTCGTTCCAGAGTTCGGCGGGATCGTCGGAGGCCGATCCGGCGGCGATGGCCTCGGCGCGCGCCCTATGGCGAGACATCCAGTCGGCCAGCGGCAGGTCCCCGTCAACCGCGGGCTGGCAGAAACACCCGGTCACCCAGGCACCCCATTGCGTCCGATCGTCCTTTTTGGCCCAGGCGGTGATCTGCGCGACGTCGGGAAAGGGGATACCCTTGTCGCGCAGATGCAGTTCAAGGTCGCGGGTGTGGCGCAGGTGATCGCCGCGTTCCGCCCCGGTATGGGTGAGCGGGTGTTTGAGAAGCGTCAGCAGCGCCTCTGATGTCAGATCCTGCTGGAACAGAGCCGCAACGTGGCGCAGAAATCGCCCCGGCGGCGTCAGTTGCGGCGGTGTCCCGGCGCTGTCGTCGGGCAGGATGTTCCATCGGTCGAGCGCCGCCGTCACTTGCCGCGACAGCATCCGGTCGGGCGTGATCAGGGCGGCGGTCTGGCCGTCCTCGGCGGCCTGGCGCAGGCGCAGGGCGATGGCCAGCGCCTCTTCCCGGGTCGATTGGGATTCCAGCAGCGTCACCCGGTCGGTGGCCGGGATCAGCGGCGCGAGGCCCGGGCCTTCGGCCAGCCATTGGTCCGTGACCGGCGCGGGGCGCAGGGCGAGCGACAGCAGGCGGTTGCGGTCGGGCGCGGGCGGTGTCGCATCGGTCCAGGGGCGGATCGTATCGGGTCCGACGCCCAGTTCGGCCATCAGCCGGGCGAAGCGGAATTGTGGATGATCTTCGCCGCTCAGCGCATCGGTCAACTGGCCCCAGACCGCCGGCGGCATGTCGGTGTCGAACCCCGGCAACACAACCGCGCCCTGCGGCAGGTGAGCTACCGCCTGCATCAGCCGCAGCGTCGTGCCGCGCGATCCGGTCGATCCGGCCAGGATCACCGGATGCGCCGGCGGGGTGCGCGACCACTGAATCAGTCTCTGTTCCAGCGCGATCCGCTGCAAAGCGGTGGTATCGGGCGGCTCGTCTCCGGCCTGGAAATAGCGCTGGACAATGGTGACGAACCGCAAGGCGCGCGCCCAGTGGCCGGATTGATCCGAGACGTCGAGTGCGCTCAGCCGGTCGGGCGGGACTGCCTCGATCTGCATCTCGTCCATCAGCGCGACAAGGCTGTCGGCCAGATCGTAGAGCGCGGCGCGCGGAGCCAGCTCCGGTTCCTGACGCAAAAGCTCCGACACCAGCTCGACCAGTTCCAGCCTGCGGCGCAGGGGCGAGATCGGGGCGGGCAGATCGGTGAAACTGGCGGCGTCGTCGAGGTCGGTAAGCAGCCGGATGCGTGGCAGGAAGCCGGGCGGTCCGGCCTCGAAGATCTCGCGGATGCGCCGGGCCATGCGCTGGGTGTTCACGATCAACTCGATCCGCGCCATGGCTTCGGGCGATTGCCCCTGCTGGCGCGCGCGCAGCCCGTCCACCAGCGCTGCCGGAAAATCGACCCCCGGCGGCAGCGCGAAGAGGCGTGGCGAGCCGCCCGGTTCAAACATCGGATCGTCCCGCCAGCAGGCTCTCGGCCAGCGGGATGCCGTCGGGGCGCCCGACGTCGCACCATGTGCCGGGGTAGGTCAGGCCGCAGAGCCGATCCGCCTGCGCCATGCGGTTCCACAACAGGTTCAGTGAAAAGACGGTTTCGGGGATGTCGGCAAGCCCGCCTGTCTTGAGGATCTGCGCGCCGGAGTAGACAAGGTTGCCGCCGCGGGTCAGGCGCACATCTGCGTCGATGCGGAAGTCGCCGCCGCCCTGGCGACCGATGGCGCGGGCGAGCGGAACGCAGAGCAGGAGCGCATCCATCCTTACGGGGTCCCAGGCGTCGGCCAGCAGGTCGAGAGGATTGGGACCGGACCAGATCGCGTCGGTGTTGAGCGTGAAAACCGGGTTCGCCCCAAGGAGCGGCAGCGCCGCGCGCAACCCGCCGCCGGTGTCGAGGATGTCGGGCTCCTCAATCGACACGGCAACATCACGCCCGGCCAGATGCATCTCGATCTGCTCGGCGCGATAGTGGGCGTTCACCACCTTGCGCAGCGGGCCATGCGCCTCTGCGAGGTCGAGCGCATGATCCAGCAGCGCGCGGCCCGCGACCTCGATCAGCGGCTTCGGGCGGTCGGCGGTGAGTGCGCCCATGCGCGTGCCGAACCCGGCGGCAAAGAGCATTATGGCGTCGGGCATGGGGTTCTCAGTTTATGCAGACGGTCCGGTGTCGGATCGGGAAGAAGGCGGTGCAGTTCGGCGGCG
>Ga0208330_1000541_pt1 | contig 16531 bp, 10 predicted proteins | sample DeeseametaMP1896_FD_184180 | JGI IMG/M metagenome (GOLD analysis project Ga0208330, IMG submission 184180) | Marine microbial communities from the Deep Pacific Ocean - MP1896 (SPAdes) | ecosystem: Environmental > Aquatic > Marine > Oceanic | place: East of Hawaii, North Pacific Ocean | collected...
GCAACGGATCGAGATTGCGGATGCGCAGGAACATCCCACGCCGCTCGTTGAAAGCATCGCCATGGCCTCGGTTGCCCCGCCCATGCCCTCAAATACGGGCCGTGATGGCTTGCGCCTGCCCGCACGGTTGATCGAGGAGGGACACCTCTCCGAGGCGCAACTTGAGACCATCATCATGGTCAATGATGCCCATGGGCGCGACTTGCCGGGGCGTTTTACCATCGATGACGACCAGACAAAGCTGACGCGTGCCGATGATGACCCGGATGCGCGTGCCTATCGCCTCGGCTACTTCCTCGGTGACGGCACCGGCTGCGGCAAGGGTCGGGAATGTGCGGGGCTGATCCTCGCGGGATGGCTCGCCGGACGCCGTAAGGCCGTCTGGGTCTCGAAGTCCGCCACGCTCATCGAGGACGCCATCCGCGACTGGACCGATCTCGGCGGCTCGCCTGCCGATATCCAGCCGCTTTCCAAATGGAAACCCGACCAGCCCATCCCCATGGGCGACGGCATCCTCTTCGTCACCTACGCCACGCTGCGGTCCGCGGGCAAATGCGGCACCACACGGCTGAGCCAGGTCCTCGACTGGATGGGCGCGGGGTTCGATGGTGTTCTGGCTTTCGACGAAGCCCATGCCATGCAGAACGCGGCCGGGTCTGAGCAGGGCAGGGGGGTCAAACCCTCCCAGCAGGGCCTTGCGGGCCTGCGGCTGCAACTGGCCGCACCGCGTGCTCGCGTCTTTTACATCTCGGCCACGGGTGCCACGAGCGTACACAACCTCGCCTATGCCGCGCGGCTGGGGCTCTGGGGGCAGGGCCCAGAATACCCCTTCCCGAGCCGCGAAAGTTTCGTCTCGGCGATGGAGGCGGGCGGCGTCGCTGCCATGGAGGTGGTCGCGCGCGACCTCAAGACACTCGGGCTCTACACGGCCCGCGCGCTCAGCTTCGATGGGGTGGAATATGACGTGCTGGAACATGCACTGACCCCGGCCCAAACCGAGATCTACGACGCTTATGCGGGTGCGTTTCGCACGATCCACCACAATCTCGAGGCAGCCCTGACCGCCACCGGTGTCAATGACGCTTCCGGCGAGACCAACGCCTCCGCCGCACGCGCCTCGGCCAAAGGACATCAAGGACCTGACCGAGCGCTTTGCCAAGCGGTGGGATGCAGGCTTCAAACCCAAGCTTGGCCAGACCACGCACATGCTCATGTCCTTCCCCATCGGCACGCGGGGCGAGGATGTGCGTGACATCGCGACGGATGTGGCCGAGCGGTTCTTCCAGAGTGACGCGGGACATTTCGACTACATCATCGCGGTGCATGAAGACGGCGATCACCCGCATGCGCATCTGGTGCTGAACCGCCGCTCGCAAGAAGGCGAGTTCTTTTTCCTCGGGCGCAACCATCGCTTCAACTATGACGATTTCCGCCTTGCCATGGTCGAGGAGGCGGAGAAGTACGGCGTGCGGCTGGAAGCGACGCGCCGGGTGGATCGCGGGGTTGTGCATTACCCGGCCCGCACCAGCGAAGTTTATGCCGCGAAGGAAGAGGGTCGCGCACCCCGCGAGCGGGAACGCGTGGGGCAGGACCTGACGCGGACGCTCGCGGAGATCGCCAATACCAGAACTGTCTACCACTCGCTTGCTGCGGAGGCTTCGCGCGAGGCCCGCGAGGATATTGCCGCAGCCCTCTTCCGCGCGGGCGAGGTGCTGGCGCGCGGCGGGCAGGTGGACCGAACAGGAGATGTGTATATGGCCGAGGATCAAAGTTTTGAGGATCTAAGAAGCCTCTATGCGGAGAAGCTGGCGCGGGTGCAGGGCATGATCGCCGAGAAGGCGGACGCGGAACGCCCCCTGCTGGAAAAACGCCTCATCGAGATCCAGACGCAGGTCCAGCACATGCAGCCTCTCGGTTTGCGATCATCCACGCTATCAGACGCCCCCTCGGAGGGTGGGATCTATTCCGAAGCCAATATCGACGCCAGCCAGCGCGAGCGACTGGCCGAGCCCGACCTGAGATCGCGCATTGACGCGGCACTACGGGGCACCGGGATCAGCACATCGGAAGTGGTGGCCCGGATCGAGACGGGCGCCTCAAATGCAGCGCTCGAGCATCAATGGATCGCCAATGATCTCTCCAAAGTGGCTGAGGCGCGCGATCTGAACCTCGAACGCCGCGCCGATCTGGAACAGGCGCGCGACATTCTCAATGACGTGCATGTGGAACTTGGCACGCTTCTGGAGAGCGAGAACGTGCTGCGCCGGGATGGTGTCATGGAAGCGGAACCGGTCAGCGAGCGGTTCCATTATCATGAGGGCGCGGTGCGGGAGGGCAAGCGCAGGCATCGCTACAACCCGCTCCTGCGCATTTATCAACTGAAAGATCCCGCGCGCCAGCAGATGGAATTGCAGCTTCTTGCGACGCTCTTCCTGCAGAGCGACAATGACCGGGTGCAGGGCCTCCTCAAGGGCGGGATCGATCTCTTCGTGGCGGCAGGCCTGCTGGCCTTCCAGCGCAAGCGCCCCACCTTGGGCGAAATCTATCGGATCGCCGCCTCGGGCGGGAACAAGCAGAAGGAATACTTCGCGCGCGGCCACGAGGTCGACAACAGGGCCGCCAAGCTGATCTTCACCCGGCTGGCCTCGACCAATAATGACACGCTGACCTCTTACGTCTCGCTCCTGATGACCTCGGGGCTCGATCAATGGCAGAACCCGGCCATCGATGAGGCGACGGCAGTCTCGGACTTTGATTTCCGCACGATCCGCAAGAAGCCTTTTTCGGTCTATCTCGTGGTCCAGCCGCTGATGGTGAGAAGACCGTCGAAGAGCTGAGCAAGGCGGTTGGCAAGACCACGAAGACCGTCATCACGCGCTCCCAGTCCATCGGCAAGAACCCCTTTGAAGGACGCAGCCAGTCCACCCGGACCGAAGAAAGCTCTCTCCTGCCCGAGGATGAGGCGCGCCGCCTGCCGCTCGACGAGATCGTCATGGTGATCGATGCCCAGATGCCGGTCCGGGCGAAGCGGATCCAGTATTTTAACGACCGGCTGTTCAAGGCTATCCACGCGGCGCAGACGGGCGAATTGCCGTTTCCGAAGCCAGGGGGAGGCGGGTCGCAGGGCAATCTGCCGCTGAGCGTGCGCGCCATGCCGATGACACCGCCCTCGGACGGGTCAGGCGGATCCGAGGCCGACGTTGAGGCCGCACGCGAGGCTGCTGATGGCCAATCGTCAGGGCAAACCGATGTCGCCCCAAAGAAGACCGCGTCAGTTGTTCAAGCTGTCATCGCTGAGGAACAGCGGCAGATGGAGATGGATTTTAGGGGCCAAGTCACGGATGCCGAGGTAGCGAGCGCCGTAGGTGAGGCGCAGATGCGTTCCGCCGTCGATGGCTTGGACGATATGGAAGCGATGTTGCGAGAGGGTGAAGGCCAAAGGCTGATTGCTCGATAAGGTGGCGGGCATCGCCTGTCTGTCAGGGAGGGCGATAACCAACCCTTCGCTGCGCGAAGCCCTAAGGTCGGCGATGCGCAGAAAGCCGACACTCTCCTCGAGCTGCAAATGTCAACGTGTCCACCGCTTAGGCTCCTCCTCTACTGACAGTACCCTGCAATCCGGATACGCTCGTAGGTTGAAAGCCTGAATCACAGAAGGAGTGGGGTATTGAGAGCATGTCGTGTCAAAGTCAGCGATTTTCGAGGCGTCAAGGACGCGACGATTATGCTTCCCCACCACGCTGTTCTTATTGGCGATAATAATACTGGCAAGACGACACTACTCGAGTCGCTCGACCTGGCGCTGGGTCCAGACAGACTGAACCGTACACCGCCCATTGACGAACATGACTTTTATGAGGGTCGATACCTCGCCAAGGCAACTCCTGACACATCGACCGAGGGCGAGGACGTCTCACCTGAGGGGGGTGACGCTGAAACGGTTGAAGGTGAGCCCGAGAATGTGACGAACGATTCAGCACCGCGCATTGAGATCGAAGTGACGGTTACCGACCTCTCGGAAGAGCAGAAGGCTCGCTTCGGCGACTTTCTCGAATTCTGGGACTCGACCACCGATGCCTTCTACGACCAGCCCGACCCAGCTGGCGTGGACCCAGCCCATGTCGCGGAGGCGCTTCGTGTCACTTTCCATGGTTGGTACGACCCCGAAGAGGATGACTTCGAGGGGCGAACATACTTTTTCCGAAGCCTTTCCGAAGGCGGTTCTCCCGTCCCGTTCAGCAAAAAAGACAAGCAGATATGCGGCTTCTTGTATCTGCGCTCGCTTAGAACGGGTTCACGAGCATTGAGCCTAGAGCGGGGAAGCCTTCTCGATATCATTCTTCGGCTCAAGGAAGTGCGCCCGCAGATGTGGGAAGATACCTTGGGAACACTCTCTGAGTATTCTGTTGCCGCCGACCCGGCTCTCGGCATTTCAGGTGTTCTTGAGAGCATCAACAAAGCCCTGAAGAAATACGTCCCCAAGGAATGGGGCATCGAACCACATCTGAAGGTATCCAATCTGACCCGTGACCATCTCCGAAAGGTGATCACGGCGTTTATTGCCACCGGTGAAGGCAAACATGCGGCACCTTATTTCAGACAGGGAACCGGCACCATCAACATGCTCGTTCTGGCCATGCTGTCCCAGATCGCAGCCGATAAGCAGAACGTCATCTTTGCGATGGAGGAACCGGAAACCGCCATACCGCCCTATGCGCAGAAAAGGATTGTGCATGAAATCCGCAAACTGGCCTCGCAAGCCATCTTCACTTCTCATTCGCCCTATGTGCTTGAGGAATTTGCGACGGAGGAAACCGTTGTTCTCGGTCGTGATACGGATGGGGCTCTCTCTCGAAAGCCAATTGAACTCCCAGATAATGTGAAGCTGAAGCGTTACCGGCAGGAATTCCGCACCCGCTTTTGCGAAGGGTTGCTGGCACGCCGGGTCCTGATCGCCGAAGGCCCGACAGAAGCGTCCGCCTTTCCAGTGGCGTGCCGAAGGCTCGCAGAGATCAATCCCGGCACATACAGTTCCCTTGAAGCCTTGGGCATTTGCGTCGTCGATGCCGATGGAGAGACAAACATCCCAGGCATGGCAAAGCTGTATAGGGAACTCGGAAAACGCACTTTCGCTCTATGCGACCAACAGGACGCCGCGAACCAGGCCCTGATCGAGGCGGAAGTTGATATCCTTCTCATGCATGACGAAAAGGGGTTCGAGAATCTTGTGCTGAAAGGCACAAATGAAGATGCGCTCAAGCGCTTCGCCGCTCTTCTCGATTGGCCCGGTCACCTCATCACCAAGTATCCGGATCCATCCGCCGATGTTTTCAATGCCCTTGCCGACTATTTCTCATGGTCGAAGGGGAATTGGGGCATCGCCGACTTCTTCGCCCAATGCGCAGAGGATGAAATTCCGGAGTGGGTGCGAAACGCCTGTTCTCAACTGAAAACGACCTGCGACCCAGCCCCGCCTTTGGATGATGCGGCTGAACCCGTCGGCGAGAGCGATGCTGATCCGGGGGCGTCTTCGGATGGAGCTGACTGAGAAGCAAATCAAGGTCTTGGATACTGACGGCCACCTCCTTGTTACCGGAGGGCCTGGGTCCGGCAAGACAACCATTTCCATATTCAAGGCCGCTCAGGTTGCCGAGAGCATCCTCCGGCCAGGGCAAAAGGTGTTGTTTCTGAGCTTTGCCAGAGCGACAGTATCTCGGGTCGTGGAAGCTATCGAATTTGAGCAAAAAATCCCCAAGGAAATCAAACGCCGGATAGACGTTGAGACCTACCATTCCTTCTTTTGGCGCATTCTCAAGGCGCACGGTTACCTCGCAGGTCTTCCGAGGGACCTCACGATTCTCACGCCTTCCGCCGAAGCGATTGCCCTTTCCGACATTCGCAATAGTCACGGAGCCGACAACAAACTGAGCGACCCTCAGAAACAAGCAAAGCGAGCGGCGGAGACGACTGAAAAATACCGTCTGGCCACTCAAGGGGGCCGCGTGTGCTTCGACCTCTTCGCGCCGTATGTCGGCGATCTGCTGCACGGAAGCGAAAGACTGAGGCGGCTTATGGCTACCATGTATCCCGTTATTATCCTTGATGAATTTCAGGATACGAACCCAGAGCAATGGCGTGTGGTTCAGGCGCTCGGAGCCTTCGGTCGCCTCATTGCGCTTGCCGATCCGGAGCAACGCATTTTCGATTTCATCGGGGCCGATCCGGAACGACTGAATCATTACCGGGGCACATTTGCTCCTACCGAGATCGACTTCAGTACCGACAACCATCGAAGTGGCGGTACTGACATCGCTACATTCGCAAACGACATTCTGAAGGGCACCTTTAGCCAGAGCTCCTACACTGGTATCAATTGTGAGCTTTTTGACCCGTTCCCGGACCCGGCCATGACCAAGCTGGTTACGACCATCTATGCGGCACGAGGACGACTTGTAGCGTCCGGCAAATCTGATTGGTCCTTGGCTGTGCTGGTGCCGACGAAGAAAATGACGCGTCTCGTGTCTGACAATTTTCGGGAACCACCAGCCGGAATGCAGCCCATTGCCCATACCGCTGTCGTTGAACTCGAAGCGGCTATTCTCGGATCAGAGATTATTGCGTATTTGATGCAGCCTGACTTGGGCGACGCTCATTTTTCCGAATTCATTGATCTGGTCTGCAACTTCTTTCAGGGGAAAGGCGGTGATCGGCCGACAACCGGCGCTCTCAAAGAGGCGGCTGCTGTCCGCAGTGCTTACGAAAAGTGGCTTGCGGCACTTGCCGCTGGGAAGAAACCGCATGCGAACAGCATGATACATGCTCTTGGTTCGGTCTACGAGCAGGCGCGCTCAATCGCGTTGACGGGTGACCCTGATAAGGACTGGCGAGCCGTAAGAGCCACGTTGGAAGCAGGGGCGTGTTCCCGGCTGAAGGAAATTGGCTTGGAGGTTCGCAATATTCGTCTCTTGGAGCGTGGTGGCCAATTACGTCAGGACCTCACACAGGACTGGCGGGATAACGGCTCCTATGCAAACGCGCACGCAATCGTTCAGCAGGCTTTTGTCCAAGAGCATTTCGCCACGGGAAGTAAGCCTGAGACTGGTGTGATTGTGATGAACATGCACAAGGCCAAGGGAAAGCAATTCGACGAGGTAGTCATCTTCGAGGGTTGGCCGCGTAGGAATAAGGGAAAGATCGTCGCAAATCTTGACCGTATTGTACGCAACAATGACCGTGACGAAGTCAATGACGGATCACGCCAGAATTTCAGGGTAAGCGTCACTAGAGGGCGACAGCGTACAACGATTTTGACACCAAAAGGTGACCCGTGTGTACTGCTGCTTCCTGATAATTAGGAGGAAACTCAATATCCGTATGCCCTCGGGCTTAACAACCGCATCAAAGGTCCAAATCCTGCCCTCCTTACGGAGCATTCCGGCGTGAGCGGAGGTAGGAATCATGTCCGCTTTTAGTTGATAGAAGTAATCCAGCGCGATCAGCATTAAGGTCCGCTCTGGGCCGTAGGTTACGGTTCTAAGGAGCCGTGATTGGCGGTGGTTTTCTTCGCTTACCCGAAAGCGCATTGCCCGCAATGGCCGCGAGCAGAACAGCGCCGCCGATCAACGTATTCGCACTCGCGGTTTCCCCCAGAAACAGCCAGACCCAGAGTGGGCCGAGGAGCACTTCGGCCAGCGACAGCAGGGCGAGTTCTGCGGCGGGTAAGCTGCGCGAGCCCAGTGTATAGAGGATAAGTCCGGCGCCGACTTGGAATACCCCCATGCCCATTGCAATGCCGCCATCACTGGGGCTCAGCACGAAGGAGAGCCCGAGGCCCAAGCATATGGCCGAAGTGATGGCGATCGCGAAAATGCCCGACAGGAAGACCGCGGGCAGCATTTCCCCCGTGCGGCCCCACCGCAACGCCACGGTGAAGACCGCGAAGCCGAATGCCGAACCAAGCGCGGCAAGGCTGCCCTTGAGCACGACTCCTCCGGACTTGTCGGCGACCATGATCGCGATCCCGCCGATTGCGACTGCGATCGCGGCCCATGTTGCGGCGCGGACAGGTTCTCGCAAGACGATCCATCCCAGCACAGCGGCCATGAACGGCGCCGTTGCAAACAGCAGCATGGCATTCGCGACCGAGGTGTTCTGGATCGCGTAGATTCCGCCGGAATAGGCCGCGACCAGTGAAAGCCCTGCGATGACAGCGGGGGCGCCGATGCGTCGGATCTGAACAAATGGGCTTTCGCCAGACCGCACGCGGATAAGCACGTAGAGAAACATCGACATGCTGATCGACCGGTAGAGCAGTATCTGCCACACGACAGCGTCTTCTATCAGGCGAATACCAAGGCCGACCGTCGACCACAACACACCCGCCGCAAATACGAAGAGCACACCGTACTTGTGGGCATCGGCAGTGGAAGGGGCTGTGGTGATTGATGTCATGTCTGGCCGATTAAGAATGTCACGTCGTCAAGATTAACCTTGGGACGAGTGTGCCGATCACCCATTTGCGACATTGCCGGTGGTTGCTGCAGAGTTTCTCGGAGAAGCAAAATCGCCAGTAATTTCACGATCGGCTAAAATGGTGCCGTGGTACCAACGCACGTCATCTCATTGGAGACGGCCCAATTGGGCCCTTTCAGGCATAGTCGCTATCGTCATCGCCCCAAACTTTCTGTAGCATTCGTATGAGTTTACCGACGGACCTTACATGAACCCTACGGAAATCGCAGACGCCCTGGAAGAAATCGCAAGCCGCCCGTTCGACGGCGGCGAGTTCCCGTTTGCGTTCGCCGCGGCCATGGGAAGTCCGCAGGCCACGGTCTCAAAGCTCCGCAGTGGGACGATTAACAAATCGAAAGTGCCCGGCGCGGTCCTGATGAACCGCAAGTTTTATGCCATTGTGACTGACCCGGGAGCGGTGGACCAAGGCCTGTCGATGATCCGGTCGGACAAGAAGACCACCACCCACAAACCGGCGATCCTGCTGGCCACCGACGGTGTCGACTTGTCCGCCGAACATGTCGCTTCGGGTGACAGCCTGCACATAAAGTTCGCCGACCTGCATCATCACTTCGGGTTCTTCCTGCCAGCGGCCGGCATGTCGCGCTACAAGGCGGCGGAAGAGAACGAGGTCGACGTCAAGGCGGCTGGGCGACTGGCGAAGCTCTATGATGCGCTTCTCAAGAAGAACCCGGAATGGAAGACACCGGAACGGCGGCATGACCTGAACCAGCTGATGACGCGGCTAATCTTCTGCATGTTTGCAGAGGACGTGGGCATCTTTGAAAACAACCTGTTCTCGCGCCTGATCTTCACCCATGCGGGCGACAAGGGGGAGGAGGCGCAGGCGTGTATCGCCTCGGCCTTTGCCGCGATGAACCTACCCAATGGCCAGCGTCAGGACCTGCCAGCCTGGGCTGATGCCTTTCCCTACGTGAACGGTGGGCTTTTCGCCGATGCACTGGACGTGCCAAAGTTCGACCGCGGGGCCTATCGCTACCTTCAGGACGCCTGCCAGCTCGATTGGCAAGAGATCAACCCGGACATCTTTGGGTCCATGATCCAATCGGTCGCCGATCCGGACAAACGGTCCGAACTGGGGATGCACTACACCTCTGTTCCGAACATTCTGAAGGTGCTGGGACCACTGTTCCTTGATGATCTGGATGAGCAGATCGAGAAGGCCAGCGATAGCCGCAAGGGGCTGGCGCGCGTGCTCAAACGGATCGAGGGGATCAGGGTGTTCGACCCGGCCTGCGGATCGGGCAACTTCCTTGTCGTCGCCTATCGAGAGCTTCGTGCCCGGGAGATGCGCGTGCTGGAGCGTTTGGCGCGGCTAGATGGCGGCGCCTCGGCGCAGATGTTCTCCGGCGTGCGGCTGGCGAATTTCTACGGCATCGAGATCACGGATTTCGCGGCGGAGACGGCCAAGCTGGCGCTCTTCATCGCCGAGTATCAGGCCAATGCGCGGTTCGGCGAGATGTTCGGGAATACGGCCCCGGCGCTACCCCTGCGGGACGGAGGGAACATCATTTGCGAGAACTCCCTGAGACTGAACTGGAACCGCGTTTGCCCGCCGCCCAGCGAAGACGAAGAGGTCTTCATCGCTGGCAATCCACCGTTCTTGGGCAAGGCGCAACAAGAGGCATCACATAAAGCCGACAAGGATCTGCTCTTTGGTGATTTGGGGGTGAACTATAAGGCTTTCGACTACGTGGTCGGCTGGTTCTACAAGGCAGGGCAATATATAGAAGATGGCCCGGCACAGGCAGCGCTCGTTGCAACCAACTCGATTGCGCAAGGCGATGCTGCCTCAACAATCTGGCCACTCATTCTCGGGCAGGGACGAGAAATCGGTTTTGCACACCGCACTTTCAAATGGCGCAACAACGCGTCGGCCAATGCCGCCGTGATGTGTGTTATCGTTGGAATAAGAAATCGCTCCAATGCGCCGAAAGTTCTCTTTGATGGCGATCTGAAGACACCCTCTTCGCACATCAATTCCTACCTATTGAATATGAGTGATATGGTCGTCAGGCGTTTAAACACTTCACTGTTTGGGCTGCCCGATATGCAATTCGGAAACATGCCTTACGACGCTGGCAAGCTTTTGATGAAACCATCTGAAAGAGATCAGCTCTTGGACCATCATCCGGAAGCTGCCGAATTCGTCCGTCGCTTCATGGGTTCACAGGAAGTCGTAAAAGGGATCGAAAGATACTGCCTGTGGATCGATGATGAGAAACTCGAAGAAGCGATGAAAATCGCAGGCGTCCGGAAAATGATCGAGGCAACGCGCGCCGCGCGCCTCGACATGAAGGATAAGGCTGGCAGAGACTTGGCAGAACGCCCTCATCAATTCCGCGAGCATTATGCCCCAAGAAGCTCTGCAATTCTGGTTCCGGGTGTCACTTCCGAGCGGCGTCCTTACCTGCCCGTCGAGCGTGTTGGCGCAGACGTTATCGCTTCCAACCTCAATTTTGCCCTCTATGACGCACCCGAATGGTGCCTCGCCCTCATCGCCTCGCGTCTTCATCTGGTCTGGATCGGCACAGTTTGCGGCAAGCTGAAATCGGATTTCCGCTATTCCAATACGCTTGGCTGGAACACGTTCCCCGTGCCCCGCTTCACACAAGATCAGTTGCAGGCGCTTAGTTCCTCCGCTCGCGCGATCCTCAAGACACGCTACATGCACCACCCCAAGACCATCGCGCAGCTGTACGACCCCGACGACATGCCGGACGACCTGCGCGAGGTGCACCGCCAGAATGACGAATTGCTGGAAACGATGTACATCGGGCGTCCGTTCCGCAACGATACCGAACGGCTTGAGCGGCTGTTCAAGCTCTATGCCGCGCGGATCGAGAAGCTGAAGAAGGAAGAGGCCCCCAAAAGAATGGTAAAGAGTAATGGTTGATCTTGTGCGTATGACCTACGGCCATTCCGGCGCGGACTCCAAGACGAACAGCCTCGGCCAGCGCCCGATGCAGGCCCGCGTCTATGAGGCACGTGCCGCGCAGTTCCTGCTGCTGAAGGCGCCCCCGGCGGCGGGCAAGTCCCGTGCCTTGATGTTCCTCGCGCTCGACAAGCTGGAAAACCAGGGCGTGAAAAAGGTGATCGTCGCGGTGCCCGAAACCTCCATCGGCAGTTCATTCCGCTCAACCGACCTGACCTCCTACGGGTTCTGGGCCGATTGGGAGGTGAAGCCGCAATGGAACCTCTGCCTGTCGGGCGAGGACGGCATGGCGAAATCGCAAAAAGTGAAGGCGTTTGAGGCCTTCATAGATAGCGACGCCAGCGTCATTGTCTGCACCCATGCCACGTTCCGGTTTGCCTTCGACGCCATCGAAAAAGCGCGCGGCGTAGAGGCCTTTGACGATTGCATGATCGCTATCGACGAGTTCCACCACGTTGCGGCAGCCGATGACAACCGCCTTGGGGAGATCCTGCGCAAGCTGCTGGCCCGCGAGAAGGCCCACGTGATGGCGATGACCGGCTCCTATTTCCGTGGCGACAGCGTTCCGGTTCTGCGCCCCGAGGATGAGGCGCGGTTCAAGTCTATCACCTACAGCTACTATGAGCAGCTTGAAGGCTATGAGCACCTGAAGTCGCTGGGGATTTCCTACTCGTTCTACCGGGGGCGATATATCTCGGCGATCCCTGATGTGCTCGACACGGACCGCAAGACGATCATCCACATCCCGCACCGTGGATCGGCGGAAGCCTTTGGCGAGAAGCACGATGAGGTCGGGTTGATCATGGGCGCGATCGGCGAACACGTCGGCCGCGATCCGGACACCGGGTTCGATCTGGTGAAACGCGCCTCGGACGGCAAGGTTCTTAAGATCGCTGACCTCGTGGATGACGGCGACGGGCGCTCGCGCATCAAGGCCGCGTTGCAGGCGGAGGCAAAGGGCTCGGATGGCAAGCGAGACGACGAAGCGGATCGGGCCAAAGTGGACATCATCATTGCCCTCGGCATGGCCAAGGAGGGGTTTGACTGGCCATGGTGCGAGCATGCGCTGACCATCGGCTATCGGAATTCCCTGACGGAGATCGTCCAGATCATCGGTCGGGCCACCCGCGATGCACCCGGCAAGCCCCACGCCCAGTTCACCAACCTCGTCGCCGAGCCTGGCGTGGAAACCACGGTCGTGGCGGACGCGGTCAACGACATGCTCAAGGCGATTTCGGGTGCGATGCTGATGGAGCAGGTGCTCGCGCCCAACTTCAAGTTCTATCGACGTGAAGACGGCGATATCCGCGCGCCTGTGGAGACGACGAAGGACGGCACGGTGCATATCGGTATAAGGGGCTTGATGGAACCGCCGACGCCTCGCGCCCGTGCTATCGTTGAGAACGATATGAACGAGCTGGTGGCCAAGGCTTGTCAAGCTATGGACCGGCGCGTTGTCGCGGATGACGTGGCACCCGAGGTGGCCACACAAATGGTGCTGACGGACATCATAGAGACGACCTACGAGAACCTGTCAGACGACGAAACAGAATCCGTGCGCCAGGACCTTGCCGCGCGGATGAACCTGATCGGCATGGCGAAACGCGCATCGCAAGAAGGCGGGTTTGCTGAAGAGGGCGAGGAGTACGACGCTGAGCCGTCGGAGAACCTGTCCCTGATGAACATGGTGAAGCGGTTCGTGAATGTCCGTGAACTGGATATCGACCTGATCGACAGCGTGAACCCGTTCAAGGAAGGCTTCGACGTCGCGTCGCGCGCCTTCGACACGCCACTCTTGAAGACCATCCAGGACGCGATGATCTCTCAGCGCATCCAGATGACTGAAAAAGAGGCCTTGACGCTTTGGCCTCGCATCAAGCGGTTTCGGGCGCAGGAAGGCCGCGAACCCAACCCTCATTCGGCCGATCCGTTGGAGAAGCGCCTTGCGGAAGCCCATGCCTATATCAAGACCAAAAAAGCCGAACGCCAGCGGGCGACTCATTCGGGAGCCTGAGACATATGCCGCGCTACCGATCTCTCGATGAAATCTTCGACGAGCCGGATGAATTCGGGCTGCTCGAGATCAAGGAGCGGAACCGCGGCGAGGCGGCAACGCCGGATGCTCGAAACGCCGAGATCGTCTCGCAGGTGAATGTATTTTACGAGTCGAATGGCCGAATTCCGGACGACAACAGCTTAGACCTTGAGGAAATGAAGCTCGGGACGATCTGGCGATCGATCCGGACCAGTCCAACGGCTGCGATGATGGAGGCTGACCGGAATCGGCTTCTTGGACATGGCCATCCAGTGACACGGACCGCAACCATTGCCGATGCGGAGGCTCCGCCTATGCCTGAGCCCGATTGGCGCGAAGAAGTTGCAGACGAGCAAGTTCCGGCAAGCCTTGACGACATCTTTGGCGATGATGACTTGGACGTGCACGATGCAGTTCTCAACATTCGAAACGTGACGCCAGCCTCAGAGCGTCAGTTGCCTGACCACCGGGCTGACATGTTCCCGTGCCCGGATTTCGAACACTTCGAAGACGGCTTTGCCGAGATGCAGTCGAAGCTCGAGTCCGGAGATCGAAAGGTTCTCCCGGTTCAGGACAATGTAGAGATCACGGTCTACGAAGGCGACTTCTTCATCCATCGCGGCCTTCTGGTCTATGTCGCCGAAAAAACGGAACTTTCGCGAAGAAGCGGTAAGCCGGATCACCGTTTACGGATCATCTTTTCCAATGGCATGGAGAATGATCCTCTATCATCGTCATTTCGCAAAGCGCTCGCAGCAGATAAGACCGCACGGATTGTCGAAAGGGCTGGGTTTGGGCGGCTCGATCCAGAATGGGATCAGGATAGCATGGCGGTCACCGGCACAGTGTATGTGGCGCGAAGCCTTTCAAGAGTCCCGGAAATCGCAGAAGTATCAAAGATCCTGCACAAGGTCGGTGTGACCAGTCAGGATGTCCGGCGGCGCATCGCTGATGCGAAAAACGACCCAACTTTCCTGCTCGCGCCTGTCGAAATTGTCGCCACCTATGAGTTACACAATCTGGAACGCATGAAGGTCGAGGATCTTTTGCATCGCTTTTTTGATGTCGCGCGGCCGCAGGGTCTTGTGATCACCGACCGGTTCGGCAAGGCGGTCCATCCTCGAGAATGGTTCTACGTGCTTCCTGAGCATGTGAGCCAAGCCGTTCAGCTCATTCAAGAACGCAGGTTGCATGAGTACAGGTACGACAGTCAACGCCAGTTGATCGTCAAGGTGGAGCCGGGCAATTAGACGTGCTTCTCTATTGAAACAGGTTCGTTCGGAGTAGGGCGCGTGATCCGAGCTTAGAAGAAGGTGACCTCCCGCAGGCCTTGAAACGCGCCTTCTTTGAACGCGCCAGCTTTATGCAGCCGCGGGAAATCTGGAAGCCTGTCTACCTCGACTAACGGAAGCAAAATGTCAGCGCTGAACCATGGCATTTTCGCGCACCTACTTTCATCATACATCTTCGAAAGTGCCCTTCCGACCGCATAAGCGCCGGCCAAGTCAATTTTGGAAACGCGTGCTCGATTTATAGGAAGCAGGCTCCCAGTTGTCGATCTACCGCCGATATTGAAATAGATCAGGTCATGGCCCCACCCGAGGCGTATGATATGTGTCCGGTCGGACCGTTGGATTGAAACTCTCGGAAATAGGTCTCTGACCCAAACCTTATGTTCATCGCACCAGTCGAGGGCTTCCTTCAACATCGCTACGCCGCCTAGGTCTTTCTTCCAGATCGGACATAAGTGCTGAAACCCGGCGAATTTGACCCGCTTGTCACTTCTGATGTCGTTAGGAATGAAAGCGCCTTTGCGTGTGACCTTTGGAGACCACATTTGTTCTTCGAGCTTGGCTGCGTCCTCTAAACCTATGTGCATGTCATCAATCACAACTTTGGTTTTTGCAGAAATGGCTCTGTGTTGGGCTTCAATCAAAGTAATGGGCGGTAGCGGTTTGCTCGGGTGTTGGTCGAGAATTGAGGGCGCGTTGGGTCGAACGATATCGTCAGGAACATCCACTGGCCTGTCTGTTTTCACGTCGTGGTCGACCAGCCAACGGTACGGTGCGCCAAGGTCCATAGGATCATCATTCATGAGCGAAAGATGTGGCAGACCCTTTTTCAGGAACGCCATGATTTCGCGCGTATCCTGACGTTCCGCGCCCATGAGCCGCCCTTGAAAGGTTTGCCGATCTGAATTGCTTTGGCGGGCTTTCAGTGCGTTTTCGATGCGCTCACGTTCGATATCGCTCAGCTGGCGTCGTAGATACGCGATAGAAACATCGACGTCACCGTAGTCGTCTCGCTCCTCAAGCGCGCTGCCGAATAGCTTCAAGGTGATGCGCTGCAGGCGATCGGGATCGCCGTTGATGACCTTAGCCCGGGCGAGAAGTTCAGCAATGATGGTCTGAACCTTATCGCGCCCGATACGCTTTCGCTTGGGTTCCAGTGCGAGGCGAGTCCCATTCGGCGTTAGCTGCCAATAAAACAAACTGTCAAAGATGTCGGCAGGCTCCAAGTACCCAGCCTCGGCCATATGGCGCAAGATGAGGTCAGCATGATGGGCATCGCAATCCAGGGTCCGTATTGCCTCTTCAAGCCCGACAGATCTTCCATTGATTGCTGAGCGCAGGACTGCTTGGACCAGCTCCAATGGTACCGTTTTTACTGGCGAATGCTTATGGGACCCTCGCTCATTCATTGTTCAACGGCGTCGCAGAAAAAAACCTCATCAACGCCTCCCCAACCTTCCCAAACGAGCCAGCTGCGCCATCATTTGCGATCCGGTTCCGGTGGATGGACTGCCCCCTGCAGGTGTCACATTTGCCATTCCCGGCCGTTGCGGCATTTGTTGGGCGCCAAAGAACTGCCGTGCTCTGAGTGCTGCATATTCGGCTCCACTGGCACCACCAACAAGATACCGATTGTAAGCCTGCTGATTGCCCATCGCAGCGCGCGCAAAGCTGTAGCTTCCTGCCAAGCCCCCAGACAGCGCTGGCATCATAATGTTCCCTGAGATCGCGCGAACG
>Ga0208330_1000545_pt1 | contig 16496 bp, 19 predicted proteins | sample DeeseametaMP1896_FD_184180 | JGI IMG/M metagenome (GOLD analysis project Ga0208330, IMG submission 184180) | Marine microbial communities from the Deep Pacific Ocean - MP1896 (SPAdes) | ecosystem: Environmental > Aquatic > Marine > Oceanic | place: East of Hawaii, North Pacific Ocean | collected...
CCCTCGAGCATCGTGGCCCGGCCCGACGACGAGGCAGTCACATCCAGAAACGTGAGCTCGTCGGCGCCCTCGGCGTCGTACACCGCGGCCAACTCGACCGGATCACCGGCGTCACGCAGGTTTTCGAAGTTGACGCCCTTGACCACCCGGCCGTCATCGACGTCGAGGCACGGGATGACGCGGGTGGCGACGTCGCTGCTGGTTCTCACAGGTAATCCTCCGGAACGCCTGCGGCGCGGACGATGTCGAGCATCTCCTCATGCACCCCCGGGGCCGCGGCCAACGCCGACGGCGACGATGCGGTCCACGGTTGGCCGGCCAGATCGGTGACCACACCGCCCGCGGCGCGCACCAACGCCACCCCGGCGGCGTGATCCCAGATGTGGTGCCCGAAGCTGATCGCGGCGCCGAGAATCCCGGCCGCGACGAACGCCATGTCGATACCGGTCGACCCGTGCATCCGCACCCGCGAGCATTTCCGGCTCAAATTCGCGAGGACCTCGGCCCGGTACCGGCCCGGATAGCGGCCGCGCGAGTCGATGTTGAAGGTGCCGATGCCCACGACCGACTCCGACAGGGCGCCCGGCACCAACGAGGGCAGAGCGTCGCCGCTGCACAACACCGGTTCGCCGGTCATCGCGGTGTAGCGCTGCCCGACGAACGGCAGCCACGTCAAACCCAGCACCGGTACCCCGTCGGCCAGCAGGGCCAACAGCATCGCGGCCATCGGTGACCCCGCGGCATAGTTGAACGTGCCGTCGATGGGATCGAGGACCCACACCAACTCGGCGTCCAACGACTCCCCGCCGAATTCCTCGCCGTGCACACCGATGCCGGTCAGCCTGGTCAGTTCGGCCACCACCCGGCGTTCGATCGCGAGATCGACCTCGGTGGCGAAGTCGTTGCCCTTCTTCTCCACCGCAGAATCGGCGCGATGGCCGGCAACGAACTGCGCGGAGGCCGAGTCGAGTACACCGGCGGCGGTGGCGAGCAGGTCACGCAGTTGCTGCGGCTCCACGGTCACGAGCGAACCGCGGCCAGTGCCTCGGGCAGCGTGAAACGCTCAGCGTAGAGCGCCTTCCCGACGATCGCGCCCTCGACTCCGCGATCGGTCAGAGTTGCGATCGCGCGCAGATCGTCGAGGCTCGACACCCCACCGGACGCGATGACCGGAGCCTCGGTGCGTCCACATACCGCGGCCAGCAGATCGAGGTTCGGGCCCTTGAGCGTTCCGTCCTTGGTGACGTCGGTGACCACGAAGCGCGAACAGCCCTCGGAATCAAGGCGTTCCAGCACCGTCCACAGGTCACCGCCGTCGGTCTCCCAGCCGCGCCCACGCAGCCGGTAATCGTCGCCGGAGATCTTGACGTCGAGGCCGACGGCCACCTTGTCGCCGTGTTCGGCGACGACCTCGGCACACCACTGAGGGTTCTCCAGCGCCGCGGTGCCCAGGTTCACCCGCGCACATCCGGTGGCCAGGGCCGCGGTCAGAGAGTCGTCATCGCGGATACCGCCCGACAGTTCGACTGCCACGTCGAGCTTGCCGACCACCTCGGCGAGCAGTTCCCGGTTGGAACCGCGTCCGAAAGCCGCGTCCAGATCGACCAGGTGGATCCACTCAGCACCGTCGCGCTGCCAGGTCATCGCGGCGTCGAGCGCCGAGCCGTACTCGGTCTCACTGCCGGCTTGGCCCTGCACCAGGCGCACCGCGCGGCCTTCGACGACGTCGACGGCGGGCAGCAGGATGAGCGAGGGAGCGGTCGCATTCACGGGGCTCAACTTAGCGCCCCGATCCAGTTGGACAGCAATTCGGCGCCGGCGTCTCCGCTCTTCTCGGGATGGAACTGGGTGGCCGACAACGCACCCGTCTCCACCGCGGCCAGGAACGGCACGTGGTGGGTGGCCCATGTCAGCAGTGCCGACGGATCGCCCTCCCACTGCTGTGCGGCATAGGAGTGCACGAAGTAGAACCGGGTGTCGGCGTCCAGCCCCCGGAACAGCACGCTGTCGGCCGGGGCGTCCACCACGTTCCATCCCATGTGCGGAATCACCGGCGCGTCCAGCCGGATCACCGCGCCGGGCCACTGCCCGCAACCGGTGGTCTCCACCCCGAACTCCACCCCGCGGCTGAACAGGATCTGCATTCCCACGCAGACCCCCAGGACGGGACGGTCGGCCGCGAGCCGGTCGGCGATGATCTTCTCGCCGTCGATCTTGCGCAGGCCGGTCATACAGGACTCGAAGGCGCCCACCCCCGGTACGACCAGCCCGTCAGCCTCCATCGCGGCGTGCGGATCGGCGGTCACGTCGACGTGCGCGCCGACGCGTTCCAGCGCGCGCTGCGCCGAGCGCAGGTTGCCCGATCCGTAGTCCAGGACGACGAGTTTGGCTGTCACAGCGTGCCTTTGGTGGACGGGACGCCGGTCACGCGGGGGTCGCACTCCACGGCCTGACGGAGCGCGCGGGCGACGGCCTTGTACTGCGCCTCGGTGATGTGGTGCGGGTCGCGGCCGTAGAGCGTGCGCACGTGCAGGGCGATGCGGGCGTTGAAGGCCAGCGATTCGAAGACATGCCGGTTGACCACGGTGTGATAGGGCGCCTGCGAACCGGCAATGGTGAATTCGACCAGATAGTCGGGCTCCCCGGTGTGCACGAAGTAGGGCCGGCCGGACACGTCGACCGCGGCGTGGGCGAGGGTCTCGTCCATCGGGATGAAGGCATCGCCGAAACGGCGGATGCCCTTCTTCTCGCCGAGAGCCTGGCCGAGGGCCTGGCCGAGCACGATCGCGGTGTCCTCGATGGTGTGGTGGCCTTCGATCTCGATGTCGCCGGCGGCCTTGATCGTCAGATCGAAGCTCGCGTGGCTGCCCAACGAGGTCAGCATGTGGTCGAAGAACGGCACGCCGGTGTCGACGCTGACCTGCCCGGTGCCGTCGAGATCCAGCTCGACGACGATGTCGGATTCCTTGGTCTTGCGTTCAACCCTTGCGCGGCGTTCGGGACGTACCGGCTCGTTCACGATGCTCCTATCCGGGCGCTGGCAGCCAGCAGCGCGTCGTTCTCGTCGGCCAGGCCGATGGTGGTGCGCAGATATCCGGGGATGCCCACGTCGCGGATCAGCACGCCGGCATCCAGGTAACGCTGCCAGGTGCCGGGCGCATCGGCGAACTCGCCGAACAGCACGAAGTTGGCATCGCTGGGAATGACTCGAAAACCCATGTCGGTGAGAGCTTTCGCCACCCGTTCCCGTTCCTCGATCAGCGTGGCGACGCTGCCGAGAGTGTCGTCGGCGTGGCGTAGCGCGGCTCGCGCGGCGGCCTGGGTGAGCGCGGACAGGTGATAGGGCAGGCGCACCAGCAGCATCGCCTCGATCACGGCGGGAGCTGCAATCAGATAGCCCAGCCGGCCACCGGCAAAGGCGAACGCCTTGCTCATCGTCCGCGTCACGATCAACCGGGTCGGAAACTGCTCGATCAGTTCGATCGCGCTGGGCTGCGAGGAGAACTCGCCGTAGGCCTCGTCGACGATCATCACCCCGCGGTCCATCGCGTCCAGCAGCGCACGCAGCTCGTCGGGCGTCGCGCTCTGCCCCGACGGGTTGTTCGGGCTGGCGACGAACACGATGTCGGGGGTGTGCTCCTTGATGGCGGTGGCGGCCACCGCCGCATCCAGGCTGAAGTCGCCGGCGCGATTGGCCACCAGCCACCGGGTCTGCGTCCCGTCGGAGATGATGGGGTGCATCGAGTAGGACGGCACGAACCCGATCGCGCTGCGGCCTGGACCACCGAACGCCTGCAGCAGCTGCTGCAGGATCTCGTTGGATCCGTTGGCCGCCCAGACATTGTCCACGCCCACCGTCACTCCGGTGGCGGCGCACAGATAGGCCGCCAGGTCGGTGCGCAACGCGACGGCGTCGCGGTCGGGATAGCGGTGCAACTCTGCCGCTGCCGACCGCACCGACGCGGTGACGTCGTCGATCAACGCCGCGGTGGGCGGGTGCGGGTTCTCGTTGGTGTTCAGCCGCACCGGCACGTTCAACTGTGGTGCGCCGTAGGGGGATTTACCGCGCAGATCGTCTCGTAGCGGCAGCTCGTCGAGCGTGGCCGCGGCACCGGGAACGCTCACGACTCGAACCTCCGGCGCACCGCTTCCCCGTGGCTGGGCAGGTTCTCGGCCTGCGCCAACGTGATCACGTGGCCCGCCACGTCTTTGAGCGCCGCCTCGGTGTAGTCGACGACGTGGATGCCGCGCAGGAAGGTCTGCACCGACAATCCGCTGGAGTGCCGGGCGCATCCCGCGGTGGGCAGCACGTGGTTCGACCCGGCGCAGTAGTCCCCGAGACTCACCGGCGCCCACGGGCCGACGAAAATCGCACCGGCGGAACGGATTCGGCCTGCCACGTCGGAGGCGTCGGCGGTCTGGATCTCGAGGTGCTCGGCGGCGTAGGCGTTGACGACGCGCACTCCGGCGTCGATGTCGTCGACGAGCACCGTCGCCGACTGATCGCCGCTCAGCGCAGTGGTGACCCGCTGGCGGTGCACCGTGGTCTCCAACTGCCGGGCGAGCTCCCGATCGGTCGCATCGGCGAGTTCGGTGCTGGGGGTGACCAGCACGCTGGCGGCCATCTCGTCGTGCTCGGCCTGGCTGATCAGGTCGGCGGCCACGTGGGCGGGGTCGGCGGTGTGATCGGCCAGGATCGCAATCTCGGTCGGGCCGGCTTCGGCGTCGATGCCCACCTGCGAACGGCAGATCCGCTTGGCGGCCGTGACATAGATGTTGCCGGGTCCGGTGATCATGTCGACCGGCGCGAGTTCGCCGCCATCCGTGTCGGCGCCCCCGTAGGCCAGCAGCGCGACGGCCTGCGCGCCACCGACCGACCACACTTCGTCGACGCCCAGCAGCGCTGCCGCCGCCAGGATCGTCGGGTGCGGCAGGCCCTGGAAGTCGGCCGGGTTGGCGGCCTGGGGCGGGCTGGCGATGACCAGCGAGTCCACGCCCGCGGTCTGGGCCGGAACGACGTTCATCACGACGCTCGACGGGTACACCGCGTTGCCGCCGGGAACGTAGAGCCCGACCCGCTCGACGGGCACCCAGCGTTCGGTCACCGTCGCACCGGGCGCGAGTGTGGTGGTGGTGTCGGTGCGACGTTGATCGGCGTGCACGGTGCGGGCGCGCTCGATGGCGACGTTCAGTGCGGTGCGGATGTCCGGGTCCAGCGCCGCGAGCGCGGCTGCGAGCTTCTCGGACGGGACACGGATGCGGTCGGGGCGCACACCGTCGAACGAGGCGCCGTACTCCAGGGCGGCCGCCGTACCGCGGTCGGCGACCGCGTCGACGATAGGCCTGACCGTCGGCACCACCGCGTCGACGTCGACACCACCGCGGGGCAGGGCGCCACGCAGCCCGGCCGCCGACAGCGTGGTACCGCGCAGGTCGATGCGTCGCAGAGGCCCTGGCGTTAGATTCACGCTGTCCATTGTCCCAGAGCAGGCCAAATCGGTTTGGAGGCGTCATGTCGGAACTGCCGCGGATGTTCCCGGAGTGGCTCGACCGGATCCAGATCAAGTACTTCAACCCCATCGTCAAGCCGCTGGCCGGTCGGATGCCCGGGCTGTCGGTCATCAAACACCGAGGTCGCGCCTCCGGACGGGCGTACGAGACCATCGTGACCGCATACCGCAACGACTCCCAGCTGGCGATCGTGCTGGGCCACGGCAAGACCGACTGGGCCAAGAACGTCCTGGCTGCCGGCGAGGCCGACGTCACGATGTCCGGTGACGAAGTCCACATCGTGAACCCGCGGATCGCCCCCAGCGGCGACGGCGTCGATGCGCTGCCGGGGTTCGCCCGCCGCCAAGCCCGCAAGGTCGCCGTCTTCGTCGCGGACGTCCAGCCGGAATCGGTTGGACACCCCTGACAGACTCAGTTCATGACCTGGCAGATGTGGCTGGCGTTCTTCGGGGCGGCGATCGTGATCGCGGTGTCGCCGGGCGCCGGCGCGGTCCAGTCGATGGCGACCGGGGCGACGCACGGAATCAAGCGCGGGTACTGGTCCATCGCGGGGCTGGAGGCGGGCCTGGTCCTGCAGCTGGCGCTGGTCGCCGTCGGCCTGGGGGCCGCCGTGGCGAACTCGATCCTGGCGTTCACGATCATCAAGTGGCTCGGGGTGGTCTACCTGGCCTACCTGGCGGTGCGGCAGTGGCGCGCCGCCACGGTCGACCTTGTCAGCCGGCTCGACGATGCTGCCGGCGGGGGGCGTTCCGCGCTGCTGGTGCGTGGCTTCCTGGTCAATGCCAGCAATCCCAAGGCGCTGGTGTTCTTTCTGGCGGTGATGCCGCAGTTCGTCGTGCCGACCGCCCCGCTGCTGCCTCAATACCTGGCCATCGGGGCCACGATGGTGGTGGTCGATCTGGTCGTGATGGGCCTCTACACCGGGCTGGCGGTACGGCTGTTGACCTGGCTGCGCACACCCCGCCAGCAGACCGCGCTCAACCGTGTCTTCTCGGGCTTGTTCGCCGGCGCCGCGGTGGTGCTGGCGTTGGTGCGCCGCGGTCCCGCCGCGGCCTGACGATCACGCGCACAAACCGCTGATCTGAGCGCTGGCGTCCTCGGCCTGCTCGAGACGGTCGGCCTGCACCGGATCCGAGTCGGGCACACCGGCGGTGGCGGCCGCACCGATGTCCATCACCAGATCGGCGAACCTGTGGATCTGGCTCGCCAGTTCCGGCGGAGTGGCCGGATCCATCCTGGCCAGCAGATACTGACCGCCGTCGAACAGCGCCGCCCGTGCGTTGCCCGACACCGCAAGAGCTCCTGCGACGTCGCCGAAGCCGCCCGGTGGCTCGCGGTTGGTGTTGATCGCCACCCCGGTGCGCACGGTGGCGAACGCCGCGCAGATCGCTGTCCGCGCCTCGTCGCGCTGAGCCGGGCTGTACTCGGGGGCGCTGTCGCGCTGCCGCACCAGCGCGACGACCGCCAGACCCAGCGACAGCACTGCCAGAGCGAGCGCGACGACCGAGGTCATCGGGCGTCTCGGAGACCTCTCCACGATCTACAGATCCAACCCCAGGTCGAGCACCTGCACCGAGTGGGTGAGCGCACCGACGGCCAGATAATCCACCCCGGTACCGGCGTAGTCGGCGGCGTTCGGCAGGGACAGGCCGCCGGAGGACTCCAGCTTGGTGCCGGGCGCGCGCGTGTCGCGGCGCTGCACCGCGATCTGTGTCTGCCACACCGGGAAGTTGTCGAGCAACACCAGCTCGACATCCTCGGCGAGGATCTCGTCGAGTTGTTCGAGCGAATCCACTTCGACCTCGCACGGCAGGTCGGGCGCCGCGGCGCGCACCTGGCGCAGCGCGGCCAGGATCGAGCCCGCCGCGGCGACATGGTTGTCCTTGATCAGCGCCGCATCACCGAGTCCCATGCGGTGGTTCACTCCGCCACCGACGCGGACGGCGTACTTCTGCAGGGCGCGCAGGCCGGGCAGCGTCTTGCGGGTGTCGCGGATCTGGGCCCGCGTTCCAGAAATCGCCTCGACCCACGCCGCCGTCGTCGTCGCGATGCCGGACAGGTGGCACAGGACGTTCAGCATCGTGCGCTCGGCCGTCAGGATCCCCCGGGTCGGACCCTCGATCGTCAGAGCGACCCCGCCCGGTTCCAGCCGCGAACCGTCGGGCACCCGGTGTGTGACCCGGTAGCTGTCGGGGCCGAGCACATCGTCGAGCACCATCAACGCGACGTCCGCTCCTGCGAGCACGCCGGGTTCCCGGCTCACCACCGAGGCTGTGGTGGTGGCGTCGGCGGGCACCGTGGCCAGTGTGGTCACATCCGGTCCGTAGCGCAGGTCCTCGTCGAGTGCCCGCGCGATGACGCCACGAGCTTCGGTGAGCTCGGCCTCGCTTAGTGCAGTACAGGTCAGGTCGATCATGTGCCCGCCACCTCCGGAACCAAAGTGCGACTGAAAGCCTGCGCCGGATCGGTGTCCGGGAAGTCGGCGCGGTGATGACACCCGCGGGATTCGGTGCGCGCGCGGGCGGCGGCCGCGAGGGCGCCCGCCACCGTCGTCAGCGCTGCGTCTTCGACGTCGCGGCGCCTGCTCAGCCGGCGCATCGGCGCGCCGTCGAGAATCTCCTGCAGAGCAGCCAACCCGTCACCGGTGCGGGTGACGGAGGCGTGGGTGGTCATCGCCCGTTGCAGCTCGGCGCGCGGTACCGCCGGCCGGGCCGGGAGCGCCGCCGCAGCGACCCGGGTGGGACCGGCGTGCGCGGCGTGTTCGGCGGCGGCCGCTCCGGCGCGTCCTCCGACGACGAGCCCTTCCAGGAGGCTGTTGCTGGCCAGCCGGTTGGCGCCGTGCATCCCGGTGCGCGCCGCTTCCCCTGCGGCGAACAAGCCGGCCACCTCGGTCCGGCCGTGCACATCGGTGGCGACTCCCCCACAGCTGTAGTGGGCGCCTGGAACCACCGGGATGAGCTCCCGCACCGGGTCGATCCCCGCTCGCAGGCACGCGGCGGTGACGGTGGGAAAACGTTCAGGCAGACGGTCGATGGCCCGTGCGTCGAGAAACACGCACGCATCACCGGTCTGCGTCAGACGGGCCTCGATCGCGGCCGCGACGACGTCGCGCGGCGCCAGATCGCCCATCGGATGGGTGCCCGCGGTCACCGACTGGCCGTGGGCGTCGACGAGCACAGCCCCTTCACCGCGCAGCGCCTCGGTGATGAGCGGTCGCCGGCCGGTACTGCCCGGGTCGAACAGCATGGTCGGGTGGAATTGGACGAACTCGACGTCGCTGACCGCCATCCCGGCCCACATCGCCAGGGCGATGCCGTCACCGGTCGAGCCTTCGGGGTTGGTGGTGGCCTGGTACAGATGCCCCAGACCTCCCGTCGCGATGATCACCGAGGGCGCGTGGATGACCCCGGGGCCGTCGTCGCTGAGGACCAGGACCCCGGACACCGTTCCGTCGTCGAGCATCAGGTCCACCGCGACGTGGTTGTGTCGGACGTCGAGCCGGGTTGCAGCGTCGTCCAGAGCCCGCTGGACCTCCGCGCCGGTGGCGTCGCCTCCGGCGTGGATGATGCGGTGCCGGGTGTGGCCGCCTTCGCGGGTCAGCGCCCAGCCGCCGGCTGCGGATTCGTCGAACCGGGCTCCCCACCCGACCAGGTCGGTGACGGCGCGGTACCCGTCGGCCACGATCGATCGGACGGCGTCGGGATCACACAGTCCCGCGCCCGCGGCGAGTGTGTCGGCGACGTGTGCGTCGACGGAGTCGTCGGTGTCGCGAAAGCTCTCCGGCAACACCACCGCGATGCCGCCCTGCGCGTAGAACGTGGCGGTGTCCCCGACCTTGCTCAGCACGACCACCGTGCGGCCGCGGCGGTGCGCGGCCAGCGCCGCGGCCAAGCCGGCTACGCCGGTGCCGATGACGACGACGTCGGCGCGCTGGCGCCAGAGGTTACTGCCGCCGCAGGCGGCGATTGGGCTACTGCCGCCGCAGGCTGCGATTGGGCTACTGCCGCCGCAGGCGGGCGGGCGTGTCATTCGCCGCCGCCGGGCTGTCCGATCTCGATCATCCGCTGCACGCTGGCTCGCGCCGCCGTCGCGACGTCCGGGTCCACGTGCACCTCGTCGGCACCCTCGACGAGGCAGCGCAGCAACGCCGCCGGGGTGATCATCTTCATGTAGCGGCAGGACGCGCGGTCGTTGACCGCTTGGAAGTCCACCTCCGGCGCGGCGCGGCGCAACTGGTGCAGCATGCCCACCTCCGTGGCGACCAGGACCTGGCGGGCGCCGGTCTGGCGGGCGGCGTCGAGCATGCCACCGGTGGACAGGATCTTGACCCGCTCCTCGGGGAAGGAACCTTCGCCGGCCAGGTACAGCGCCGAGGTGGCACACCCGCACTCGGGGTGGACGAACAGTTCGGCGTCGGGATGGGTGCGCGCCTGATCGGCGAGTTCGTCGCCGTTGATCCCGGCGTGCACATGGCACTCGCCGGCCCACACGTGCAGGTTGGTGCGGCCGGTCACGCGACGCACATGGGCCCCGAGGAACTGGTCGGGGCAGAACAGGACCTCGCGGTCAGCCGGGATCGAGTCGACCACCTCGACCGCGTTCGACGACGTGCAGCAGATGTCGGTCTCCGCCTTCACCGCGGCGGTGGTGTTGACGTAGGAGACCACCACCGCGCCGGGATGCTCGGCCTTCCAGGCGCGCAGCTCGTCGGCGGTGATCGAGTCGGCCAGCGAGCATCCGGCCCGCTCGTCGGGGATGAGGACGGTCTTGGCCGGCGACAGGATCTTGGCGGTCTCGGCCATGAAGTGCACGCCGCAGAAGACGATGGTGTCTTCGGGAGCCTCGGCGGCGATGCGCGACAGTGCCAGTGAATCACCGACGTGGTCGGCCACATCCTGGATCGCCGGCAGCTGGTAGTTGTGCGCCAGCAGCGTGGCGCCACGCAGGTCGAGGAGACGGCGGACTTCGGCCGCCCACTGCTCGTCGCCGTCGACACCGGAATAGCCGCCGGGACCGTCGACGATCCGTGCGGTCAGGTCGTGAGCGGTGTTCTGGTCCAGGACCGTCATGTCCGCCTCCTTCACTACGTGCGAGGTTTTCGACTTACAATCGAAAACGTGGCCCATATTATCACCGAGCACGAGGTGCTGGCAGTGGTGTTCCAGGTTCGCCTGCCCACAGCCGCCGACACCGACGGGAAACCCGCACTTCACGTGCTGTTGTGGCAGCGTGCACTCGATCCCGAACGCGGAAAGTGGTCGCTGCCGGGCGGTCGACTCGGCGCCGACGAAGACCTCACGAGCTCGGTTCGGCGCCAACTGGCGGAGAAAGTGGACCTGCGCGAGTTGGCCCATCTCGAGCAACTCGCCGTGTTCTCCGACCCGACCCGCGTGCCCGGCCCCCGCACCATCGCGTCGTCGTTCCTGGGTCTGGTGCCCTCCCCTGCCACCCCGGAACTTCCCTCGGACACCTGCTGGCACGCAGTCAGCGATCTGCCACCGATGGCGTTCGACCACGGGCCGATGGTCGAGCATGCGCGCACCCGACTCGGCGCGAAACTGTCCTACACCAACATCGGATTTGCCTTGGCGCCAGATGAATTCGCACTCTCCACACTGCGCGACATCTACAGCGCGGCACTGGGGCACCCCGTCGACGCGACCAACCTGCAACGCGTGCTCGAGCGGCGGAAGGTCATCACCAGGACCGGAACCACCGCGAGATCCGGCCGCAGCGGAGGACGTCCCGCGGCGTTGTATCGGTTCGCCGATTCCCGCTATCGGGTCACCGATGAGTTCGCTGCTTTACGCCCCCCGGGGTGAGTCGACTGGATTCTTAATGCCTTCTTAAGTACCGTCGCGGAGATGGAGATGGGTAGCGTAGCGCGGGCGACCGGCGCCGAATGGATCGGTCAGGCGCCCCACGAACCGCTCAAGCCCAGGTCAGCGCCCGTCGTGCCGGACAAGGACCCGTTCTACCAACCGCCGGCGGGCTACGAGCACGCGCGCCCCGGCACGGTGCTGCGGTCCCGCGACGTCGAGCTGGCGTTCCTCGGCTTCATCCCCCAGAAGTTCACCGCCACCCAGCTGCTGTACCGCACCGCCGACTTCGAGGGACAGCCCCAAGCCGGCGTGACGACCGTCGTCATTCCGACCGAGCGCGCCCGCAAAGGCCCGCTTCCCATCATCTCCTACCAGTGCGCGATCGACGCGGTCGCGGCCCGCTGTTTCCCCTCCTACGCGATGCGCCGGGGCGCCAAGGCCATCGGCTCCATCGCCCAATTCGAGTTCCTGTTGGTGGCGGCGGCCCTGGCGGAGGGATGGGCGGTGTCCGTCCCCGACCACGAGGGGTCAACCGGCATGTGGGGGGCACCGTACGAGCCCGGCTACCACATCCTCGACGGCATCCGCGCCGCGATCAGCCACGAGCCGTTCGACCTGACCGCCGAATCCCCCGTCGGGTTGTGGGGATATTCCGGAGGCGGACTGGCCTCGGCGTGGGCTGCCGAGGTCCAGGAAAGCTACGCACCCGAGCTCAACATCGTCGGTGCCGTGCTCGGCTCACCGGTCGGCGACCTGGGCCACACGTTCCGGCGCCTCAACGGCAGTCTCTACGCCGGCCTGCCGGCGCTGGTCGTGGCGGCGCTCAGCCACATCTACCCGGACCTCGACCGTGTCATCGACGAACACGTCACCGACGAGGGCAGAGACATGCTGACGCGCATCCAGCGGATGACCACGGCGCACGCCCTGGTGTGGATGGCCGGCAAGGACATGGCGCACATGATCGACCGCCCCCTGGAGGAGATCCTGCTGACCCCCGAGGTCCAGCACGTCTTCGACAGCATCAAGCTCGGGACCGCGGCGCCCAAGGTTCCGGTGTTGATCGTTCAGGCGGTCCACGACCGCGTCATCTCGGTCGACGACATCGACGACTTGGCCGAGACCTACGCCCGCGGCGGGGCCCGCGTCACGTATCACCGCGACCTGTTCAGCGAGCACATGTTGCTTCATCCGATGTCCGCGCCCATGACGCTGCGTTGGCTGCGGGAACGCTTCGCCGGCCAGCCCTTGCGCACACACATCAAGCGGACCAAATGGCCCACTCTGCTCAACCCGTCGACCTACCGCGGAATGATCACGCTCGGCATGATCACGGCGAAGGTGATGACGGGCCGGCGGGTGGAACGGACCCCGCTGTCGCGGTTCGATCTGTAGGAACGGCGAGATAGTCCACTGGCGGCCAGCCACCGAGGTCGTCGCGCGGGGTCGATACCGCGCACAGCAGATACACCGTCGCGGCCACGGCGGCGGGCAGCAGCAACGTCGCCGCGATCACCAGCGGCGAGTGCCCGAAGAAAACCGCCGGCGCCTCCACGACATAGTGCACCCGGTTCTCCGGTGACACCGGTGCCCCCGCCACGTCGACCGAGCCGTAGCGCCAGTGCGCGCCCAGCGCCCCCACCCCAGTCGCGACGGCGGCGGCCGCCACCGAGCCGATGGCCAGCGCAGACGCCTGCAGCGGACCGCGATGCGCACGCCACTGCCATACCAGCACCGCGGCAATCACGGCCAGCACCGACAGAAAGCCGACGGCCATCGCCGCGGCGGTGAACAGGTGCTCCGACTCGTTACCGAGGTAGGCCTGGACGCGATCGCCGTCGTCGGTCAACGCGACGACTCCGTGGATCCCGGGCGCTAGCCATGCCCACAACGCACCCACCAGCACACCGGCCACAGCCATGCCGACCACCACCGTCACTGCGGCGCGCCCGGGAGAGGTTCTCGGCTCTTCGCCCGAGGGGCTCATCGGGGCCCTCGGCTCTTCGCCCGAGGGGCTCATCGCTGCGACTCCAGGTCCTTGGAATCCACCAGACCGTGCCGGGAACACTTCGCCCACCAGCCGTCCGGCCGCACCTGCACGATCATGCGCCGCCCGCACTCTGCGCAGAATCTCGGCGGCTCCAGGCCGAGCTGCGCGGCCGTGGGGACCTCACTGCCCGCCGGGGCGCCGGTATAGACGTTGTACACACCCGCACCCACCGGGGCGGGGAGTTCGTCGAGCATCACAGTGTGGCGTTGAGGGCCTTGATCGGCATCTGCAGATCGTCCAACAGCTCGAGGTCGGCCTCGGCGGGCCGGCCCAGTGTGGTCAGGTAGTTGCCGACGATGACCGCGTTGATGCCGCCCAGGATGCCCTTCTTGGCCCCCAGATCGCCCAACGTGATCTCGCGCCCACCCGCGAAGCGCAGCATCGTGCGCGGCAGCGCCAGCCGGAACGCCGCGACGGCCTTGAGCGCCTCGGACGCGGGCAGCACCTCCAGATCGCCGAACGGTGTGCCCGGTCGCGGATTCAGGAAGTTCAACGGAACTTCGTGGGGGTCGAGTTCGGCGAGGTTGGCGGCGAACTCCGCGCGCTGCTCGAGCGTCTCGCCCATGCCCAGGATGCCGCCGCAGCACACCTCCATGCCGGCTTCGCGCACCATCTGCAGGGTGCCCCAGCGCTCTTCCCAGCTGTGGGTGGTCACCACGTTGGTGAAGAACGAGCGCGCCGTCTCGAGGTTGTGGTTGTACCGGTGCACTCCCATGGCCGACAGCTGTTCGACCTGATCAGAACTGAGCATGCCCAACGAGCAGGCGATGTGGATGTCGACCTCGTTGCGGATCGCCTCGATGCCGGCCGCGACCTGTGCCATCAACCGCTCATCGGGTCCGCGCACCGCCGCGACGATGCAGAACTCGGTCGCCCCGGACTTGGCGGTCTGCTTGGCGGCCTCCACGAGGCTGGGCACATCCAGCCACGCACTGCGCACCGGCGAGGCGAAAAGACCCGACTGCGAACAGAAGTGGCAGTCCTCGGGACAGCCACCGGTCTTGAGGCTGATGATGCCCTCGACCTCGACGTCGGGGCCACACCAGGCCATCCGGACGTCGTGAGCCAACGCCAACAACTCGTCGAGCCGATCGTCTGGAAGTTGCAGCACCTGCAGCGTCTGGTCCTGGTCGAGGCCCTCGCCCCGCTCCAGCACCTGCTCGCGCGCTACTGCCAGAATGTCGCTCACCCGTTGCCTCCTGTGCGAACTTCACCACGCCGGCCGGGCCGACATCCGAACACGTCGACCGAGCCGGCGCGTCACCACGTCGACAGAGCCGGCACGTGACCACGCCGGCGAGCCGACAGGTGAAACCAGCGGCGAGCCGACACTTGAACACCGTTCAGGTTAGGGTACTGGCGTGCAGCTCCACAAACGCGACGTGGTCGAGGCGGCGACGGGATTGCTGGACGACTACGGCATCGCCGATCTGTCGATGCGGCGCCTGGCTCGAGAGCTCGAGGTGTCCCCCGGCGCGCTGTACTGGCACTTCGCCAACAAGCAGCAGCTGCTGGGCGCGGTGGCCGACCGGATCCTGGGAGCGGTGCAGGACTCCGGCGGTGACTGGCAGACACGGATCGTGCAGACCTGCGGTCGGCTCCGCGAGGCGCTGTTGTCGCACACCGACGGCGCCGAGTTGGTGTCGGCCAGCTTCGCGGCCGGCCAATCGGCGGTGATGACCGATCTGCTCGCGGTGCTGGCAGCCGCAGCCGGCGATGCCGGGGTGCCCGCCGACAGCACTGAATCGACCGCCCGCACGGTGGTCTATTTCGTTCTCGGCTCGACCGTCGACGAGCAGTCCCGGCTGCAGTGGGACGCCGCGGGAGCCGATGTCAGCGCCCCGGTCTGGGCCGAGAATTCCGACGCCCGGTTCGCGTTCGGTTTGCGGCTGCTGGTCGACGGGATCGCCGCGCACACCCGAGCAGACGTCCAGCCGTCACCGGCGACGCCCGGGTGATGTCACCGACGTACGAGTGGCGACATGCCGAGTCGGTCTTCACGGTCAGCCGATCGGGTGGACGACGCGGTTGTTGCCGTCCCAGTGGCGCAACGCCACCGCCGTCGCGCTGATGTCGCCGAACATGCCCGGCTGCATCATGGCGGTGGCCAACTGATCCGGCGGCACCCGGCGCGCCAGCGTGACGTGCGGGGTCCACTGTCCCGGCTCGGTATGTGGCAACGGCCCACCTGACATGTGCGGCAGGCAGACTCGGTGCACATCGGCGTGCAAACCGAGGAGGTTCTGCGACGGCACCAGCATCCGTACCAGCGTCACCGTCCGGCCGCCGCCGAACAGGGTGGGTGCCCCCAGCACGCAGGGCATCGGTAGGCGATCGAGCAGCGCGCACAGCGCGTCGTCGACGCTGTCGTCCATGGATTCGGCGACCGACAGCGTGACGTGCGGTCGATTGCTCGGAGACCTGTGTGTGGCCAGGCTGCGAATGCCTGCGGCCAGGAGGTCGTCCCACATCCTGCCGACCGCCGCCTCGGTGCCGTGGTCGAAGAGCAGCTCGACGGAGTGAACCATTCAGACCAGGCTCTGCACCCAGGACCGGTCGAAAGCCTGCGCGCTGATCCGTTCGAAGTCGGTCCTGCCCAGCGACGCCACGCCGGTCGGCAACGCCGCGCGCACCGGCGCCAGCCGGGCCAGCGCATCGCGGTTGTCCACCTCCGCCACGCCCGGATGCGCCGGCCACGACCCGATGACCAGACCCGCGCCGGGGACGCCGTGCGCGGCGAGCGCTTCCAGCGTGAGCGCTGTGTGGTTGAGCGTGCCCAGACCTGGCGCGACGACCGTCAGCACCGGCGCACCGACCGCAGCGGCCAGATCGCGCAGCGTCGTCGCTTCGGCGCCGATCTCGACCAGCAGACCGCCCGCACCCTCGACGAGGGTGAGTCGTCCCGGCCGGTCGGCCCCGGTCACGAGCTCGAGCAGCTCCGCCCTGCTGGGCAGGGCAGATCCGACCCGCTGGGCGGCCGCGCGCGGCGCCAGCGGCTCGGGAAACGTCGCCAGCGAGTAGAGGTTCTCGATGCCGGCCAGCCGGGCGATCTCGGCGAGGTCGTCGTCACCGTCGCGAGTGCCCGTTTGCACCGGCTTGCACACGGCGACGTC
>Ga0208330_1000546_pt1 | contig 16491 bp, 12 predicted proteins | sample DeeseametaMP1896_FD_184180 | JGI IMG/M metagenome (GOLD analysis project Ga0208330, IMG submission 184180) | Marine microbial communities from the Deep Pacific Ocean - MP1896 (SPAdes) | ecosystem: Environmental > Aquatic > Marine > Oceanic | place: East of Hawaii, North Pacific Ocean | collected...
GAACTTCTCGGCGCCCAGGTCAGCACCAAAGCCTGCCTCGGTCACGACGTAATCGGCCAGCTTCAGCGCGGTGGTCGTCGCGATGACAGAGTTACAGCCGTGCGCGATGTTGGCGAAGGGACCGCCGTGCACAAATGCCGGGTTGTTTTCCAGCGTCTGCACCAGGTTCGGCTGCATCGCGTCCTTGAGCAGGACGGTCATGGCGCCTTCGGCCTTGATGTCGCGGCAGTAGACCGGCGACTTGTCACGGCGATAGGCGATGATCATCGCGCCCAGGCGCTCTTCGAGATCCTTCAGATCTTTGGCCAGGCAGAGGATCGCCATAACCTCGGAGGCCACGGTGATGTCGAAACCGTCCTCACGCGGGAAACCGTTGGAAACACCGCCCAGGGACGAGGTGATCTGGCGCAGCGACCGGTCGTTCATGTCGACAACGCGGCGCCATTGCACGCGGCGCAGGTCGATTTCCTGTTCGTTGCCCCAGTAGATGTGGTTGTCGATCATGGCCGACAGCAGCGAGTGCGCCGAGGTGATGGCGTGGAAATCACCGGTAAAGTGGAGGTTCATCTCCTCCATCGGCACAACCTGCGCCTTGCCGCCCCCGGCTGCGCCACCTTTCATCCCGAAGTTCGGTCCAAGCGAGGCTTCGCGGATGCAGATCATCGCCTTCTTGCCGATCTTGTTCAGACCGTCGCCAAGACCGACCGTCGTGGTGGTCTTGCCCTCACCCGCCGGCGTCGGGTTGATGGCGGTGACGAGGATCAGTTTGCCGTTCGGGCGGTCCTGCACCGAATTGATGAAATCCTGGCTCACCTTGGCCTTGTCGTGACCGTAGGGCAGCAGGTGTTCGCCCGGAATGCCCAGACCGTCGCCAATCTCCTGGATCGGTTTCTTGTTGGCCTCGCGGGCGATTTCGATATCCGTTTTATGTGCCATGTTAAGTCCCTGTGGGTTGGAGCTTGGATTACTCGGCTGCGGTTTTTGCCAAGGCCTCGACCCTCACGGCCGAGAACTTGAACTCCGGGATCTTGCCGTAGGGGTCGATCGCCGGGTTGGTCAGGACGTTCGCCGCCGCCTCGACGTAGGCGAAGGGGACGAAAACCATGTCCTCGGACACGGCGCGGTCGGCCCGCGCCATGATTTCGATGCTGCCCCGCCGGGTGGTCAGGCGGATCATCTCGCCCGGTGCCACGCCAAGCGAGCGCAGCGTCCTGGGGTGCAACGAACAGTTCGCTTCAGGTTCCACCGCGTCCAGAACACTGGCGCGTCGTGTCATCGACCCGGTGTGCCAGTGTTCCAGTTGGCGGCCCGTGGTCATGATCATAGGGTAGGCCGCGTCCGGCGCCTCATCCGGCGGAATGACTGCGGCGGGGGTGAACTTTGCCCGCCCTTCGGGGCGCGGGAAACCGTCGCCAAAGACCACCGCCTGCCCCGGATCGGTCGGGCTGAGCGAAGGATAGGTCACGGTTTCGGTTTCCAGCCGGTCCCAGGTGATGTTGTCCAGCGATGTCATCACCAGCTTCATCTCCGCAAAGACCTCGGAAACGTCGGAATACTCCCACGGCAGGCCAAGGCGCTGCGCCAGGTCCACGGTGATCGCCCAGTCCTCGCGCGCCTCGCCCGGAGGGGAGACAGCCGGGCGCACGCGCTGCACCTGCCGGTTGGTGTTGCTGACGGTGCCGTTCTTTTCATAGAGCGCCGAGGCGGGCAGGATCACATCGGCAAAGTTGGCCGTCTCGGTCAAGAAGATGTCCTGCACCACCAGGTGTTCCAGCTTGGCAAAGGCCTCGCGGGCGTGGTCCACGTCCGGGTCGGACATGGCCGGGTTTTCACCCTGGATATACATGCCCTTGATGTTGCCCGCGTAGACCTGATCGACGATCTCGGTCACGGTCAGGCCCTTCTTGTTGGACCAATCCTCGTCCCGGCCCCAGACGCCAAAGATGTCTTCCCGAACCGCGTCATCCTCGACCGAGCGATAGTCGGGCACGAACATCGGGATCAGGCCCGCATCAGAGGCGCCCTGCACGTTGTTCTGACCGCGCAGCGGGTGCAGGCCGGTTCCCGGACGGCCGACATGGCCGGTCATCAGCGCCAGGCTGATGAGGCAACGCGAGTTGTCGGTGCCGTGGATGTGCTGGCTGACGCCCATGCCCCAGAAGATCATCCCCGCCTTGGCACCGGCAAAGGTGCGGGCCACGTCGCGGATCACGTCCGGCGCAATACCGCAGATCGCCTCCATCGCCTCGGGGGTGAAGGCCTTGAGGTGTTCTTTCTCGGCCTCCCAGTTCTCGGTGAAGGCCTCGATGTACTGCTGGTCGTAAAGCCCCTCTTCGACGATCACGTTCATGATCGCGTTCAGCAGGCTGACATCGGCCCCCGGGCGGAACTGCACCATCTGGTAGGCATGGCGTTTCAGCCCCTGCCCGCGCGGGTCCATCACGATCAGCTTGCCGCCGCGCTTTGCGAACTGCTTGAAATAGGTCGCGGCGACGGGGTGATTTTCCAGCGGGTTGGCGCCGATGATGATTGCAACGTCCGCGTTCTCGACCTCATTGAAGGTGGCCGTCACGGCGCCGGACCCGACGTTTTCGATCAGGGCCGAAACAGAGGAGGCGTGGCACAGCCGCGTGCAGTGGTCGACGTTGTTGTGCTTGAAACCCTGCCGGATCAGCTTCTGGAACAGGTAGGCCTCTTCGTTGGTGCACTTGGCGCTGCCGAAGCCCGCCACCGACTGCCCGCCATGCGCCTGTCGCAGATTGGCCAGACCACCGGCGGCGGCCTGCATCGCCTCTTCCCACGAGGCTTCGCGGAAATGGGTCATCAGGTTGCCGGGATCGACGTTCAGACCCTTGGGCGGCGCATCCTCTCGGCGGATCAGCGGTTTGGTCAGGCGGTGCGGGTGGTGGATGTAGTCGAAACCAAAGCGGCCCTTGACGCAAAGGCGGCCCTCGTTCGCAGGACCGTTGATGCCCTCGACGTATTTGACTTTGCCGTCCTTGACCTTGAGCGAGACCTTGCAGCCGACGCCACAGAAGGGGCAGACGCTTTCGGTTTCGCTGTCATAATCCGCGCTGTCGCCATGCTGAGCCTCGTCGACCACGGTTGAGGGCATCAAGGCGCCGGTCGGGCAGGCCTGAACGCATTCACCGCAGGCCACGCAGGTCGAGGCCCCCATCGGGTCGGCGAAATCGAAGGTCGGATAGGCATCGTGGCCACGCCCGGCCATGCCGATCACGTCGTTGACCTGCACTTCGCGGCAGGCCCGCACGCAAAGACCGCATTGGATACAGGCATCCAGGTTGACGCTCATCGCGACGTGGCTGTCGTCCAGCAGCGGGATGCGGCCCTCTTCGAGCTTGGGAAAGCGGCTTGCGTCGACACCGTTGATGTCCGCCATTTCCCAGAGATGCGATGACCGGTCATGCGCCTCTTCGCGCACAGGCTGGTCCGCCACCAGCAGTTCCATGACCAGGCTGCGGGCGCTTTCAGCGCGCGGCGTGGCGGTGTTGACCACCATGCCGTCTTGCGGCTCGCGGATGCAGGAGGCGGCCAGCGTGCGCTCGCCCTCGATCTCGACCATGCAGGCGCGGCAGTTGCCATCGGGGCGATAGCCGGGCGCGGGCTTGTGGCAGAGGTGCGGGATCTTCAGACCGCGGCCATTGGCCACTTCCCAGATCGTCATCCCCTTTTCGGCGGTGACGTCCTGGCCGTCCAGCTTGAAGGTGATTGTCTCGCTCATCGCTCAGACCTCGTCGGGAAAATGCTTGATTGTCAGGCGGATCGGGTTCGGGGCGGCCTGTCCAAGGCCGCAGATCGAGGCATCGACCATCGTCTGGCTCAGTTCTTCGAGCAGGCTCTGGTCCCAGTGGTCGGCCTGCATCAGCTTGACCGCCTTCTCACAGCCCGCGCGGCAGGGGGTGCACTGGCCACAGCTTTCGTCCTCGAAGAACCGCAGCATGTTCAGCGCCGCGTCCCGTGCACTGTCCTTGTCCGACAGGACAACAACGGCAGCAGACCCGATGAACGAGCCGTGCGGCTGCAGTGTATCGAAATCCAGCGGCACATCGTTCAGCGAGGCGGGCAACAGGCCGGAGGACGGACCGCCGGGCTGGTACGCTTTGAAGCTGTGCCCATCCAGCATGCCACCAGCCGCCTCGATGATGTCGGTGATAGTCGACCCGGCCGCCAGCAAGTGAACACCGGGATTTTTCACACGGCCGGAGACCGAGTAACTGCGCAGCCCCTTGCGACCGTTCTTTTCGACAGAGTTCAGAACCTCCGGCCCTTCGCGCAGGATTCGGGCCACCCACTTCAGGGTCTCGACGTTGTGAACCAGGGTCGGCCGATCAAAGACACCGACCTGGGCGACAAAGGGCGGACGGTGGCGCGGGATGCCGCGCTTGCCCTCGATCGATTCGATCATCGCGCTTTCTTCGCCGCAGATATAGGCGCCCGCGCCGCGGCGCAGGTCGATATATCCGGGCGCGACAATGCCCGCCTCTTCCAGCGCCGCGATTTCGCGGCGGAGGATTTCCAGCACGGCGGGGTATTCGTCGCGCATGTAGATGAAACAGGTCTCGGCCTCGACCGCCCAGGCCGCGATCAGCATCCCCTCGAGGAACAGATGCGGCGTGCGCTCAAGGTAGTAGCGATCTTTGAAGGTCCCCGGTTCGCCCTCGTCCCCGTTCACCGCCAGGTAGCGCGGCCCCGGGTTGGCGCGCACGAAACCCCACTTCTTGCCAGAGGGGAAACCCGCGCCGCCAAGACCGCGCAGACCGGCGGACAGGACCTTGTCCTGCACCGCTTCCCAGTCGCCGCCCTCGCGCAGCTCGGCCAGCACCTTGTAGCCACCGTCAGCCCGGTAGGCGTCCAGCGTCTCGTAGTCGGGAATGTGGGCGTGGGTTTCGCCTGCGGCAATCGCCGCCTTCACCTTTTCCGGCGTGGCGTGATCGATATGGTTGTGCCCCAGTTCCAGAACCGGCGCCGTGTCACAGCGCCCCATGCAGGGCGCCCGCAGCACGCGAACCTCAGCCGGATCCATGCCCTCTTCCAGAGCTGCGCGCAGCTGTTCCGCACCCGCCAGTTCGCAGGACAGTGAATCGCAGACGCGGATCGTCAGCGCGGGCGGCGGGGTTTCGTTTTCCTTGATGACGTCGAAATGCGCGTAGAAGGTCGCGACCTCGTAGACCTCGGCCATGCTCAGGCGCATTTCCTCGGCCAGCGCGCGCAGATGCCGGGCCGAAAGATGCCCAAAGCTGTCCTGAATCCGGTGCAGATGCTCGATCAGCAGGTCACGCCGACGCGGCGCATCCCCCAGAAGAGAGCGAACCTCGGCCAGCGCTTCGTCATCGTACTGACGGCCTTTCGGCGTGTGGCGCCCTTTGCCTCGGCCTGTCTTCCAGATACCCACGTCATCGAGCGACATGATCCACGATCCTCTCGGTTTTTAGACCTTCAATACTTTCCCAATAATCAATTTATTTTACCCACGGTCAACACCAAATTTTGGTTGCGGAGGGATTCGGGCACTGCAAACGAGGATTGAGCAGCGCCATTCGCACGACAGATCCGGGCGGTGCGGGCATCGTTCCGAAAGGGATGCCTCCCCGGAGAAATCATAGATTTTACGTTCTGAATCAGACGCATGTCCCAAGGTCTTGGGTTTTTCGGGACAACACAACCCGCCCGTTCCGTCTCCATCTTCCGAAGCCTGCCCAGGTCAGCAGCAGCCTTGGAACGGCGACAGAGACGGGTCGATCCGCAGCGCCGTCTCGACAATGCCAGTGAAATTCCGGGACACGTCCCGATGTAGCGGCTGTGCCCCCACCTACACCGGTAGGAATGGCCGCCCCTGCCGCGCGATCACAGGGGAAAACGCCCCGTTGTCCGCAATTCGAACCCGCCGGGAATCAGGCTGGAGAATCGACTTGGCCCCGACATCGCGGACAGGCCGGGCGACACCAGTCTCCGGGCTTGTGCGCCGACCGGATCAACTGGGCCAGTCCACCAGCTCCGCCTCGATCTGGCCGCGCAAGGCGTTGCACATCCGCAAACCCGTAGCGGTCCGCAGGTCTTCCGGCGTCACGCTCCCGACCCGCAGCTGGCCCGTGGACAGCAGGTGCGCCCGCATGACACCGGGCAATACCCCGTCCGACAGTGGCGGCGTCACCCAGTGATCACCTTGCCGGACAGTCACGTTGGTAATCGTCCCCTCGCAGACATGCCCTTTCTCATTAAGAAAGATCGCCTCGTCCACGCCTTCGGGAAGGGCCGCGCGCACATCATCGTAGAGCCGCCGGCGGGTGGATTTCACCTGCAACCAGGGGTCTGTCGACTCGAGCGTTTCTGGCGCGATGGCAATGCGCCAGATCCCGGCAGGCGGTGGCAGGGGCGCGGTGGTCGTCTCGATTCGCCCGTCGCCGTGCAGTAGAACACGCACCCGCAAAGGCCCCTCTCCGGCTATCTCTGCCAAGGCAGCGTCAAAAGAACCGGGATCGAAAGGAAACCCCAGCTTGCGGGCCGAAAGGCATATCCTGTCACGGTGCCGACGCGCCAGGGTCACGCCCTGCCCCGGCTGCCACAGCATGGTTTCGATCAGGCCGGTTCCTGCTGGAACGTCGCGAAACGGCTCTTCCACAGCGCCTCCTCGTATTCACTGTCTGCGCGGCTGTCCCAGACAAGGCCGCCGCCGACATTCAGCACCGCCTTGCCCTTCTCGACCAGCAGGGTCCGGATCGCCACGTTGAATTCCGATCGACCGTCCGGCGCGGCCCAGCCAATGGCCCCGCAATAGGCCTCGCGCGGGGCCGCCTCCAGATCGCTGATGACCTCCATCGCGCGGATCTTGGGCGCGCCGGTGATCGACCCGCAAGGAAACAGGGCCCGAAAGATGTCGGACAGTTCGGTCCCGGGCGCCAGCCGCGCCTCGATCTGGCTGACCATCTGGTGCACGGTTTCGTAGGTTTCCACCTTGAACAGTTCCGGCACCGACACGGTTCCAGGCAGCGCGACGCGCGACAGGTCATTGCGCAAGAGATCCACGATCATGAGATTTTCGGCCAGGGTCTTTTCGTCTGCGGCCAGCCAACCGCGCAGGTCCGCGTCCTCTTTTGACGTTCGGCCTCGTGGCGCGGTTCCCTTCATCGGGCGCGTCGCGATGCGGCCAGTCCCGTCGACACGGAAAAACAACTCGGGCGAGCGCGACAGAATGGCCGGACCGTCCGTCTGCAAGATCAGCGCACCGTGCGACACCGGCTGACGGGCTGCAAGCGCACCATAGAGCCCCCGCAGATCACCGGAAAACGGAGCGCAAAGCGGGAAGGTCAGGTTCGCCTGGTAGATATCCCCGGAACCGATCCAGTCGTGAACCTGCGCGAAGGCACTTGCATACCGTGCGGCATCCCAACCGGGCTGGAAGGCCCCCAGGCTAAAATCTCCTGCCGCAGACGCTGGCGCCGGTCCGGGGGCCGGATAGACGCCGAAGCACAAAAGCGGCATGCGCCGCATGTCCGGCATCCGTTCGGCAAGGCGCGGTTCCAGCGCATAGCCAAGTTCATAGCTGGCATAGCCGGCCAGCCAATGGCCCGCGTTGCGCGCAGCATCCAGGTCTGCCAGTGCGGCCGGCACGTCCTCTGCCCAGTCGGCACGGATCAGGCGTGACGGCTGTGCAAATTCTGCCGCCGCACCGCCGGGGCCGAAATCGAACCGTATTTGCATCGCGCGCCCTGCCCGGAAGACCCATTGTCAGAGTCGGGAGCGTTACAACAGGAAAGCCCTTGGTTCAATTTGTTTCACCCAAGGGAAATCCGCCCAGAGCTGTAACGGCAGGAAAGCGCTGTCGTCATCGGTTGTTTTGAAGGGCCTTGGTTTTGGACCTGTCCCGCTTTCGTGCCGCCCCAAGTGCTCGTTTTGGCCACCTTCCGTTCGAAGGCAACGGGGCTTTTCCAGCCCAACGCAGAGTCTCGGCGTCGGGGATTGTAGAAACCGTTGACGTATTCGAAGATCGCCGTTTCGGCCTGCCGCGTTTCCCATGACCAGCGCCGGATCAACCCGGCCTTGAGGGGCCTGAAGGCCGTTTCAACAGCGGCGATGGCATGGCAATTGCCTTTTCCGCTCATCAATACTTTAAAGCCATGCTGGCGCAGTAGTTTCCGATAGTCATGCAAACAATATCGGCCGCCTCTTTCCGCGTGGTGAAAGCGCGAGACGGTCGAGGATTTGAAGACTGGGCTCAAGGAACCCCGGTCCTCCGTTCTCAACGTGGCTGAGGAGGCACTGGTTGTTGCCTTTCGGCGCCACATGCTCTTCCCGCTGAACGACTGTCTCTATGCCCTGCAGCCCTCGACCTGGGAGTTTCTGGAGCACGTGCTTGAGCCCCGGCATCATGTCCGGCGAAGCGTGCGTTCTTCCGGTTCAGTGCAATGGGGCGGATTGTCCGTTCCACGGCATTGCTGTCCAGCTCGACCCGTCCATCGGTCAGGAACAGACAGAGGCCGTCCCAGTATTTGGCGATGTATTTCAGCGCCTCGCCCAAGGGCGATTTCGACGCGACACGGGCACGGTGATGGTTGAGCCATGCTTCCAGCTCGGCGGTAATCGGTGCGGAGTGTTCCTGTCTCGCGGCGTGGCAGGCCACAGGATCACTGCCCCGGATTTCGGCCTCGATGCGATAGAGTTCGCCGATGCGCTTCACCCCACCTTCGGCAATCGGCGCAGAACCGGTGCGGGTGATCTCGACCAGTTTTCGACGCGCGTGAGCCCGGCAATAGGCCAGCCGCATTTCGGGACCGACGCGGTCGGGCGCGATCAGCCGGTTGTCGCCAGCATAGCCATCCATTGCCCGGCAGGCGATTTGCAAAGCAAATCTGCTGGGAGGGGACCCGCAGGATGCCGCCGAAGCGGTCCAGTATCCGTTCGGCATGGCCGCCGCCACGACCCGGCGCATAGGTGAAGGCCACGCCCGGCGGGTCATCTCCGCCCCATGGCCGGTCGTCGCGAGCCAGCGCCCAGAAGTAACCGGTCTTGGTCTTGCGCCGCCCAGGATCCAGCACCGGGGCCCGGGTCTCGTCTGTTCCCCGGCAGGCGATTGCGAAGCAATCTGCCGAGAGGGCATGAACAGCTTGGTCGACCGCTTCAGGTCGGCGATCAGCACATCGAAGACCGGGCACAGTTCGAAGGCCACCCGCCCGACCCAGTCGGCCAGGGGTGAGCGGTCGAGGTCGACGCCTTGACGGCTGTAGATCTGCGCCTGCCTATACAGGGGCAAGTGATCGGCATACTCGCTGACCAGCACATGCGCGATGGTTGCCTCGGTCGGCAACCCGCCGGGGATCAGGCGTGCCGGCGCCGGAGTCTGCACCACACCATCGATGCAGGAGCGGCAGGCATATTTGGGACGGCAATGTCATCGGGAAGGTCGGCGGCGGACAACGTGGCTACCGTCTACCAGAACCAGCCGCCCATGCCTCCGCAAAGCACCTTCCGAGTCATCTGCCGCAGCTATTCGACGGCCTCCGGGGTCCGTGCCGAGATTGCCCGGACACGGCGCCAGTCGAGGCCGGAAAACAGCGCCTCGAACTGGGCATGGCTGAGCGTCATCAGCCCGTCCCGGATGGCAGGCCAGGTGACGCTATGCTCCTCCAGGCGTTTGCAGGCCATGATCCGCCCGGGACCGCCCCAATAGAGCAGCTTCAGACGATCCGCCCGCTTTGCGCGGAACACGAAGACGGTCCCGGTAAAGGGGCCTTGCGCAGCTCGGTCTTCACCAGCGCCGCCAGCCCGTCATGCCCCTTGCGGAAATCGACCGGTTTCGTCGCCACCAGGATCCGCGCCCGGTTCGACGGGAAGATCATGCCGGTCCTGTCAGCGCACGCGCGACCGCCGCGATCCGTTCCGCCGGGGCGCCGGTCTCGAGGCGGATCGTCACCGGCCCCATGATGATCTCGGGCCCGGCAGTTGCCGCGGCAGGCCCCGACGGCTCGGGATCGGAAACCACCAGCCCGGCAAATTGCATCTCCTCCTCCGGGGCGGGCAGCACGAGCTTGCCTTGTCGCGCCATCGTCCGCCACGACGACAAATGGTTCGCCTTCAGGCCATGCCGGGCAGCAACTTCGTTGACCGTGGCACCAGGCGCCAGCGTCTCCGCCACGATCCGCGCCTTCACCTCATTCGGCCACTTGCGACTGCGGCGGACACCGCGCCGGCCAGTGAGAACCTCCAACGTAGTCTCCACGGAGAAACTCCCTCTCGTTCATCCTCCAACAAGACGATCTCAGATCGACAAGGCGACAGAAAGGTGGAAACGGAACAGCGATTACGATTGCTCTGCCTGTCCCGAGCGAAGTCACGTCAAGGAAATTGCGCACCGCCCGCTCTGGCGGCAGCATCCACTTGTGCCGCTGCGCATCGGATTTCTTGAGGTGGCGGGTCTTGGTCAGTTCGGATTACTCATTCAGAACCTCGGGTAGCGTCGGCATGACCTTTGGCACGGTGCTCAGCACCGCGCCGGTGACGGCAGGCGAGGCGGTCAGACGGCCATGTTCGGCAAGGGTGAGCATACGGTTGACCAGATTGGTGATATCGCCCGCCGTCAGGTCTTCGACGGGGTGGAAGGAAATGCCCCGGGCCTGTGCGAGCTTCCGCTCGGTCTTGCAATGCCTGCGGGCGCTGCCCGAGTCCCCTGCGGGCATTGCCTCCCATTCGGCGAGCCGCGCCGCCTTGACCCTGGCCCTTTGAAGGCTGTCCGTGTACAGCGCCTGCCGCACCTGACTGACCGGCTTGCCATTGGCGCCGCACACCAGCCCGGCAAAGCGTTTGGGGACACGTTTGACCCTGCAATACCGGCCCCGGTCGTTCACGATGCCCACAGAATTCACCTCACCGGCCAGCCAGCACTGAGTAGGCGAGACTGTAGATCGTGTTGACAAATGGCGCACCCAAAGACCCTCCTGACCACCAGAAGTTCCTTGTCTGCAGCGAAGAAGGGAGGGGCAGAAGGTGGGGCATTTCCGGGGGCATTCCTCCGACCTGAGGCCAGAAAGCGCATCACCACGGTATGTTAGTGTGATGTCCGGTTAAGATTGGAATCTGACACGTTATTAAGTGATTGATCCAGAATCTTTTTCCATTTGGGCATCACAACCAACTTGGAGCATTTTCCGGGGAAGACTGGAACCTCCGCGCTATGGCTCCTCAAAGCCCATGAAACTGTGGCTCAGATCGCAGTCTTGCCCGAATACCACTGACTGAGCGCAAACGTGGATCAAAGTCCGTGACTGGATACTTCGCGCAGCCGAGCACTGCACCTCCCCCATCTTATTACCAGAAATGCCTTCGCCCTGCCGCGCAAGCGACAGGGCGAGATTTCACTTGTATTCACGTTGGATAAGGCGGACAGGTCTCTCGACCTGATGATCGCGGGACCAACCTAGTAGTGCCCGCGGAAGCCTTTGAAGCTTAGAGGCTTAGAGGCTTAGAGGCTTAGAATATTATCCCGATCGTACACCCGTGCATCGCTTCCCGAAATCACGGGGCTAAGCTGCGAAGCTCTGACCAGTGCCGTCACTTCTCTGGGCGTTCGCCCGAGGTGTTGGGCAGCAGTCTTTGGCGTTTGGAACCTCTCTAGGAAGGCCTCGTAATCGTCGCAGGTTATGAACTCCGCGGCGTTTCGGAGCCCATTGGGTCGCCGACGATCTACATGGAGCAACCCAGCTGCAACCACTTGCCTGATTTCGCGGCTGCTCAGGGCCAAACGCTTACGCACCTCCTCCAGTGTCAAATCGGCACGCTGTTGACGGCGTATCGCGGCGAGCAGCTCTTTATGACTAATTCTCAGCCCAGCGAGTCCGATCTCGGTCGTATTGATGTAGGAACCGGGCAGCTCTCCCGCCTCAAGAAAGCGCAAAACTTGGCCCGCGGGGCACCGCAGCACAAATGATGCATGCGAGAGGCTGATCATATCTTTGCGGATGGCATGATCGGATTGGAGGATCGCACGAACTTTCATTCGGTTGAGGAGATTATCCAGCATATTAACGCTGAAACGCGGTTTCTTGAAGGCTTTGGTCGTAATCGGTGCAATCACCCTTTCAGACACGAGGCCTTCGAACATCGTGATGCCGACACCCAGGAAGTTTGCGCTCTGCTCCGCCCCGAAGCTCTCGGCCAGCGCTTTTATGTGCATGGTGCACGCTTTGAGACGTGCCCTGACATCGAGGCCGACCGGAGTTCTTCCTTCGGGCAGAAGTCCATCAACGACCAAAGTGCGCCGGACCCATTTTTTGGAGCGCCCGGTGGTCTCGGCGATCTTCTTAACGCACGCATCAACCTGCACTTCGGACGGGGCATACTGGTGTCTGGACAACAGGCAGTAGTCGCCTTGATCCTTGATGAGGCCGAGCATGATGTCGCGAAACGCCTGCCGCTCGCGCTGCATCGAGGCCTGAAGCGCCCAGCCATGAAACCATGTCTTGCTGAGCCGCGTCGAATGCCGTCCGAGCGCTTGATCGACCTCATCGAGAAGCTTCCCGTGCCCAGCACGGGTGACCGAGAAGCCCAGATCGATAAATTCTCGCCGCCTTGCGGGCGGTACGGCCTCGGGGCGCAAGGTACCATCGGCAAGAAACGCGCCCAGTCCCAGGCACCAACGTTCCATGGTGTCGATCTGGGTATCAGGCAACCAGTCGACCATCTGGGTGTTCTGCTCAAGCCGCTCGAGAGCCGCTTTTTCAAAGACCGACAAGGCTTGCTGTTGGACCCGCTCCTCCAGGCTATGTAGCCATCCTTCCGCCAGTTCAGCACGAAGCACATGGTCATAGCAGGTCGTGTAATCTGCGTAAGGTAGCTCAATCAGTGCGGTTATATGGCGACTGCAACAACCCATGAAGCGGGGCAACCATTGCCAACGGATCGCGCAGCCGTCCAAGCGGCTATCGGCCAACAACAGTTCCTCCCGCCAGCAGATGGGGCAGATGGCAAGATCGTGTTTGCGAATGGACCGGGTCAGAAAACTTTGCCCATGCAGCTCAGTGTATTTCTCACTGAGCTTGTGAGGACTGTTGAGGATCATGTCTGTGCCGGATGAGCCGGTGAGCGCCGCCAACGCTTCAAGTTGTTGCGGATCACCGGCACAGATCGCCGCCTTGCCGACTCCCATTGCAGTACAAAACTCGGCAGTGGACCTTGAAGCGTTTGCCGAAGCGTTACGCGACAGGGTCGAGAATGCTGGCTCGCCCGCCTTGGCGGCCAAGGCGACGGGGAGCGCAGAGACCTGTTGTATTTGCACGTTCATAGCCCTTCACCCGTCCAAGCTGACATCAGCGGGTATGCTGACGAAATCTTCGGCGATGAACGGATTCATCTCTGCCAGGCAGTCGAAGCGTTGCGCATGGGTGGACCGGAAATGCTCGATCTCCAGCACCTTGTCGCGAGCGACCAAAGCCGCTTTCAGAGCCAAGATGCAGATTTCACAAAGCTCGCCGAAGGCGTAATAGGAGGCGTGAAGCAACCTCTCGGCAAAGTCCCGTGTCTTCACGCTTTTGCCAAGCTCTAGCCCCACTCCCCGACAATAGCGCGCCAGAACCTTTATTGCCCGAGACGCATCGATGCCGGGATCGAGATCAGTCATGTGCACAACACTGTACCGGCGCTTGAACTGCTGGTCCGAGTTGAGGATTTCCGCGAACTCCGGGGTGCCGATCAGGATGGGGATGACCTGTCCTTTCTGGGGCTGCACCAGTGATTTCAATGCGTCTCGCATGGACTGGCGGTCCTTGGCGCCCGCGGCACGCACATGCTGGATTTCGTCCAAGACCAGAACTTGCGTCTGTAACCTCTCGATGTAGGCGGCAACGTACTGCCATATGTCCTCGGCGGAATCGCGAGCCTTTGGCGTCCAACCATATTCCAATGAAATCAGCATGCGGAGCTTGCGAAGGGTCACATCGTCCCGGAGCGGAACGAAAACATGGCCGCGCGGAGAATGACCTACGGCCGTTCTGTGTAGACCGAGGGTTTCGAGCGCATGCAGGACGCTCTTGGTCTTGCCGGTCCCGCTCCGGCCTAGAACAACGACGCCTCTGGCGTCGAAAGGGTGTCCAAGCTCTTTCGCCGCAAGGAACTCCCGAAGAGAACCTTCTATCTGACACGCGATGCGTTGCGCGTCAGAATTCTCGATGAAGATGTCGCGGCGCAATGCCTGGACACTGCGATCGACGTCGCTCGGCTGAACGACGAGTGTCATAGATCACCTCCTTCCTGCCACCAGGTGGTGTCTTCGTCCAGATCTCCGTCATCGTCAGGAACATCAGTAGCGGGAGAAAGAGCTTCGACCGATGGTGCATCACTTTGTCCGACGTCAGGATCGCCTATGATGTAGCCGATCCCGTCAGTGGAGCGTTCCAGCCCCTCCAAGTCCGGCCCCTCGTTTTCGATGACCGAAAGCCCGAGGTAGAGTTCCTTCTCCAAGCGCTCCACGTCCTCTGCGGTGGTCTGTTGTGGCAGCACGCCCATGATCCGCATGGCTTCATTCGCCCGAGAGCGCATTGCCTGAAGCGCGTCCCATATAGTGTCGGCGGCAAGGGCCGCCTGCCCAGCGTAACGGCGTCGCAGAATCCGTCCGACGGAAACCCATTCGTCGAGTTTCACCCCGTGAAAATTCTCGACGCTGCACTCAACCTCAAGCCATTCCTTGTCGGTCCAGACGCTGATCGTGCCAATGTCATTGGGGTCCAGATAAAGCGCAACTTTGGCGTTCTGAGGCCGGCGACGCAGCTCCTGAAGCATCCCAGAGTTGTAGGCAACCCCGAGAACCGAGATGCCTTTGGCTGTTACCTTTCGCTCCAGCGATATTCCGAAAGCCCGGCGCCGCATGGTGGCGGGCAACTTTGGCGGAAGCCCGACTGTGCTGCCGAGACGCTCCAAGGCCGCCGCAGGCGTTTCCCCAAGGAGGCCAGTGTGAGGTGTGTTGTGATAGACATCGACAATGTAGCGGATGAAGAGCAGCGCCAGTTGGTCGTCAGTTAGAACGGCCGTTTCTTCTGTCGGATAATCGCCGCGCTCTTTCGGGTTCGAGAAAGTCCTTCCCGGCACATAGGGCATGGCCCGGTGCGCCAGCGTCAGAAAAGATCGCTCGATTACCCCTCGAAATTGAGGCTCGCCGACGTTGGGGTAACTGTAGGAGGCGTATGTCTCATTGACCGCTCGAGTCGTCGCACCTGCGCGGAAAGCGGATCCGGTGTCGCTTTCGACGCCTTCAAATGGAAATCCGCGCCAAGTGGATTCCGCGCCTGCGGCAGCTGCCAAATCCGACTTGTCTCGTGTCGACATTTCAAGCGCTCGAATGGCTGACGCTGAATTTTGTGATGACGCAACGAGCAAACCCACGATGTATCTGGTCGCGACGTCCAGGACGACGTAAAGCCATCTACGCCCGCGTGGCAACCGGTCGATCGTCTTCTGATCGAGCCCCTCTCTGATGGGCCCATTCAAGATAATCGTACGCGCATCAATCTCCCATTCGTCCACTAGGCATGTCTGACCAGGGCGGGTTGCCCGATTGGTCTTGCCAACACCCAAGTAGCGGCGCTTTGCGATCGCGCGGCCCTCACGGCCAGCGTCGACCTCCAAACGATCAAAACGCTTCAGCCATTCCCACAGCGCGGTCTTGCCACGCGTTTGGAGCAGCGGAAGCATGGCGGCCTCTCGTCGCTCGTTTTCCCGACGCACCGCGTTGATCGTGTTCTCAACGACTTCACGGCCCGTGTGGCGCTGGTTCAGCAGATACTCTCTGAGGTGTCGTTGGATGAAAAGGTAGCTTTCCTGGTCGATATCGACCTTGGAGGCCCTCCCGCGCTTATCGATGAGCGCATCCATGCGGCCACCCGCTTTTTGGACAGCGCGATACCACCGCAGGATGCTTGCCGGGGATGCGTCGAAACCAAAGCCGTTGCCGTTGGAACTAAAATACTTAGCCCTATAGATCTCGTGGAATGTCTTCCACTCCTCTGCGGCATAGGCCTTGATCTGCGGGTAATGCTGCTCGACGCTATAAGGACGAAGGATAAGACCGCCCTCGGAGTACCTCTTGGCCATGCCACAAACGAAAAACCACCGATTGCAGACGAGCGTCTGGTTCGTCGGCGTTAAAGCTGAGAGGCAAGTATAGGGCTGAGGCCGAGACTTTGCTTCGTCCACGCTTTTGGGAAGCTTTTCGTAATTCCAGCCTGGTCGCTTCATTATGGCTTGCAGGGTGACCCAAGAAAACCTCTCGACTGCGGCAGTTCCGTCATCTCGTCGGAAGAACGCGTGCTGGTCGTTGGCCTCCTGGAAGAAATATGGGACCGAGTTGATGTAGTAGCGTGTGACCCTGTCGAAGTTCATTCGGATTGTCATTGTGGACTTGCACCGGTCCGGTTCCGGTGTGTTGCTCATTTTAGGCGGCGATCTTTTCGAAGGCCACGGGTGATTTTCCATCCAGCGCTGAATGGCGCC
>Ga0208330_1000550_pt1 | contig 16379 bp, 17 predicted proteins | sample DeeseametaMP1896_FD_184180 | JGI IMG/M metagenome (GOLD analysis project Ga0208330, IMG submission 184180) | Marine microbial communities from the Deep Pacific Ocean - MP1896 (SPAdes) | ecosystem: Environmental > Aquatic > Marine > Oceanic | place: East of Hawaii, North Pacific Ocean | collected...
GAAAATCACCCTCAGCGCCTCGCGCGACATCCCCTTCAACAAGCTGATGCTCAGCCAGTCGAACGTGCGCCACGTCAAGGCGGGCGTGTCGATCGAGGAACTGGCCGAGGACATCGCGCGGCGGACGCTGCTCGCCTCCATCACCGTGCGGCCCGTGTTGGACGAGAACGGTGCCGAGACCGGCATGTACACGATCCCCGCCGGCGGGCGGCGGTTCCGGGCGCTGGAACTGCTTGTGAAAGAGAAGCGCATGAACAAGACAACACTTGTGCCCTGCATCGTGCGCATGGATGGCCTCGCTGAAGAGGACAGCCTGGCCGAAAACGTCCAGCGTGCGCCGCTGCACCCGCTCGACCAGTTCCGCGCCTTCCAGGCGATGCGCGAGAAGGGTCGCACAGAGGAGGAGATCGCCGCCGCCTTCTTCGTCTCGGCCAGCGTGGTCAAACAGCGGCTGAAGCTCGCCGCCGTGGCACCATCGCTGCATGATGCCTATGCCGAGGAGGAAATGACGCTCGACCAGCTCATGGCCTTCACTGTCAATCCCGATCACGCACGGCAGGAGCAGGTCTGGGAGGCGCTGCAGCGGCACTATTCCCGGCAGCCTTACGAGATCCGCCGCATGCTGACCGAGGGCGCGGTGCGGGCTTCGGACAAGCGGGCGCAGTTCGTGGGGCTCGACGCTTACGTCGAGGCCGGGGGCGAGATCCTGCGCGACCTGTTCCAGCAGGACGACGGCGGCTGGCTGCAGGATACCGCCCTTCTCGACGTCATGGTGCGCGAGAAACTGGCCGAGGAGGCCGAGGCGGTCCGTGCCGAGGGCTGGAAATGGGTCGAGGTCGACACCGAGTTCCCCTATGGCCACACCCTCGGGATGCGCCGGGTCCATGGCGAGGCGGTGCCGATGACCGACGAGGAAGCCGCCAGCTACCAGGCGCTGAAGGCCGAATACGACGCGCTCGAGGCCGAGCACGCGGAGGCCGACGAGTTGCCCGACGACGTCGATACCCGGTTGGGCGAGATCGAGGAGGCGATGGAGGCACTCGAGGCGCGTCCGATCCGGTTCGAGTTCGAGGATCTGGCGCTGGCCGGGGCCTTCGTCAGCATCGACAGCTCGGGGCGGCTGCGCGTCGAGCGTGGCTATGTGCGGCCCGAGGATGAGCCTGTGGAAGAGGTGGAGGACCTCGGCGACGTCGCGTCCGAAGCGCCGACCATCGACGACGCAGATGATCCCATCGCACCCGCCCTCGACGACGAGGAGGAAGAGGATGACGGCCTCAAGCCGCTCTCCGACCGCCTCGTCATTGAACTGACGGCCCATCGGACCCTGGCACTGCGCAATGCGCTGGCCCAGGATCCTCAGGTCGCCTTCCTCGCGGCGCTGCACGCGATGGTCCTGCGGCTCTTCTATCGCTACGCCGTCGACAGCTGCGTCGAGATCGAACCGCGCAACGCGGGGTTCGGATCGCAAGTGCCAGGCCTCAGTGACACGGCTTATGCGGAGGCCATCGACCAGCGTCACGAGACCTGGGTGCGGAACCTGCCGAAGGCATCCGAGGACCTCTGGGAGGCGCTGACCGAGTTCGACAGCTGCAGCCGCGAGGCGCTCTTCGCCCATTGCGTGGCGATGAGCGTGAATGCCGTCCACGACCCCTACCAACGCCGTCCGCGCGCCATCGCGCATGCGGATGTGTTGGCCGCGACCGTCGGGCTCGACATGGCCAAGGCGGGCTGGACGGCCACGGGTGACAGCTACCTCGGTCGCGTGACCAAGGCCCGCATCCTCGATGCCGTGCGCGAGGCGAAGGGTGAGGACGCCGCCGACCAGATCGCCGGGCTGAAAAAGGCCGCGATGGTGACGTCCGCCGAGGACCTGCTTGTGGGCACCGGCTGGCTGCCCGAGCCGCTGCGCACACCGCCGCTGCCGGAAGAGGATGCACCAGAGATCGAGTTGGTCGACGAGGCGGACATGGTCGGTGATGCTGCTTCGGAAGACGATCCCGACACCGGCGAAGTGCAATCGGCGGAAGACGGCGGCGAACCGGCTATCGGAGATTCCGAAGCATTGGACGAAGATGAAACCGTCGCCGGTGACGCCTTCGCCCGGACTGCCGCCGAGTGACCTTCGATCAGGTCGGAGCTCCTTCCCCCCGAGTTCCGGCAGCCGGGGTCCGCCAGAAATGGCGGGCCCCTTTTTCTATCCACGACAGGAGGCACACAGCATGAATAGCCCCGCCGCCGACATTGCCCGCCGCCTTGCCGAGGATGCCGAGGCAGTGTGCCGGCATTATCTCTCGAACGGGTGCAAACAGGGCCGATACTGGATCGTTGGCGATGCGCAGAACACGCCAGGCCGAAGCCTGTATGTCCGACTGACCGGTCCGATCTCTGGTCCCGGCGCCGCCGGAAAATGGACCGATTCCGCAACCGGGCAGCATGGCGACCTTCTGGACCTGGTCGCCCTGAACATGGGTATCACCACCCTGAGGGACGCGCTGGACGAAGCGCGGAGATTTCTCAGCCTGCCGCAGACGGACAGGCAACGCACCGCCAATCCGCCAGCCTCTCGCGGCTCACCCGAGGCCGCGCGGCGGCTCTGGGCCATGGGCCAGCCAATGTCAGACACCTTGGCGGAACGCTACCTGGCAGGGCGCGGCCTCACCGGGCTGGGCCACGTCGACAGTCTCCGGTTTCACCCTAACTGCTTCTACTGGCGCGATAATCACGCGTTGACAGACCCGCCTGAAGCCTGGCCCGCCCTACTCGCCAAGGTGACGGACCTCGATGGACGGCTCACCGGCCTGCACCGCACCTGGCTTGACCCCGCCACTGCGGACAAGGCCCCGATCATTCCACCGCGCAAGGCGATGGGCAATCTCCTCGGCCATGGTGTTCGCATCGGCAAACCGGTCAGCGTGCTGGCCGCAGGCGAAGGGCTGGAGACCATGCTCTCCCTGCATCTGGCCCTGCCGAAGCTTCCTGTCGTGGCGGCTTTGTCCGCCAACCATCTCGCAGCCCTGCAGCTGCCCGCCGATCTGCGCCGCCTATACATCGCCGTCGATGCCGATCCGGCAGGCCTGTCCGCCGCGGACCAACTGGCGTTTCGGGCCAGACAGGTCGGGATCGACGCGATCCACCTCTCCCCCCGTCTCGGCGATTTCAATGACGATCTGCGGGCAATTGGCCGCGACGCGTTGCGCGCGCATCTGCGTCCGCAACTGGCGCCCGAGGATGCTGTGACCTTCCTCGACGACACCATCGATTGATCGGAGTCGGCGCAGTCGGCCAGCGCCTCCGCGATCAGAGCCACGCCTTCCGGCCTTCCGAGAGCGGGCAAAACGGAGCAGAACCCGGACGGGCCCGCAACGGCCATGGCCGTCCTACGCTGCGCTTCGGTTCCACCCCATCGCGCGGGCGCGACGGGGACCCCTGAGAATGCAGACCCGTCCGGCCCCCGCTTTTCCGTTGCCCGGGAAGGCCGCGAGAGGCGCGAGCTTCGATAACCGGAGACCACATCATGACCGACACACACCTTCAGACCCGATCTTCCACCGCCGTCGTGCTCGAGGAACTGCAGCTCTACGGCTGGCGTCCCTTCACGGACGAGCCCGATCCCCGCCCCTTGCCGGAGCCCGACGCCATTCGCACCGCCATCGCCGACATTTTCGACGCGCTCGTCTCAACGCTGTCTGACACGCGGCTGGAATCCGACCTCGAAGACCTGCTCTGGTCCACCACGAACCTGTTTCACCGCATGGCGACGCGGACAGGCCGGGATCTCGACAGCAACGAACAAGCGCAGAAGCGGTCGCAACGCGAGCAGGACGGATCCGAGGTCCGATCGGTCGAACTGGAAACCCTGATCGCGGAGGGCATCACGCTCATCGAGCGGCGCAATGCCTTTGAGGCCATGCGCGATCTCGCGGCCGAGTTGTTCGAAACCCATCTCGGTCAGACCTGGCATCCGCGCACAGGCAGCCTTGTGAGCCGCCGCACCCTAACCGCCTCTTTGATCGACAGCCGCGATCACTTGGCCGCAAAACGTAGGGTCGATCTGGAGCCGCTCCTGCCGCAGGGCACGAAAATCGCCTTCACCGGCGGGCTGGACTGTAACGATCATGCAGCCATCTGGTCGGCCCTCGACCGCGTCCACACGAAACATGCCGACATGGTCTTGTTGCACGGCGGCGCGCCGCGCGGGGCCGAACGGATCGCCGCCGCCTGGGCCGACAACCGCGGCGTGACGCAGATCGTCTTCAAACCCGACTGGACGCGGCACGGCAAATCGGCCCCCTTCAAGCGCAACGACCAGTTACTCAACACCCTGCCCATCGGCCTCATCGTCTTCCCGGGTTCCGGCATCACCGACAACCTTGCCGACAAGGCCCGCGCGATGGGCATTCCCCTCTTCGACTTCCGGCCGAAAGCCGCATGACCGGATTTCCGCCGATGCCCGCCCCGGACCCTCCCGGGGTGGGCTGTTTTCTGCTATGATCTGCCCGCGCCAATGGAGGAGGTGGCGGCGCGATCCTTGTTCTCGAAAGGAGTGCCTCATGTTTTTCTCCACCCTCTTCACGCTGTTCGGCCTCGGTGCCCTCTGCTGGATCATGTTCAACTTGGCCGTCTACGCCCTGCCCTTCGCGATCGGGCTGACGTCCGGCATGTATCTTCACGAAACGGGCCAAGGCGTTTTCCTGTCGATCATTGCGGGCCTCTTCATCGGCGGCTTCGTCGCCGCTCTGGGGGAATTCGCCTTTGACCGCATCCGCTCCATCCCCATCAAACTTGCAATCGGCCTGATCTACGCGATCCCCGCCGGGATAGCCGGGTTTCATGCCGCAAAAGGCCTTGCCGAGTTCGGCAGCGCGGGTGCAGTCACCGTCACCATCCTGTCTTGGCTGGGCGCGTTGGTCATCGGAGGCACGGCCTGGGCGCGGGTCACCGGCTGGTCTGAGGTCAACGCCATGTCAGACCCGCATCCGCACAGGTCTTTCGACGAGCACTGAACGCCCTGTGAAGCTTACGCAGCAGCATGCCGTCAGCGACGTGTTCAGCGACGTCGTCAGCATACACCGCAACCGATTAAGGCATCGGGTCTCGATCCTCGCCATCACCGCAGCGTTGCGGTTGGGCAGGACCGGCTGAGCCAGATCGCCGAAACCCACGTTGTGGCGCATGGTCCCGGTCGCGCATGCATTTGGAACAAAGGCAGACCGAACATCGCGGCAGACAAACACAGACACGGCGAGAGGGGGCAATCCCGGAGTACCGAAGCACGTCCGGGACATGCACCGTTTCCGCCTGCACGCCATAGCCTGTCTTTGCACGACGCATGCTGCCGGGATCTTGCGCGGCCCAAAGGTAGCCTGTCATTCCCTCTCCCGTGGCTTGCGCCACGCGTCCCTTGCGGGCCTCTCAGCGGCTGATCTGACCGGGATCGGCTGACGCCTCGACCACCTTGGCCGCAACGGCCGGTCCGGACTTTCTTCCCCTGGCGGACGCCATTCCTCGCGCGGCAAGAAAGACCGGCCTTGCCGTCCTCCGCTCGCGCTTCGGGCCACAGGGGCTGCGTCGGCGGATCGCCCCGGTCCTGACGATCGCCATCGAGGCCGCGAAGGGCGCGGGCTCGGACAAGCCAAAAGGAGATATGACATGGCCACCATCGGAACCTTCAAGAAGACCGGCAGCGAATATGTCGGCGAAATCGTCACCCTCAGCGTCCAGGCGAAAGCCGTCCGCATCGTCCCCGAGGACAGCACCCCGAACGACAACGCCCCCTCCCACCGCGTCTTCGTCGGCCGTGCCGAGATCGGCGCCGCCTGGTCCAAGCGCTCGACCGAGGGCCGCGACTACCTGAGCCTCAAGCTCGACGACCCGAGCTTCACCCAGCCGATCTACGCCAACCTCTTCGACGACACGTTGATCGAAGGCGGCGAGGAGACCTTCAGCCTCATCTGGTCGCGCCCCAACACCCGCCGCAACGGCGACTGACAGCAAACCACCCCGCCCGGGATGACCGGGCGGGGTGACCTTTGCTCCTCTTGTACTGACCGCGAGCAACTCGCGGTCATGCTTAAACGCACCGGGTCCGGCCCATACTGACCAATCACGAGGAACGCACGCTGCTATGCCGCATTCACCAGACCAGTCATTCGATATCCCCGTAGCATTTTCACGGTTTGGATGGCGGCGAACTGGCGGTCGAAGTCCCGAGCCGCGAGACTTAGGCCTAGCAACTTGACGCAGTGCATCTTGGTCTCTACGCGGCTGCGGAGGTGATACCCAGTCCATCGCCGCCAGATGGTCCGTCCGATGCGCTTTGTTTCGCGGAGGGCTTCGTTTCGTGCAATCGCACCGGCGGTGTCGGGCTTGCAGGGTTTTGCGTTCTTGCGAGACGGGGTGATTGCAACGGCGCTGCGGGCAGCGATGGCGTCATGGCATATGCGGGTGTCAAAGGCGCCGTCGACGGTGACGCTGCCGATCTCCTGGTCGGGAGGGACCTGGTCGAGCAGCTCGGGCAGCATTGGTACGTCGCCGATGTCAATGGTGGTAAAATCGGCGGCTCGGATCTCCAGGCGGCGCTCGACCGGCAGGAAGATTTCATCGAGGAACTTCTGGGCCGGTGATGACCGAAATGTGTTTCAGTGCTTGTCAAAGAGCTGGCGAATTCGCACCCGTGGTTGTCGGCCACTCCATCACAAGCTGACCTGGATATGTCAAAAGATCCAGTGCGATATGCGGTTGAAAAAGCCGTCACAAACAAGGATTGTGGGTGTCTAAACAAGCCCGCAAGCTCCCTTAAGCAGATCTCATCCATTTGGCCGAAAGTTGGATGGCGATGGTGCAAGGGAGCCCTGGGGGCAAAAACAGAAAAAAGGCAGGCTTGCAGTGTCTGAGAGATACCGAGCGGAACTACGCAGCGCCGAGAACGCGTATCAGTCAGCCATTAAGGCAGATATCTCCGAACTCTGCCGCGTCGTGGACGGTTGGCGAGAGAGACCCATGATGATGGTTGGCTCTGGAGGATCTTACTCTGTGGCTAGCTTCGCGGCTCAGATGCATGAATTGATGGAAGGCGAAGCCGCCAAAGCCGTCACGCCGCTCGAAATCATTTCCGGCCCGACTACGAATGCCGGTATTGCATGCTTCTCGGCAAGTGGTCGAAACCGAGATATTGGTGTGGCTTTCAAGGCTGCAGCTCAACGAGAGTTCATGCCGCTTTCCGCGCTGGTTCTAAGAAATGAGAGCCCGCTTCACTCTTTGGGGCGAAGGTTTCAGTACGCGGATGTCGTCGACTTTCAGTCTGACAGCTTTAAAGACGGCTTCTTGGCAGTCGCATCTTTGGTTGCGTCTTCCGTCTTGATTTTGCGTGCGTACCACGCGGCGGCACCTGATAGCGAGGAGTTGCCTTCTTCGCTAGAGGAACTGATGCACCAAACCGTTTGCGGATGGAGCGCGGAGGACATCGTCAGTCAAGCAAAAGAACTGTGCTTGAATCGGACGGTCAGCCTATTGTTCACGAACTCCTTACGAGCAACGTCTGTTGATCTTGAGTCTCGCTTCGTTGAAGCAGGTCTGGGGAATCTGCATGCTGCGGACTTGCGAAATTTTGGGCATGGAAGACATTTCTGGATGCACAAGCATAAGGCGTCCACGGGTATCGTTTGTTTGGTGGGCGACGGAATGGAGCAGCTCGCAACCAAGACCCTTGAGGCTTTACCGCAAGAAATTCCGCGACTGAGAATACATTTTCGTGGACCCAGACACCTACAGGCTATTGCAGGAATCGTAGCAGGTTTGCATCTGAGCCTTGGAGCTGGTGAGGCCTCAAAAGTAGACCCTGCCAAGCCAGGTGTGCCGGAATTCGGAAGGCGGCTCTATCGGATCGGTCCGATGCTTCCTGCAGAACCTCAGAAGGAGCTGAATCTGAAGGCTGCGCTCGCACGGAAGGGAGTTAATCTCTTAGGGGCAGACAAGGAGACTTGGTTCGAGCATTATTCTAGCGCAATCAATTTTGTCAGAGATGCTTCCATCCAGGGTTTGGTGATGGATTATGACGGAACGCTCTCTGATGACCGCGATCGGTTCAAAGTTGGCCTTCGGCCCAAGGTAGCCAAAGAACTGAATAGGCTCCTTGAAGGTGGGCTGCCTGTAGGTATTGCAACGGGTCGGGGACCAAGTGCCGGCGTGTCTCTAAGGTCGAGCATTAAGCGAGAGCTCTGGGGGCGAGTACTTGTTGGGTACTACAATGGCGCAATAATCAGTTCTTTGAGCGACGATCGTGATCCCCTATTAGAAAAATTGGATACCGTTGATCCGATGCTCGAGGAACTGCGCAAGGGTGCATTTCTGTCTTCTTGCGAAATTCGCGCGAACACAAAACAGATTTCAATAAAATTTTCCAGAAGACGAGACGTATCTCGGGCGCTTTCAGAAATTCGTGAGGCGTTGAGAATAGGTGGACTTGATAAGCAGGTTGTAATTTCGAGCCACTCGGTGGATGTCCTAATCGGGGGACAAAGCAAGCTTATGCTGGTTGAAGAGCTGTGCAACTATGCAAGAATAGACACTGGCGCGGTCTTGCGCATTGGTGACCGCGCCGATCCAGTCGGGAACGACTTTCAGCTCTTGGATCATCCACTTGGTCTGAGTGTCGATCAGGCGAGTGGAGGTCCGAAAACAGGTTGGGCATTGGCTCCCGCAGGCATCCGTGGTGTACAAGCGACGGTCTTCTACCTTGAAAGGCTTGCAAAACTCGAAGAGGCTTGGGTTATGGCGATTAACCCCTCCGACCGAGGTCTGGCGAATTGAAGAAAGAACTCGCTGAAACACTTCTTACCAAGATAATGGGGTGGTCCGATGCCGAAAAGGCAGAGGAAAGAGCTTTGCTGGAAAGCTTTGCGTCCTACAAATACGACGAGTATCAGCAATTCGCTCCTGGGCGCCGTTTTCTAGAGAGTCTAGCGCTGTGGTTGCAACAATTTGAAACTAAAGCCGAGAGGGATATCGCCTATTCCTTCGTCAAAGACCGGCTAATATTTGTTTCAAACGCTGAGATAAACAGCCTTGTTGGGCTGGCCTTTCCGACGTTTGTTCGCCCGAAGTTGATTGCTGATACTGCGGAAATCCATTCGGCTCTAGAAGCTCATCGAGTGAAATCGATAGTCAAATCCAAGGAGTATCGCGCAAAATTACGAAAGACGTTGTTTCTTGGACTGAGCGACGGTGCCCGCACCGATCAATTTCGCAGGGCACACCCGCAAGACATCAGCCATGAACAGGTGTTTCACGCCTACGACATGTCGTCTCCAAAGGCCAAAGGATTCACGGAAAAGCTACAAAAGGATCTCTCCACGATCTTTGATGCTGAAGTTTCTGAAGACGAGGCCAAGTTCGAGTATGTCGTTTTGCTGGATGACTTTACAGCGAGTGGAACCAGCTACATCCGGGAAGACATGAGTGGCGGAGGAAAAATTGAAAAGATCATCCGCGAACTCGACAGCGACAAACTTTTGGGTAGTCTCGTGGCGCAGTCCGGCGTTTCAGTTCTCGTCGTGATCTATATCGCGGCTGATCAGGCGATAGAACACATTGAAGAGCGTTTGGGTCAGATTCCATTTTCGAAGGGCTCTATCGAGTTCAGGGTTGTTCATCGTCTCAACAATGGCGCGAAGCTGGAAGAGTCGGCTGACGACGGGATCTTGTCTCTCGCCCGCCAAGACCGCTACTTCGACTCCGAGGCGGACGATGAGCATTCCAAGGTAGGAGGCAAGTCGAAACGTTTGGGCTATGCAGAATGCATGTTGCCGGTTGTTCTGGCACACAACACACCCAACAACTCAATCTTCCTTTTGTGGGCCGAAGATGTGCACAGGGTGCGCGGTTTGTTCCCTCGCGTCAGTCGCCATAGAAAGTTCGAGTAACTGTGAGAAACCCATTCCGCATAAGAGCATCCCAGCGTTCGGTGAGTGACGAACAGTTCGTCAGGCTGTTTGGGCCGGGAGCTTTGGATGTCGTCGACGACAAAGAGGATCCGTTTTCCGGGTTAGTCTTCTTTCGAAGCGCACCCGGGGGCGGAAAGACAACCTTGCTGCGAATGATGCTACCGCGCCCGCTCGAGCTCGCTGTGTCGTTGCGGGAAGATCAACAAGTCAAACCAACGTTCGATGTCTTGAATAATCTCGGTGCCGTAGATGAAAACGGAGCCAAATTGCTTGGTGCCATGATTTCGTTCTCGACAGAGTATCAAGATTTGGCACAGTTCGATCGCGGCAATGGGTTATTCAGATCACTTCTGGATTCTAGAATTGTCATCGCGACTCTCCGATCGCTCCTTGATCAAAGTGGGCGACTATACCCGGATGATCTGAACACATTGCGAGTCACTTGGGAACCTGAGTCTGGGGCAACTGTGCCTGCATCCGCGAGTGGAACAGAACTGTTCGAATGGGCTTCTGAGATCGAACGCAATTTTTATGACACTATGGATGACTTAGGGGAGCCGGATGAACTTCAAGGTGGCCATACAAGGCTCGACAGTCTCAAGTGGTTTGCTAGGGCGAGAATGTACGATGGGCGCGGAGAGGTCCGGTCCCGACGAATTCTCCTTTTCGATGAACTTCAATTCTTGGACAATACGCAACGCAAAAGTCTGATAAACCTCGTAACCAATGCACGGGAGCCCTGTGGTATTTGGATTGCCGAGCGCCTCGATGCGATGAGCCACCAAGACCTGTTGACCGAAGGTGCCTTGGAGAAACGCGATTACGATTCCGTCATCCAGCTTGAAACACAGTGGTCCGGAAAGCGGTCGTCTGGTTTCACGCGATTTGCCGAGCAAATTGCCAATCTCAGGGCATCCAAGGCGGACGGCTTTGAAGGGCGAGAGTTCTTCCCTTTAGTAGCAAACGAGGAAGAGCTGGCTGAAGGCGACAATAGATACGGCGAAAAGTCGTCTGAGATAGAGACGCGACTTGTCCAGAAGACCGCTGGCGACAGTCGCTATGAAGAGTGGATTGCCGCAGCTCGAAAAGATCGCAAAGATGCTATTTCATCAGCCATTAAGTGGCGGTCCACAGAGATCTTGATTGAACGGGACCTAAGGCGAAGTCAGGCATCATTCGCATTTGACATTCTACCAGCTGATGAACTCGATGAAAAGGAAAAGGTCGTTTCGAGAGCTGCTGAGCATTTTCTAAGAACCGAAATGGAAACACCGTTGTACTTCGGAAAAGACACGCTAGCGGCAGTGGCCAGTTCAAACATCGATCAGTACCTTGAGATCGCCGGAGCGTTGTTCGAAGAGATTTCTGCGAAGATCACCGGTCCAAGAAGCATTCCGCGTTCGTTGTCAGCAGAACGTCAGGACGCGATTATTCGTGAAGTCGCCGAATTAAGATGGGAAGGTTTGGTCCGGCGCCTGCCCCAGGGTTACGATGCAAAGAGATTTCTGGAAGCTCTTGGCAAATACTGTCGTGATCAGACCTTTCGCCCAACCGCTCCCTATATGCCGGGAGTCACTGGGTTTGCGATATCTATGCAGGACCGAAATACGCTTGCAAATGAAGATGAAAGAAAGATCAAGCATTTTCTTCAGTTGCGAAATGTCGTCACGTCCCTAGTTGCTCATAACTTGATCACTCCGCATTTGGATAGGAAGGCGAAAGGGAAATCCTACATGGTTTTCTATCTGAACAGATTGCTTTGCGTGAAGTTTGGCCTGCCGCTTGGATATGGTGGCTGGCGTGAACAATCACTTGGAACACTCCACCGCTGGATGGAGCTCGGCGACATAGGGGAGCAGTCGGAAAGGGAGCCGAAGCTTGTCTAGCGAGGTCACTATCATGCGTTGGGATCCCTATATCTTCCGTCAGGGGGAGGATTTTGATGCCTTTTGGAAGAAATACGCAAATGAACCTACCAGGCGCTTTTTGTTCGTGCTTGGGCGTGGATACGACCCAAGGGCTCTCTCTGTTTTAGATAAGATCGTGGGCTTTGGTGGCGAAGTCGATATTTGGCTGCTTGCCTTCGACAACGGTTTCCAAGACAGCGAATTAAGAATCCAACTCACGCTCGAAAACGTTAAAAAACTTGAAGCTTTGGTCGGCGAATCGAAGATTCACGAGATTGAGGTCTCACTCGGACGCTCCGGGCAAGGTAACGCCACTTCTAGAAACGTGCGGCAGGCATTGCGTACTTCGGGCTCTTTGGACGGGTATACTGACGTTGTGGTGGATATCAGCGCAATGCCCAGGATGGTTGCGCTAACGGCGGTCGCATCTCTGCTCCACGAGCTTGACAAAATGAGTGTAGATGGGCCGGACGTAAATCTCCATGTGACGACCGCCGAGAGCGTGTCGGCTGACATCGGCGCCGCGCAAGGTACGCTCCGTGATGACGTCACCAACTTAATCGGCTTCACCGGGCAGCTTGATAGTGAATCGACCGATCAGATTCCTCGGGTATGGTTTCCGGTGCTCGGCGAACAGCAAGGAATTAGGCTGTCGCGCATCCGCGACAAATTGAACCCTGACGAGATTTGCCCCGTGATCCCTTTCCCGACCAGAGAACCACGACGCGGAGACGAGATCATTCGAGAGCATCGGCAACTCTTGTTCGAAGAGTTCCAAGTCGAACCAGGCAACATTCTCAGAGCATCAGAGTATAATCCGTTCGAAGCTTACAAGCAGATATTCGCCGCCATGGACCGGTATCGGCGGGCGCTGAGCGAGCTTGGCGGTTGCAAGGCTTTCGTCTCACCATTATCTTCCAAGCTTTTATCAGTCGGCGCGTTGTTGGCGTGCTATGATCACAAGTATGGGACCATCGCAGGAGATCGTATGTCAGTGGGTGTTTTGTATGTAGAAACAGCGGACTACTCCGATCCTGTTATAGATTCAGACACGGAGTACCAGCTCTCATCGATGTGGCTTCGTGGGGACTGGGAACGATGATCGACGACAAGAAACAGGATGCCCTCAAGTTGCGGGCCATGGGAACAGGCTTCGTGGCCATGGATGTTGTGGAGGGCCTCAAGGCGACCTTTGCTTCGGCAGGCGGTTCGTGTGGGAACGTTATGGCTCTATTGAGCTGGCTGGGTTGGGATACGTTTCCTGTGGCGCGACTTGGATGTGACGAACCAGGAGACTTCGTTGTTCACGATCTTCAGTTCGACGGCGTGAACACTGGCTTTGTCTGGCAGGAACAGTCGGTCTCCACGCCAGTTGTCGTTCAGAAATTCAAGGTAGATGCCGAAGGTCACAGGTCACATCGTTATGTGTTGACTTGTCCGGATTGCGGCGGCTGGCTTCCTAGGTTCAGATCAACGACGATCCGGCAAATCCAGCCGGTATTGGATTTGGATATTGACTGCATTCCCGATATCTTTTTCTTTGACCGCATATCTCCGAGCGCCCTGAAGCTTGCCTCTTGGGTGCGCGAAAGTGGAGGTCTAGTCCTCTTTGAGCCGTCCTCTATTGGGGATGAAAGCCAATTTCAAAAGGCCATCGATGTTTGTCACGTCCTAAAGTTTGCCGAAGACAGGCTCGGTCACATCAACGAAATCCGTGACCTCACTGGGCCAAATCTCATTGTTCAAACCTTAGGGCCACGAGGCTTGGAATTTCGCCTTGGCTGGGATTGGTTCGAACTTGATGCTTTCGAGGCGCCATATTTTCTTGATGCGGCAGGTTCAGGTGATTGGTGTACCGCACTACTTTTGAGTGAACTTGGCAATCAGGGCAGTTTGAACCCTGTATCCTGGACGCCGAGATTAATCTCTGACGCTCTTCGAAGAGGGCAAGCGGCGGCGGCCTTGAACTGCGGATTTGAAGGTGCCCGTGGAGCGATGCAAGCTTCCGACAAGGATGCTTTCATGTTGGCGGTTTCAGACCTAATGGCCGGCAAAGAAGCTTCAGTTGAAAGATTGACTGAGGGTAAGGCTGAGCCACGGGTGAATCTTTGTTCGCTATGCAAGATTGTTCCGTTTTCGACGGGGACAGATGCCGAAACCGCCTAAGATATAGTGACATCATGCCCGCGATCGTCCGAGACGATGGCCCAGAAGTAGCCGGTCTTGGTTTGCCGTCGCCCGGGATCGAGGACCGGTGCGCGGATCTCGTCCATGAAGAAGCGCTTACACGGCAGCGGTAGCAATTTCCGCAAGTGTCACGTCGCAGTGCCGCAAGGCGGGCCTCCGGCCGAGGACTCGTTGCGGCGCACACGAATGGCAGCTATCGCTTATTGTCGCAGCTGCGAAGCTGCACCGCCGCAAGTCCGCTTGCCGCCCACCCTGAAGAGGTTGCGTGTCTTCAAACCTTTTCCTATATGACTAAGTCATACCATCGAGGCAAGCATGACCATCAAGACAACCCTCAGCTTTACTGATCGCCACCATCGGTTCCTAACTGACAAAGTTGGCCAAGGCGTCTTTGCCTCGCAAAGCGCGGCAGTGGCGGCGGCGCTGGAGCAGATGATGCGCGATGAAGAGGAACGCGAGCTGGCCCTTGGTGCGATGGCCGAAGAAATCCGGGCACGGCTCGACGCGCCGCGCGCCGATTATGTCTCGGCCGAGGACGCGTTTCCCGCTGCGCGGGCCCGGCTGCAGGCTGCGCGCGAGGAGTGAGCTATCGCATACGGTTCCATCCGGCGGTTGCGGATGAACTCGACGCGATCATAAGCTGGCTGATCGACTATGCCGGCCCGCAATCCGCCACGCGCCGACTGGACGAGATCGAGGCCACCATCGCCAGACTCGCTGACCTGCCACACAAAGGCAGCCGCCGCGGCGAGATCGCGCCCGGGCTGCGCGCTATTCCCGCAGGCCGTAAGGCCGTGATCTCCTTCACTGTCGACGATGATGCCCACGAGGTTCATATCCACGCCGTGACCTATGCCGGGGCCGACTGGATCACGCGCAGCATATCGCGCGGGCGGTAGCGCAAGAAACGGTCAGCCCACCAAACTCGTGCCTCCAAGCAGTCCAGCGTCTCCATCCAATCCGTCCTCCGAAATCAGATAGGGATTCCGTGATCCTGTAACTCTATTAGGGTTCCGAGTGTTCTTCGATCAGCTTCGCTGGGTCCACATCCAGATGCGCTGCGACCCGCTGCAGGGTTTGCAGGGTGACGTTCTGTTGGCCGCGCTCCATCGAGCTGACATGCGCGCGGTCGACATCCATCGCCGCCGCCAACGCGGCCTGTGTCAGCCCGCGCAATTCGCGGTAATGCTTGAGATTCCTTGCAAAAACAACGCGGATGTCCATCCGCCAGTAAAGAACCTATCGCGTATTTTGGTGCGACGTATTATAATGCTCATCTACGATTTGACTGACCGCAATCCGACCTTGCACATGCAATCTGATGTGCTGTTATGAGCCTTAACGTCCAACGGCGAGGGGAATCATGTCTGCCACCGGCACCACGCCGATCGCTGATCTCGCACCACAAAGCGATGAGCTGACCGATTACGACCACGCACATATGACGCTATACTTGCGCCTGTTTGATGCCGCTGAAACCGGTGCCAGCCTGCAGGAAGTCAGTGAGCTTCTGTTCGGTATAGATGCCGCCGAGGAACCAGAGCGCGCCAAAAAGATGTACGACAGCCACCTCGCCCGCGCCCGCTGGATGACGGAGCACGGCTATCGAAAGCTGCTCGAGGGCCGGACTGGCTGAACTTCGCCCGATCCGTCTGAGATCGGCGAACACCCGCGCAGGTTGCGCAGGGCAGCCGTTCTTGCCGTCGTTTTGACGCGTCACCAAGCTATACTCACTGTCCATCGAAACAGCTGACGCGGAGCTTCGCCATGACCAAAGATTGGCAAGACGAAGCGGCTTACAAGCATTTCGACAGTCTCGACCTGTCCGGGCTGGCCTGGGAATGCTTGCGCCGCAATTCCGACTATCGCGCCAATTACCCGCAATTGCGGGATGGATTGAAATCACCGGCCGCATGGGGGTTGCGATTTCCCGGTTGATCCGGACATCGACGCACCCAATGCACCTGTGTTCTGGACGCCTTCAATCGCCCCGGCAGCGGTCGGGTACGCTGTGCCGGTCCCCGGGGGCCACACCACCGCGCCACGTATCGATAGAGATGATCTGACCGTCATGGGAACGCGGGACGGCTTAATGTATGTGCGCCTCGCAACGGGGGCGTTGCTCGTGCTGGATGCCAAGAACCTGCACCGGCCCCTCGGCATCCTGGTGCCGCTCGACGAGCATTGGACGGCACGGATCAATTCGCTCGAGTCGCTCCGCGCGCAACTGCTTCATCACAAACGATTGGACTTGCACCGGTCCGGTTCCGGTGTGTTGCTCATTTTAGGCGGCGATCTTTTCGAAGGCCACGGGTGATTTTCCATCCAGCGCTGAATGGCGCCT
>Ga0208330_1000554_pt1 | contig 16344 bp, 21 predicted proteins | sample DeeseametaMP1896_FD_184180 | JGI IMG/M metagenome (GOLD analysis project Ga0208330, IMG submission 184180) | Marine microbial communities from the Deep Pacific Ocean - MP1896 (SPAdes) | ecosystem: Environmental > Aquatic > Marine > Oceanic | place: East of Hawaii, North Pacific Ocean | collected...
TTAACAATACCAACAATTCTTTTTTCCTTACCGGTATGATAAAAAAAACACTTATCATTTATTTTCATATTTTTTAGATTTTTTGCTGCTTGAAAGTTTCTAACTCCATTCCATTCAGCTCCTTTATTCCCAGATTTTACTTGTTGTTGCCATGACCAGTCTTGTGGTTCAGTTTTCAGTAACCAATATTTCATAAAGACAAATGTTAAATATACCAGAGTTATAATTCTAAGAAATATAGCGAAGTCAAATTAAATGGAACTTAAAGGGTCAGCGTTTTGTAAACTCAGTTGAACGCTTTATACCTTTGTCATAGTGTCTCTTAAACTGTTCAACCAGATTTACCTTTTTACTACGTCCTCCCGCTCTCCTATCAATTCGTCTAGGAGACTTGTTAATACCCATTAATCTTCTCGTAAGGACCATTATTTCTTATACCTCATTTTATCACTTCAAAGAAGTGGTCGGAATAGGTTCTCTTAGATTTTGAAGCACAAGTATTCCGCCTCTAGTTTCAGGGGCCTGTTTAAAGCATCAAAGTGTTGGTATGATGGTTATAATTTAGCCACCGCCAAATTCTGAGCATGGAGCACTCAAAATTTGTTTTTCATTATTATCTTCTAAATCTGAATTAGATTGTTCAAGCGAATTATAAACGATGCCGTATCTCGAGTGGTCAATGTAACCCAATCCTATAAAAAAACAAAAAACTACTATAAAAATTATTGATTTCATGAATAAAACCACCTTCTTGCTTTAACTCCAAAATAGGCTCCGATAAAAGCAAACAAAAACCAAGCCCAACCATGTAAACTGCCAGAGGCAATACCACTGAATAATGCTCCAATGTTGCAGCCAAAAGCTAGACGTGCCCCAAAACCCATAAAAAAACCTCCTATAATTGCAGCTAATACAATTTTATAATTAATTTTAGTTTTTTGATTAAAGGATCCTACAAGACTCGAAGCAATTAAAGCGCCTAGAATAATTCCAATGTTGGATATTGAGGTATGATCAGCAAAAATACTATTTTTAAGAGCAATTTTAGGATAATCAAAAGTCCAGAAAGTCCAACTTGCAACATCAATTCCAGCAAAATCAGCAATTTTAGCTCCCCATAATCCAAAAGCAAAAGTTACAGACCATGGATGACCAGCAATGTTTAGCATTAAGAAATTCAGTATTGCTAAAAGAATCGCTCCAAGAAATAAAGGCCAAGGGCCTTTAATTGCATTAAAACCATTGGATATAAAAATATCACTGTGGTTAAGCACTGCATTTCTTTTTTTATCAATAAATGAACACAGCAAGTATAAAAGACCAATAAATATAAGTTGTATTAACACTGTATTAATAATTCCAAATTTTTCGAGTAAAGATATGTTTCCCAAGGAAGGTAAATCTAACCAAAATGTAAAATTATAAGTTCCAACCAATGAACCAACTATAAAGAAAATTAGAGTTATAAACATTTTTGTATTACCCCCACCCAAGGTAAATAGAGTGCCTGAACCGCACCCTCCCGCAAGTTGCATAGAAAGTCCAAAAATAAACGAACCTATAATTACAGAAACATTTGTAGGAGCTACAGAGCCTACAATTGGATTTCCATAGAATATACTTGTTGAATTTACAATTCCTGAGAATAAGAGAATTGCAAATGCCAACATTAAAAATTGTGCTCTAAGAGCACTGCTATCAGATCGTTCTATAAAGTTTCTCCATCCGCCAGTAAATCCAAACGAAGCGTGATATAAAGTAAGTCCCAACAACAAACCAATTACAAATATCAAAGAATGTTGGAAGTTAATTATCTGTTTGAAAAAATATACTAAAAAAATTGAACTGATCAAACCAAATGAAAGTACGAAAAAATCAATTTTTTTTGCTTGTATCATATTGGCAAGTTATATGATTTATTTAGATCAGAAAAGGAGGAGGTAAGAGTTAGTTAAATAACAAAGGGATATGTTCTCCCCCTTTTTCTGACTATAGCTAATTTCTCAAATCAGCCTTTTATAACTTCTCTATTAGGATCAAATGTCCAATCTACCATAGAGCCGTCATAATTCTTAACATTTGGTTCTTTAGCTATTTCACTTAAAGCAAACCATCCTATGGAAGCCCAGTGTCCTGTATTACAGTAAGATATGTAGCCGTCTTTACCTTGCAAACCCGCTTGTGAAATTAGTATCTTAATTTCCTCTACCGATTTAAAGGTACCATCTTCGTTAACCAAAGTTTGTTGTTCCAAGTTAATAGAATTTTTAATTCTTCCTGCTCTTAAAGCTTGCTTCTTTTTCTTGTCTCCAACAAAGAAAGCAGCAGGCCTGGCATCAACCAAGCCGATGTTATTATTCTCAATAACTTTAATAACGTCATCAGCATTAGCATAATACTTGTCAGTATAGTTAGCTATAAACTTTACGAGTTTTGGATTATGATCGCCAGTTTCAATTTTAAAACCTGCAGACTCCCAAGCTTTATAGCCGCCATTTAAGATGGATACTTCGTCATGGCCCAAGGTTTTAAACGTCCAATAGACTCTTGAGGCACTGCCAAAATCACTTGAACTAACACCGCCATAAACAACGATTACATGATTTTTATTACCAATTCCAAGACTACCGATTAATTGTTCAAGATCTTTAACGGGTGGCAATTGTCCGATAATTCCATCAACTTTTGTTCTCCATCCGTCTTGAAGATAATCGGAATATATGGAGCCTGGAATATGACCTTGTGTGAACGTTTCATAAGAACCTTTATCGATTTTGTTTCGAATATCCAAAACAAAAACTTCTTTATTTTTCAAATTATCATTCAACCATTTTGTATCTACTAATGGTTCTGCTGCAAAAGCAGTAAAGCTGAAAATAAAGAAAAGGATTGTTACTAGTATTTTTTTCATTTTTTCTCCTTTTTTATTCAGTGCTTTGACAATTGTCAGGTGCACAAATTTAATAACCCGGTTTAAATTGAGTTGCCTCAAAAAAAAACCAACGGCCAATGCGGTGGTCTACAAAGATCATCGCTTTAGCAAGATTTGTTTAGCGCCTGCAATTTGATTTAAATCAGCGCTATTCGGTGTAATTTATAGGATATAATTCTAATAAAATAAAGCTTTATAGAAAAATAAGTTAAAATTCATCAATAAATTGCTATTTTATAGATAAAAAATCTATATTATTATATAATCCTAGAATAATTCATTATGGATGATATAGATAAGAAAATTTTATCCTTATTACAAGTCAATGCTGACATACCCGTTGCTGAATTGTCAAAAAAGGTAAATTTATCATCGACCCCATGCTGGTTAAGAATAAATAAACTTTATAAGCAAGGATACATTAAAAAAAAAGTAGCTGTTATTGACCGAGCGAAAATAAATCTTTCCACTGTGGCTTTTGTTCAAATCAGAACAAGTCAACATAATATGACATGGTCAAAAAAATTTATAGAAGGTGTTAAAGAAATGGATGAGGTCGTAGAATTTTATCGATTAAGTGGAACAACTGATTATCTCTTAAAAGTATTGGTTCCAAGTATAGATAAATTTGATGAGTTTTATAAAAAACTGACCGATAAAGTAGATCTATCGGATGTTACAACAAGTTTTTCCATGGAAGAACTTAAACAAACCAGTAATCTTCCGCTACATTACATATGATGAACGAATATATAAAATCTATTATGGATCGAGATCCTGCGGCTAAATCTAAGTTAGCTATTATCCTAACTTATCCAGGGGTTAAAGCAAATTTTTTTCATCAAATAGCAAATTTTTTTTCTAAAGCTGGACTTACTTTAATTGCAAGAATCGTTTCCCAATTTTCAAGATTTTTAACTGGCATAGAAATACATCCAGCGGCAAAAATCGGAAAAAACTTTTTTATTGATCATGGCATGGGTGTAGTTATAGGAGAAACTTCTGAAATTGAAGATAATGTAACGCTTTACCATTCCGTCACTCTTGGAGGAATATCACCCAGCATTAATTCTGGTGAACAAAGAGGAATTAAACGTCATCCAACTTTAAAAAATAATGTTGTAGTGGGATCTGGGGCACAAATTTTGGGGCCAGTCATAGTTGGAGAATTTGCTAAAATTGGTGCAAATGCTGTAGTTACACATGATGTACCTGAGCATGCTATCATGGTTGGAGTTCCTGCAAAAAATATTAAGACTAAGCCTGAGATTAAAGATACTTCATTCAAACCCTATGGAATTATTGATGAAGATGATATTCCCGCTTGTTAAGATTATAAAATTTATGGATCATGGCTAAATGAAAAATACATTTAATAATTTCATTGATGGCATAGGAAATACGCCTCTCATTAGATTAAATGGTCCTTCAGAATTAACAGGTTGTAGTATTTATGGAAAAGCTGAATTTTTAAACCCAGGCGGTTCAATTAAAGATAGAGCGGCCTGGGCCTTAATCAAAGATGCAGAGGAAAAAAAATTAATCTCTAAAGGTGGAATTATTGTTGAAGGCACTGCGGGAAATACTGGAATTGGGTTATGTTTAATTGGAAATTCCAGAGGTTACAAAACCATTATTGTAATGCCTGAAACTCAAACGCAAGAAAAAAAAGATATTCTTAAGTCTATTGGCGCCGACTTACGTTTAGTTCCAGCAAAACCTTATAAGGATCCAAATAATTATGTAAAATATTCAGGTAGGCTTGCAGAGGATATAAAAAAGGAACATTCGCAAGGTGTATTTTGGGCAAATCAATTCGATAATATTGCTAATTATAAAGGCCATTATGAAACAACAGGCCCAGAAATTTGGGATCAAACAGAAGGTAAAGTTGATGCCTTTATTTGTTCTTCAGGCACAGGTGGTACTATTGCTGGAGTGGGTAAAGCCCTTAAGGAAAAAAATAAGAATATTAAAATTGTCTTATCGGATCCAAAGGGATCTGCTCTTTATAATCACATCAAACATGATGAATTAAAATCGGAAGGAAAGTCAATTACTGAAGGTATAGGTTCTAGTCGTGTGACTAAAAATTTCGAACAAGCTCCAATTGATGATGCATATTCCATTAATGATCATGATGCCTTAACAGTCTTATTTGAATTGCTGGAAAAAGAAGGTTTAAGTTTAGGCACAAGCACAGGTATCAATGTTGCTGGTGCTATAAAATTAGCCAAAGATTTAGGACCCAATCATACTATTGTAACAATTCTGTGTGATAAATCTGATATATATCGTAGTAAGTTATTCAATAAAAAATTTTTAACTGAAAAAGGACTTCCTTATCCAAAGTGGTTATAATCAATAATTAATCATTCGTCTTAAGTTGTTTTTTTTTCTAAAGAATGTATAATTTATCACAACAACTATAGCGAAGGATACTGAATGAGTATGGACATACAAACAGAAGTTACACCTAACCCTTCCAGTTTGAAATTTTTGCCAGGCAAAATTGTAATGGAAAAGGGAACTGCTGATTTTCGCAATGCGGAAGCAGCAAAGCGTTCACCACTCGCTTTAAATTTATTCAAAGTTGATGGGGTCGAGGGAGTCTTTTTTGGTTCGGATTTTATTGCAATTACAAAAAACGATCATCATGAATGGCAAATGCTCAAGCCTTCAATTTCTGAAACTATTATAGAGCACTATAAATCAGGGGCTGCTATCATGCTTCAAGGAGAAGAGGATAAAACCGATACAAGTAATCCCGAGGATAATGAAGCAGTGATTAAAATAAAAGAGATAATAGATACTAAAGTGAGACCTGCTGTTGCAAAGGATGGTGGAGATATTACTTTTCAAAGTTTTGATAACGGCATTGTCTATCTTCATATGCTGGGATCTTGTTCTGGCTGTCCAAGTTCAACTGCAACCTTAAAAGCGGGCATTGAAAATATGCTCAAACATTATATTCCTGAAGTGCGCGAAGTGCGACCAGTAACTTAAAATAGTAATCATGAAACTATTAGAATGTATAATGCGTGCCGTAATTAATTTTTTTGCTTATCTAATCTTGTCGCTTATAGCGATTTACTGTTTAATTTTCATTGCTAATTTTTTTGCAGGTCAAACGTATACTATAACTCATGGGGAATATTTTTTAGTTTGGATTGTAATGGCAGTTTTCATCAGACAAGTTAGCGGAGATATTTCCGTATTATTTTTCAAAAAACCTGAAAAAGAATAATTAAGTTAAATTGAATCAGTCGCGCACAGATTGTCAATCATTATTGTTATAATCTATAATAAGAGACTCTAGAACGTAGAGCATATATAAGAATAATTATTTGCTCTGGTTTGTTGTTGTGGAAAACTCATATTTTAATCTTAAAATTTAATATTATTAGTGAGATATTTTTTTTTGAACTAAGCTAATTTTTGTAGTTAAACTACAATATACTTTTGATGGAAGATAAAACTTGACTAGGATAATTATTGTTGGTGCAGGTTTTGCTGGTTTGCAAACAGCAAAAAAATTAATAACGTCATCTTTTGATATAACCATTATTGATAAAAATAATTATCATTTATTCCAACCTTTGTTATATCAAGTCGCCACAGCTGGACTTTCACCGGCTGATATTGCTGTACCAATAAGAAACATCTTTCGTTCACAACAAAATCTTAAAGTGATTTTGGATGAGTTGATTGGCATTACCCCCGAGCTCAATCAAATTACAACCAAAAACAATACCTACTTTTATGATTTCCTTGTTATAGCCACTGGTTCAGAACCAAGCTATTTTGGACAAGATCAATGGAAAAACTTTTCCTCTAGTTTGAAAAGTATTGAAGATGCTACTTTTCTACGTGGAAAAATACTAAAAGCTTTTGAAAAAGCTGAGAGAACAAAAAATAAGCAGGGATTAGAGAAACTTATGAAATTTGTTCTTATAGGTGGTGGTCCTACAGGAGTGGAAATGGCAGGAGCAATAGCCGAATTATCAAAAAAAGTATTAGCAAAAGAATTTACTACCATTGACACAAAAGCTGCAAGAATCATTTTATTAGAGAAGAGTCCAAATATATTACCTACAACTTCACATAGTTTATCTATTTACGCAAAAAAAACTCTTGAAAAACTTGGAGTAGAAGTTAACTGCAGCACGACAGTTCAAAATATTTCAGAGGGTTTGGTTGAAACTAATACAGAGACCATAGAGGCAGAAACGATTATATGGTGTGCAGGCGTTAAAGCTTCGCCTACTAGAAATTGGATAAATGTTAAAACTGATAAAATTGGTCGAGTGTTAGTCAATGAGGACTTGTCCATTCCAGATCACACTAATATTTTTGTTGTAGGTGATGCTTCCTATGTTAAAAATAAAAACGGTAAACCTTTACCCGGTTTAGCTCCGGTAGCGAAACAGGAAGGAGCTTTTGTAGCTGAAGTCATTAAAAAAAATATTCGTAATGGTAAAATTCAAAAAAAATTTTACTACAAAAATAGGGGTTACCTTGCTACCATTGGAAGGTCAGATGCAATTGTGGATTTTAAATGGTTTACTCTAAAAGGTAGGATAGGATGGATTTTTTGGTCCATCATTCATATTTATTTTCTAATAAGTTTTCGCAACCGTCTTATGGTTTTTATTAACTGGGTTTGGTCATACTTAACCTTTGGCAAAGGGGCGCGCTTAATAATTGACGATAAATAAACTATAATCTTTCCTGATTAATTATAATACAATAGTTATAACAAAAAAACTTGTGGAAGTTTTGTAAAATAAAGTGAGTAAATTACAAAATAGAAAAATATTGCATTTATATTTTTAACCCAGGTCCTTTTAAAAAAGGAGCAGAACTATCTAATGGCCATCTCGCTTTTGATGGAAATTCTAAATTATCAATTGCATTGATTTTAAAACGTTCGATGCCTGCCCACGCAATCATTGCGGCATTATCACTACATAAGTTTACTGGAGGAAAAACCGGAATAAAATCTTTTTCTTTGGCTAGCTCAATTAAATTGTTTCTTATAGAAAGATTAGACGCGACACCTCCAGCAATTACGAAAGTTTTTTTTTTATTTTTTTTATTTTTTAAAAATTCACTCATAGCCACTTTAGTTTTTTCATAAAGAATTTCGTTAATAGTTTTTTGAAAAGATGCAGCTAAGTGGTATTTTTCTTTTTCATTTTTTAATTTTTTGGAAATTTTAAGTACTGCTGTTTTAAGACCGGCAAACGATAAGTTGCAACCACCTCTATTCAGAATTGGTTTAGGTAATTTAAAAAAATTTTCATTTCCTTTTTTTGCGTATTCTTCAACTTTTGGCCCCCCCGGAAATTCTAGTCCTAAAAGTTTTGCAGTTTTATCGAAAGCTTCTCCTAACGCATCATCTATTGTAGTTCCAAGTCTTTTATATTTATTGACTCCATTTACTTCTAAAAATTGAGTGTGGCCTCCAGAAATTAATAATAATAGATATGGAAATTCTATTTTTTTATTAATTGTTGGACTTAACGCATGACCCTCCAAATGATTTACAGCAACAAAAGGTTTTCCTAAAGATCCTGCGATTGCTTTACCGGTATTTAAACCAACGATTAAGCTAACGATTAATCCTGGTCCAGCTGTTGCTGCTATTCCATCTAAATTGTTTATATCTACATTACTTTTTTTGATTGCTTTCTGAACTATAAATTCTATTTTTTCAACATGAGCTCTTGCTGCTAACTCAGGAACAATTCCACCAAACTCTTTGTGTTCTTCGACCTGACTAGAAACAATATTTGATAAAATTTCTCCAGTACCATCATTTTTCTCTCTCACTACAGCTGCTGCTGTTTCGTCGCAGCTTGTTTCTATTCCCAGAAAAGTAAGTTTTTCTTTCATGATTGATTATCTGTCCCTCATTAAAAAAAAATAATATAACATAAGTAGTTTTAGAATAATAATGACGGAACAGAAAAATTTCTTAATTGGATCGCGGGGAAGCCAACTTTCTCTGGCTTACTCAGGACATGTTAAGAATTTACTATTAAAAACTAATCCTCAATTTGATTCTAGCTCGATCCAGATAAAAATCATAAAAACTACTGGCGATATATTTCAAAATAAAAAAATATCAGATATCGGAGGCAAGGGTGTTTTTTCAAAACAAATAGAAGACGAATTATTAGATTCAAAAATAGATTTAGCTGTACATTCTTTAAAAGATCTACCCTCGAAAATGACAGATGGATTATGCGTTAATGCAGTAATTAAAAGGAATGATCCTAGAGATGCGTTTTTAAGTTATTCAAGTAAATCTTTTTTTGAACTAAAGTCTCAGTCGATAATTGGAACAAGCTCATTTAGAAGAAAAGCGCAATTAAATTCTTTAAGAAATGATATTAATATTGTTTCAATGAGGGGAAATATCGACACTAGAATTGCTAAATTAAAAAATAAAGAGTTCGATGCTATAGTTTTGTCTTTGGCTGGACTTAACATGCTGAATTTGGAAAATGAAGCTAAAGAAGTTTTTACCGTTGATCAAATGTTACCAGCTGTAGGTCAGGGTGCGATCGCTTTACAGTCCAGAATCGATGACAAAAAAACTTTAAATATTGTGAAAATGGTAAATGATGAGGAAACATATTGTTGTATTCAGGCTGAACGTGCTTTACTAGAAGCAATTGGCGGAGATTGTGATACTGCCGTTGGTGGTTTAGCTAAATTATCAAATGAAACAATTATTTTAAAAAGTGAGTTATTTTCAAATGATGGAAATAAAAAATTTGTGGTTGAAAATTCAGGGCACTTTAAAGAAGCTAAAGAAATAGGTTATAAAGTTGGAGAAGAATTACTAAAAAAAGCTGGTTCTGATTATAAGACACAAGGAAATTAAATTGCATATAGTTATTACAAGACCAAAAGAAGATTCGTTATATCTTATTGAAAGATTAAAAAAATTAGGTCATATAGTAACGCATCTTCCTGTAATTAAAGTTGAAAGATTAGAAACAAAAAAAATAAACTTTCAAAATTATAAGGCAGTAATTTTTACCAGTTCTAATGCTATAAAATTTCTTAATATAGATATATTTGACCTAAAAATTAAATGTTATTGTGTAGGCGAAGCAACAGAACTTACAGCGAAGCAGGCAGGTTTTATAAATACTTATTCTTCAGAGGGAACCGTAGATTCTTTAATAGAATTAATAATCAGAACGTCTGAAACCAAATCAGGAAAATTGCTTTATTTAAGTAGTGAATTTATTTCTAAAGATTTAGATGTTGATTTAATAAATGCAGGCTTTTCAGTAGATAGGGTTTCAAATTATACTACACTACCGATTGAAACAATTGATGAGATAACATTGGATTTTTTGAAAAAAAAATCACCAGATATTATTTTTATTTATTCTTCAAAAAGTGCTAAAAATTTATTTAATCTAATAAATAAATATTCACTTTTAAACGTAGTGACTCATTCCAATCTTATGTGTATAAGCGAGAAAGTCTTATTAGTATTAAAGCAAATTAAATGGAAAAAAGTATTTATTTTTAATCCAGGAGAAGAAGAATTTTTATTAAATAAAATTAATTGAACCATGGAGATATTTGAAAATTTTTCAGCTTTGTTTCTAGATGTATGGAAAAAAGGTATTTTAGGCATAGATATCTTTCAAATATTAATCGGCTTAGGAATTTTTCTAATTTTTTTATTGTTTAGGGGTTTCATCAGTAAAGTCATAATTCGTCGATTAGAAAATATAGCAAAAAGAACTACAAATAAATTAGATGATACCTTTGTAGAGGCCATGAAAGGACCTGCTCGATTTTTACCAATTGTTATTGGTTTTTTTATTGCAAGCTATTATTTAGAGTTCAGTCCGGAGTCTCAAATATTTATTGACAATGTAAATAAGACGCTTATTACAATTTTAATTTTTTGGTTATTACACCAGTTCATCCAGCCGGTTGCTTATCTTTTAGGAGGTTTAGAAAAAATTTTAACAAGAGAGCTGATAAATTGGATTTTTAAAGCTTTAAAAATACTTATTATTATTTTAGGCGCCGCTGCAGTATTAGAATTATGGGGAATAAAAATAGGACCAATTATTGCTGGATTGGGTTTAGTTGGGGTTGCCGTTGCACTAGGGGCACAAGACTTATTTAAGAATTTAATTTCAGGAATTTTAGTATTAGTAGAAAAAAGATTTAAAATTGGTGACTGGATTATTGTTGAAAATATTATAGAAGGCATTGTCGAAAGTATAGGATTTAGATCAACAGTTATAAGAAAGTTTGATAAATCTCTTGCAATCATTCCAAACTTTCATTTTGCAGAAAATGCTGTCATCAATGTAAGTGCAACAACAAATCGTGGAATTAGTTGGATAATAACTCTGCAATATAGCACGACCGTTGAACAACTTAAAAAGATTAGAGATGAAATAGAGAAATATATTACGACTAATAAAGATTATAAAACTAGTATTGGTTATGCTGTAAGAGTAGATAAATTTTCTGATAGCTCAATTGATATGTTTGTCAGGTGTTTTACTGTGACTAATAAATGGATTGAATGGCTGTCGATCAAAGAAAGATTAGCAATTGCAATTAAAGAAATTGTAGAAAAAAATAATGCATCCTTTGCATTTCCTAGCCAGTCTATTTATGTGGAGAAAAAATGAAATCTATATTTGTTTTATTAGATAGCGTAATTACTATTTATATTTGGATTGTTATCATTAATGCTGTTTTAAGTTGGTTAGTTGCTTTTAATATTCTGAATACGCAAAATCGATTTGTTTTCTCTGTACTTGATGCAACCTACAAATTAACAGATCCAGCACTAAATAAAATAAGACGTTTCTTACCAACTTTTGGTTCAGTCGATCTTTCTCCAGTGGTTTTGATTTTGTTTTTAATGTTTATTAGAAACCTAGTATTTGAAATTTTTGCTCCAAATTTATTTTAAAATGATTATTGATGGAAAAAAAGCATCTGCGGCTTTAAGAGAAGAATTAAAGGAAAAAGTAAGCAAACTTAAATCTACTTATAATACTGTTCCAGGATTGACAGTAATTTTAGTCGGAGAAGATCCTCCAAGTAAAATTTACGTAAAAAATAAAGAAAAATCCGCAGTTGAAGTTGGTATTAATTCCGAAGTAATTCATTATCCTGACAATATAGAGGAAAAGGTAGTTTTAGATAAAATCAAGGAACTAAATAAAAATGACAAAGTTTCAGGCATACTAGTTCAACTACCTCTACCCAAACATATTGACAAAAGAAAAGTTATAGAAACCATAGATCCGAGTAAAGATGTTGATGGTCTTCATCCTGTGAATGTAGGTAATTTGACCTCAGGGTATGATAGCACCATTCCTTGTACACCACTGGGTTGTTATTTATTAATTAAAAATACTGAAAAAAACTTAAATGGGAAACATGCGGTTATTATTGGAAGATCAAACTTAAATGGTAAACCCATGACCCAATTGCTTTTGAAGGAAAATTGCACTGTTACGATTACTCATTCAAAAACAAAAGATTTAAAAGCAGAATGTAAAAGAGCAGATATAATTGTTGCTGCCGTGGGGAAGCCTAAATTAGTTAAAGCTGACTGGGTAAAAAAAGATGCAATAGTTATTGATGTTGGTATCAACAAGACTGATTCTGGTTTAGTGGGTGATGTTGATTTTGATGAAGTATCAAAGATAGCAAAAGCAATCACTCCTGTTCCGGGCGGTGTAGGTCCAATGACTATTGCCTGTTTACTAAGTAATACCGTTGAATGTTTTAAAAGGGCTCGATCTAATTGAGTTATTACCTAAGTTAAATCATGATTAAAAAAATTTGGATTACAGGGGCCAGTAGTGGGATTGGTGAAGCTCTTACTAAAAAATTTGCCGAAGAAAAATGGCAGGTGGCCGCATCTGCTAGAAGAGAAAATTTACTTCAAAATTTAAATAAACATAACCCAAATATACATCCTTTCCCGCTAGATGTTACTGATAGCAATAAAACCATTCAAGTATTTGAAAACATAATTAAAAAATTAGAAAATATTGACATATGTGTTTTTTGTACAGGTGTACATGACCCTCAATCAGAAAAAAAATTAAATGTTGAAAGTATAAGACGAATAATGGAGGTAAATTTTTTTGGAACATTAAATTGTATCAATGCTGTAAATAATTATTTTAAAGAAAAACAAAGCGGCCATATATCTATAGTTTCATCAGTGGCAGCCTATAGAGGATTGCCGGCAGCCTCTGGTTATTGTGCTTCAAAATCAGCCTTAACAAGTTTGGCAGAAAGTCTTTATTTTGATTTTAAACGATACAATGTAAGAGTTTCTGTTATAAGTCCTGGGTTTATTAAAACACCCATGACAGATCAAAATAATTTTCCAATGCCTATGATTAAATCACCCGAATTTGCAGCAGAACAGATATTTAAAGGCTTAACAAAAAAGAATTCTTTTGAGATTCATTTTCCAAAGTCGTTTACTTATTTTATGAAAACATTAAAAATTTTACCAAATTGGCTTTATTTTAAAATTGCTGGCAATGCGCATAAAAAAATATTCAAGCGTTAGTTTTATTTGATTTAAGTTTGTAATCTACACTGAATTTACCGGCACCATTAACAAAGATAATTATGAAGCCACCCGCAATCGCAATATCTTTAAAAAAAGTTATGAACTGCATTTGGTCATCAAAATTAGTATGAAAAATTATTGCAACTACGATGGTGAATATCATCATTACAAGCGCTGCAATTTTTGTTTGATAACCTATGATTAACAATAATGGAAATAGAATTTCTAAAATTATAGCTGGTATTGCAAGATATCCCGGTACACCAAAATTTTCCATGTATTGGATAGTTTCTTCATAATTGAAAATTTTATTAGTTCCTTCGATTAAGAAAAGTGTTGAAAGAAATATTCTGCCTAAAACATCTATGACACGCATATTTAATTCTTGTCAATAAGTTCTTTTAATTCCTCAAACTCTTCACATTTACAACCTTTAAGAACTTCCAGTCTTTCTTTAGCTAATTCAATCCTATTTGTTTTTATATAAAGTTCACCCAAGTATTCATTTATTCCTTTATGATCAGGTTTAATTTCAAGACCTGCTAGGTAAAATTTTTCTGCTTCCTCAAAATTTCCAGCTTTTCTTAAAGTAAACCCCAGGTAGTTTAAGATATCAGGATTTTCTTTATCTTTATCATAGGCTTTTAATAATTTGTCATAAGCTCTAGAATATAGTTTTAAGGCTTTCTCTACTTTATCTTTCTTTTCGAGCTTTTTTGCTTTGATGACCAATTTTTTAGCTGCTTTATATAAATTATCTTGATTGTTACCACTACCTCCACTCATAGCCGCCAGACTAAAGTTTGTTAATAATAATAAAATAAAAATACAAATTATTTTTTTCATATCATAAGATAATTATAAATATTACTATTTCTTAAGTTTTTTTGCAGCATTTTTTATAAAATTTTCAATATATTTTTTGGAAAATATTTTGCCTCCTTCAAAAGAAGATTTTTCCTTAGAGTAAATACTTTTTTTTGACTTTCTTCCGACAATAGACAAGCTGCCTTTATAGAGTTTAATTGTAACTTCTCCTTCTACTCTTGCTTTTTTTTGATCAATTATTTTCTGAAGAGACAATCTTTCTTTGGAAAACCAAAAGCCGTTATATATTAATTCAGCATATCTAGGCATAATTTTATCTTTTGCATGCATAGTTTTATTATCTAAAGTTATCGATTCAATTGCTCTATGAGCAAATATTAGTACGGTTCCTCCTGGTGTTTCATAAATACCTCTTGATTTAATTCCAATAAATCTGTTTTCGACCAAATCGACTCTACCCACTCCATTTTTACCAGCTAAACTATTTAATTTTTCAAGTAGTTTGCTTGGCGAATATTGTTTTTTATTTAATGAAACAGGATCCCCATTTTTAAAACCAATTTTAACTAAAGTAGGTTTTGCTGGAGCTTTTTCTGGGTTGACGGTTCTTTGAAAAAGATATTCAGGAGGATTTTTATTTGGGTCTTCAAGCATTTTTCCTTCGGTTGAAGTATGAAAAAGATTATCATCAACGGAAAATGGAGGAGCTCCTTTTTTATCTTTCGGTATAGAAATTCCATTTTTTTTTGCATAATTAATTAAATCGGTTCTTGAAGAAAATTTCCATTCCCTCCAGGGAGCAATTACTTTAATTTTAGGACCAAAATAATAGTAACCTAATTCAAATCTTACTTGATCATTTCCTTTATCTGTTGCTCCATGAGAAACAGCAAAGGCTTTAAATTTTTTTGCAATTTCAATTTGTCTTTTGGCTATCAGCGGTCTAGCAATTGAAGTACCAAGAAGATAATTTCCTTCATATAGTGCGTGTCCTCTAATCATTGGAAAAACATAATCTTTAACAAAAGTATTTTTTAAATTTTCAATAATAATTCTTTTGACACCTAATTTTTTTGCATTATTAATAATTTTTTTTTTATTAATTTTTTGTCCAATATCAGCCGTGTAAGCCACAACTTCTGCACTATAATTTTCTTGTAGCCATTTAAGAATTATTGATGTATCTAAACCGCCCGAATAGGCTAATACAATCTTTCCCTCTTTTTTCATTAAAATTTAGCTACAATTTTTTTTTGCAATATTATAAGCTTTTGTAAAACCCATCATAGAATAATGGTCTGTTGTTTGATTTCCTTTATCTGAATTGCCTATAATCATCAATCTTGAGGCTTTTTTCATAGTTACAATTAATTTTGCTTCATCTTCATTGTCAACGACCCAGGCAAAACGCCCTTTAGAAAATAAATCATAGACTTTCTTTCCAGATTTTGCCGTAACTGGTGCTTTTTGTTGGAACTCATAACCATTAGTAACACTGACTTCATTTTTAATATTTTCAACTGGTCTAAAACTTATAAATAATCTAGAAGGATCTCTTTTAAATTTTTTTGGAGCTCTTACAACAGGAATTGATTGAGCAAAACAAATTTTACTCTCTCCTTGTACCAAAACAAAACTTTCCCAGTCTTTAAATTTTCCTAGTTGCTTCAGATTTTCTTCAGCATTTGAGATTCCAAAAATAAAATAAAATAAAAGTATAAGAGAAATTTTTTTTACAATTTTTATGGACATGGGTTGGGATGTATTATTTGAATATCATTTATTTTTTTATTTATTTCTTCAGTTAAATTTACATTTACACTTTCTATATCACTTTTCAACTGTTCCATAGTAGTTGCGCCAATTATAACCGAAGTTATAAATTTTTGAATTTCACAGAATTTTATTGCCATTTGAGCAAAATCCAGATCAAACTTTTTTGCTATATCAAAGTATTTTTCTATTACAATAGATGCGTTAG
>Ga0208330_1000555_pt1 | contig 16273 bp, 14 predicted proteins | sample DeeseametaMP1896_FD_184180 | JGI IMG/M metagenome (GOLD analysis project Ga0208330, IMG submission 184180) | Marine microbial communities from the Deep Pacific Ocean - MP1896 (SPAdes) | ecosystem: Environmental > Aquatic > Marine > Oceanic | place: East of Hawaii, North Pacific Ocean | collected...
CAACTTCGATCATCAACCAGCACTGAACCGGGACATGATCGCCCACCTGGGCACGAGCGCATTCCTGGCCAAGGCCAGCAATGTCGTGCTGCTCGGGCCACCCGGAACCGGGAAGACACATCTGGCGATCGGACTGGCGATCAAGGCCGCTCAAGCCGGCCACCGCGTCGCGTTCGCCACCGCCGTGGACTGGGTCGCCCGCCTCAAAACCGCCCACCACGCCGGACGTCTGCCCGCCGAGCTGGCCAAGCTGCGCCGCATCGGGCGTCTCCAGCCGCTACGAACACGCCTCGCTGATCTTGACCTCCAACCTGCCCTTCGCCCGCTGGGGCGACGTCTTCGGTGACCAGGTCGTTGCGGCCGCGATGATCGACCGCATCGTCCACCACGCCGAGGTGCTGACCCTCAAAGGCTCCAGCTACCGCCTCAAAGACACCGGAATCGATCTCATCGGGGTCGATGACGAAGTACCGGTCCGCGGTGAACCCATTCGATCGGTCACTTCGCATCGTCGTCTTGCCGGCGCCGTCAACTCCGGCCACCAACATGGCCTTTGCTTCTCGGGGGACGGTCGCGGAAAGTTGTTGCCACAGATCCTGTACCAGGCGCCGTTGTGCCGCACGTCGATCACCGGACCACAGCGTCCATCCGCGGGCCGTGGTGCCGTAGAGCGTGCGAGAGTCGACGTCCCTGCTTCGCAACATGTTCAGCTGGTTCTCGAGAGCCGCGGTGTGGCCCCGGTACTCGTCGTCAGTGAAGCTGAAGGCTGCTGTCATCGAACCTCCTCAGTGGTCACACCCGCGCGGTTGGTATCGAGCTCGACGAGCGCCTGCCGGAACCTGACATTGGGCACCGCGCGGGGTAGTGCTCCGACGACAGCAGACAGCGCTTCCTCGACACCCCCTGCACGCAACCGCGCGCCGTAGAGCGCGGCGACCGTCGGCGTACGGCTGACACCCTCGACGCAGTGCAGCAGAACCGTTCTGCCGTCCCGCCGCAACTGCTCGATCGCGCGGGTCGCTTCCAGCAGCACGAAGTCGAGGTGCGGGTTCTCGTCGGGATCGGTCCTGTCGATGAGCCGGACTTCGACGTGCGGGATGTCCCTGCGAATGTGGTCGGCCCCGATTCGGCACAGCGACACCACAGCGTCGACCCCGTCGGACAGGTTGTGCAGGGCTCCGATGCCGCCCAGCAGAACCCCATCGTCGTAGGGGTGCGGTGCCAGTGCGTCGATGCGGTAGCCGCGGTACATCGGGTCGAAGCTGGCCGCCCGCCCCCGGCGCGCGATCCTGCCGGCCAGGCCGGCGAGGTCATGCGCGGTGAGGTCCGGCCAACCATGCAGCCTGCTCCTCCAATCCCACGGCACCGCTGACGCTCCGTACGCAGCCCCCAACAGACCGCCGGCGATCGCCGCCACCGTGTCGGTGTCGAACCCCGCCCGCACCGCCGCATCGACGCCGCGGCGAAGCCGATCGGCCGGGAACGTTACGTCGTCTGCCCTCTGTGCCACCGCAATCGCCGACCAGGCGGCCTGCAGCGCCTGCACCACCCAGCCGTTCCTCGGGAACGCTGTCGGCGAGGCATTCTCGGCCTCATCGATGCGTTCGCTCCAGACCTGTTGCCGGTCGGAAGCGAGGTGCCGCAACCCGACCCGGACGTCGAGTTCGCCGGTGAGCACTGCGTGGCGGATGGCGGTGCACCACAGCACGCATGCGTCGCCGGCATCGACATCGAAGTGGGTGAGTCCGCTGACTGTGCGAGCAGCCTCGGTCAACGCGTCCTCGTCATGCAGGTATGCCAGCGCCACCGGAGCCGTCCGCATCAACGACCCGTTTCCGGCGCTGCGGCCGGTCCGCTCGTGGTGCCGGGCGGATTCTGCGCGGGCACGTTCGGCGGTGATGGCACCCCGCCGCGACGCCTCGCCCAGCACCTGACGCGTTTGAATCCCGACGTCCTTCGCGCCGAGGCTCCACTCACGCCAGCGCAGCACAATGCGGTCCTGCGCCAACTCGTCGCGGAGATCGACGCCCATTGCGGCGACCTCGGCGATCGCGATGGCCATGGCGGTGTCGTCGGTCCACTCGCCAGGCGCCCACGGCCCACCCCCATTCATCACGACCTCGAGCTCCGGACCCCGTGGTGGTTGAAACTCATACGGTGCACCCAGCGCGTCCCCCGCGGCCGTGGCGAGCAGTACACCTTCGATTCGATCCTGCTTCGCTGTCATCAAACCCCCATTCCGTCGCATTAGCGCAAATATGAGCTAACTGATTTCAGAGTAGCATTCGTTTCCGACATGAACATCGGCCCTTACCGCGACAGCAGCGGACGCACGCTGGCCGACTATCCACGACCGTCGGTCGCGGTCGACACCGCCGTACTGACTCTCGACGAGCAAGACGGATTGGTGGTTCTCGAGGTGCGGCGGACCAACGGCGCCGGCTGGGGGTTGCCCGGCACGTTCCTGCACGAGGGGGAGACCCTGGCGGACGCGGTGCGCCGTGCGCTCGACGTGAAGGCCGGCGTGAGCGGGTTGAACCCCCGCCAGCTCCATGTCTTCGACGCCCCTGACCGTGACGACCGCGGGTGGGTTCTGTCCGTCGCGCACGTCGATGTTGTCCGGCCCGAACGGGTCGCGTCCCGGGACCCGTCGACCACCCGTCTGGTACCGTTCGAGCGGCCCGGACGGCTGCCCTACGACCATGCCGACATCATCGACCGGGCAGTCGACTACCTGAAGAACCGTTACGCCGACCGCCCCGACCCCGATGGCCTGCTCGGTGACGAGTTCACCATCCTGCAACTGCGGCTCGCCCATGAGCGGATCATGGGGCGGCCGCTGCAACGGGACTGGTTCCGCCGCACCATGGAGCCGCAATTGGAGCCGACCGGGTTGATGGCTACCGGAACCCGGGGCCGTCCCGCCGAACTGTTCCGTCGGCGCGGCACCGCCGGAGCCGACACAGACGGCTAGCCACCGCGTCAGTCGAGTGGAAAGCCTGGCCCGATCAAACGTGCGAACGCATCCCGGGACGCCTCGAGACTGGGCGGGTGCACTTCCTGCCAGATGCGCAGCTTCACATCGGCCAGCGGATCGAAGTGAGCCGCCAGCCGGCGATATTCGGCTTGCCGCCACTCCCGCAGGCGGCTGTCTCCCCGTGCGAACTCCGTCAACCGTGCGAGTTGTTGTTCCTGGAGTCGCCGTGGGGCACCTCCTTGAACACCGATGCCGTTCATCAGGCTGTGCCGGCCGAGCGCGAAGGGTCTGAAGCCCCAGGCGTTGTGCACTGCGGAGTTGATGTCGCGGCAGTCTGCGCAGGCGATCCAGGAAAAGCGCGATGTGCCGCCCGCCGTGGCGCGCAGGCAGATCCTGCACAGGTCGTACAGGCGGGAGATGTCGACCCAGTCCCACTTCTCCGGTTCGTCTTCGCAGCTACAGGATTGCCAGATCGCGAACTTGCGCTGCGTCGCCCGCTGAATCGGCCCCCGAATCCCGCCGCACGGAATGTGTACCGACAGGACGATGATGCGTTCGCGCAGCGCCGCATCGGTTGGACTGAGATCGTGTTCGCTCATCTTTCCGCCATTTCTGGCGACACCGCGTTCGGGTGCCCACCGCTTGCACGCCGGGGCGTGCCTGCTCTTCCCCTGGGGCACCGTGTGGTGGTCACGCGGTTGCCGGGACGGCGGGCCAGGTACCCGAACAGCCGTCCGCTCTTGAGCCGAGTTCAGGATAACCCCGGGCACCGACAGCCCGGCGGCTACTGAACGAAGTTCTCCTCGCGGAGCTCGGCTTCGCCAGACCAGCGGTACGCGGTCAGGTCGCCGTCCTTGACCGCGCTGAAGTCCAGGCATGCGGTGCGCGCGGTCCAGTCCTCGAGGTGTGCAGGAGTGCCTGTGCGCCAATAGTGTCCGAAAAGCACGGGCACGTCACCGCCGTAGACGTAGGACCGTGACTCGGCCCGCACCGGGAGATGCGGCAGGTCGGGATAGGCACTGCCGTCCTCGGTGGTGAAGGTGCGATCCAGCATCGCGACATCCTTGAGCGTGGTGGCGTCGGCGGCCCACCACCGGATGCGTGCGCGTTCGCGGGCGACGCCGTCCTTATCGAGGTAGGCGGGCTGGTCGTGGTCGACCAGGCTGACCTCCGGCCCCTTCAACAGGACCTCGACTGCGGTGAACAGCGGGTCGTCGGGGTCGGACGCTCGTGCCAGTTGCTCGTCGGTGGTGAAGCGGTTCCCACCGAGCGCGGTCGTCACGATGTCCATCGAGGGTTGGTGCCAGCAGGCGTGGACGACGCGAAGTCCGTCGAGTTCCAGCCACAGCGGAAGCGAGCGGAACCAGCTGATGTATTGCGCGTACCGCGGCCCGGTGACTTGCTCGAGGAAGGCGTGGTGTTGATGGTCGTTCTTTTCGGTGCGTGGTCGCAGGAACTTCCCGCTGCGGGCGGGCCACTCGGTGGCGTACGCGATCGCATTGAACTCGTGATTACCCATCACTAGTTGGGCGGTGCCGGCGTCGGCCATGGCCTTGGCGATCTCGAGAACCCGTAGCTGCTCGCGGCCTCGGTCGATGAGGTCGCCGACGAAGATGACGGTGCGTTGCGGGTGTCGGTAGGCGCCCGTCGCCGCGTCCACCTCATAACCGAGCTTGTCAAGCAGACCCTCGAGCTTCGTCGCGCTGCCGTGGATGTCCCCGATGACGTCGTAACCCTCCATGAACCGATCATCGCACTGGGGTATGACGCCTTGACCGAAAGTCGTTACTTGGTTCGGAAGGTGATCAGGCTGCCGATCGGTTGTTCGGGCAGCTTCAAGAGACGCCGTCGCCAAACTCCGCCCGGGTGACGCGCCAAACGCATGTTCATGGGTGGCTCGGATGACGAAGCGGCCGAGTTTGATCGTCGTCAGTAATGGGGCGCCCGCTACTTCAGTAGCCGTAGAACGGTCAGTGACGACAATGCGGACTCAGCGGCCGAGGTGGTAGCGCGGTTCGCCGGTTCTTCGCTTCGAGGATCGGCTAACGCATGCCGCGGGAAACTCGACGGCCGAACCATCGACGCTGCGCTCAATGCCCACGCGAGCGCGTTGAAAGTCTCGTTCTCAATGCCAGCACTCATTCGAGATTTGCTGCGCCGTACCTGAACCAGTAGTCGAAGCCGTCGGTCGATTCGTGGATGAGTAGCTCGACTTGCGAGCTTCGCCAATAATCACTATTCACGCAAGGTACTGATGACCGACTTTCGAGGCCACATGCTTCACGGCACGCCTCTACTTCGGCTCCCTCAGCGGGCGGACGGTCCGTGGCTCAGTCGCAGTTGTCGCACTGCCCTGTCATAGGTAGTGCCTCGTTGCACTTGGAGCAGAAATTCAACGGTGCATCCAGCTTGGCCTGAGCTTTCTTGTACTCCTTCTTCGCGTGTGCTTTTGGCGTCAGTGTTGGCTTGCCACCGTCCGGTGGGAGGTCAGCTCCGAAGAACCTGTAGCACTCCAGGCGCATGCGGGCGGCGTGTTCGTCGAGATCGTCGAGGCTCTGTGGATCCCCCGCATGCTCCTTGCTGGAGTCCGTGCCTGCCGCAGCGAGAACTGCAAACTTGTATCCAGCCCCGACAGTTCCATCTGAAGTCACACACAATGACGTCAGCTGCGGCCAACCGTTGCTCGTACATACAGAAATGACCCGGCCGAGGACGTCGCCGATCCAGTTCATCACGAGCCCTCTGTGCGTGATGCCGGTCTGTGCTTGGACAAACTCAGCCAGCTGTGAGTACGTCACAAAGCCGTTGTACCGCTTGGCGGTTTCTATCAGCAGCGCCACCGCGTGAGGCTGCCATGCGTCGAACGCCTCCTGCATCGAAACCTTGTCGCCCTCTTTGTTCAGAGGCACTGCAATCCTTTCGGTTCTGGGCGGAACTTCACCCCTGCGGTTGTTGTTGGAGTAAGTGCGCAAACACCAGATCGGGCACCGCTGGAATTGAGTGTCACTATCGCTTACCAGATGTCCTCTTGAGTCTGTTGACTTTCTTCTTCAGCTCGGCGCGGGCCGCGTTCAGGCGTTCTGGATTGACTTTGTTCGAGAGTAGTTCCCGCGGCTTTCTTCCGAGAAAGAAGGCGATCCTTTCGGCGTTCGCGCCGCTGGGGTGCGGCAGGCCAGCTAGGACGCGGGACTGATCGAGACCGGCTTCTACAGCGGCGAACTCGACTACTTTACTGACTTGCGTGCCCAAAGGCACGAAGATGCTCTGACGGAGGCTAGCGACCTCCGGTACGAACCCGATTTCAATCTGTTCCCGCAGTATCGGTGTCGTCAGCACTGGCGGTGCGCCGGAGTAATTCTTTCCGTCAACAAACACCGGATTGCTGCAGACGGACGTGAAATGCACGAGGCTGGTATCGCCATCCCAGAGCAGCGCCGTTGATCGCATGCCGAGCAGCTGATTGACTCCGATGCCGTCCAGCATTGCGACGAGATGCGTGCGCATCGGCCCCGAGAAGCTGGCAAAGGACTCGGCGGCGGCGAGAGACTCAGCTTCGCTGAGGCCGGCCAGTAGCCCGCGCCGTGCCTCTCTCAGAGCGTTGCCCATCTGCTGCCGTCCCGGGGTTAGCCCAACGAGAACGAGGCGGGCTTCAGGGTTCGCGTCATCGAAAGGGGCATAGGCGATGTCGATACGCCTGTTGCCTGCGGTCCCACTGCTAAGCAACAGCCGTTTCGGATTCGCAATCTCCTTCGCGAGCTGCTCGTCAGAGATGCTTCGCAACATCGGTGCGAACTGGGCGAACATGTCTCGCCGGGTGCCCATCGTGCGCCTTCCTTCGCTCTGGTGAATGGTCACTTCGCTGGTCCAGCCAGGCAAGTTTGCCTGGTCCTCGGCGACGTTATCCCGCCGACGTCTGATCCAAGTGTCTTTCGTCCTGATACCTCGTTGTGCGGATTTGACACCTGAACTGGGGGGGCATGGCAAACCCAAGCTCAACGCCTCAAAAGCCCCTAAGAGCCCATTCGGGCACCTTGTTACACCAATGCGCACGAAAGCCCATGAAACAACACCTCTCACCAATTCGGTGTTGCAGCGACGGATCGAGTCCTGGTCGGACGTCTACGCCATCAGTTCTGCACGACGGTGTCGGCGCCTCCCACTAGCGTTGCCCGAATGTCAACTGAGATCACAGTCCGGGGTTCGTTCTCTGCCTTCCGGCCGCCCGAGCGGGGAACCGTGCACGCATCTATCAGCTATCACGGCCCCGAGAAGGACTGGGTCTACGACCAGGTGGCGCGTGACCTCGCCGTCGTCAAGGAATCGATCTCCCGGCTCGAGGACGACGGCGCCGTCACGGAGTGGTCGGCGGCACAGTTGCGTGCGTGGTCTCATCGGCCCAGAAATGAGGAAGGTGAACAGCTCCCGCTCGTCCATGTCGCGAGCGTCGGCGTAGAGGTGCAGTTCTGCGACTTCACCGCACTGTCGCAATGGGTTGGAGGGCACATCACCGGAACCGAAGGTTTCGAGCTCTCGCATGTGAAGTGGGTGCTTACCACAGAAAGCCGGGACCGACTGGTCGCGGAAGTTCGTAGCCGGGCTGTACAGGATGCGGCAGCCCGCGCGCAGCTGTACGCCGACGCCCTCGATCTCGGAACAGTTCGTGCCGTCGCGATCGCCGATCCTGGGATGCTCGGGTCCCAAGCGCAGTCCCACGGTGGCGACGGGATGGCGTACATGGACGCGGCACCGGGGTCATCTGCCGGCCGCCCGGACGTTGAGCTCGCACCGAAAGACATAAGCGTGTCGGCGACAGTTGATGCGCGGTTCATGGCACCCCCTTCCTAGCCACTCCAAGTACCAAGGCGTGGCACGACAACCCGTCAGCGCTAGAAGCGACCTCACCGAACCGGCCGAGGCATGTTCTAGCGGTCGGAGTCGAACGGTACTCCAGGCACAAGCAGTGCTCACTGATCAGCTTCACCACGCCAGATCGCTATCCATTCGAGGCTCGCAGATCAACTCCCGTCAGGCCGTCCGCTGGCGGTTGAACTCCCGCGAGAACGTCGCCGCGAGATCGTCGGCACGGCGGCGATACTCAGCGCTGTCAAGGCCACTGCCGCCCAACGCATACCGTGACGCCAGCCGCGCCAGCGCGTCGGCGCCCTCGTTGAGCGGCTCACCACGGTGACCCTTCACCCAGACAAAAGTGAGTCGATCACGCTCCTGATGGATCAGCTCACGGGCGCGAACCAGTCCCGGCGTTCGTCCACTTTCCCGGTAGGTGGCGTAGCCCTCGGGCAGAACGTCATGGCCGGCCATCCAGCGATGCACCATGGCGATGGCGTGCTTGCTGTCACTGAGCACCGTGATGTCGCGTCCCCGCAGCTTCTGCACCGCAGACCCGATCGCGCGCAGCTCGGCCACAAGAACCACTTTCGGGCCGATGAGTTTGACCGAATGCCGAAAGCCCTGCAGCCCATACTCACCCGATGAGGCGAGCCACCCGTAGCCGGTGAACCTGCCCCGTACCGAGCCGTCGGTGGCGACCCGGACCGGACCTGTCGGGACCGGCGCCGCCTCACGCAGCCCCATGCAGGCCTGCCGGATGAGCGTCTCGTCGGAAAGCCTCGGCCGCTCGATCCACACCCCGGGCATCAGCAGCGCGATCTCGTCGCGCATGGCCCACAGCATGCTGCGCGGGGACAGTTGCACCACGAACCGGATCCGCTCCACGTCGCAGGTCTCCCGGATTCGACTGATCACGTCGAGCAGCGCGCTGTCTCGGTTCTCAGCCTCGAGCATCCCAGTCCAGCGCTGTTCGCCACCCCGCGCCGAGTAGCGGTACTGCGAGGCCCCCTGCTCGGCGACGGCAATCGCAACCGAGAGCATCGGACGTCGCCGCGCCGGCACGATGTCGATCGGCCGCGAAGTGGCCTTGGGCTTGGGTGCCATATCCGTCTCCTCCCCAGGTGGATAGGTGTGACGGCACTGTATTCGGCAGGTCCGACAAGTCCGGGCCCTCAGCGCGAGCGGCTGGGTCCGTTCATGCTGCGCTGGCGGCAGCGTTTCGGGCGGTATCCCCGCCGTGGTTGCAGTCTGAACGCAGCCTTTACCGCCCCTTGTTCACCGCGATCAGATGATGCGACACCGGCATGCCCCCGACGATCCGCTCGACGGTCTGCTCGATGAGCAGGTCCTGCCCGGTGAGCCGGGTGTAGTGCTGTTGCAGGTGCTCGCCCCAGGACCGCACGATGAACGTCTCGACGAAGGTGTGCTCGCGTTCGACGCTGCGGTAGAGCCGCCACCGCGCCGCGCCGGTGCGCTGCCGGGACCGGCCCAGCACGGCCATCGCGGCCAGGAATTCTTCCTCGTGTTCGGGGTCGACGCGGTAGTCGGTCATCACCAGCACCGGCCCGTCGAGCGGTTCGGGTTCGAACAGCAGCGTCGGCTCCGGCCAGTGCGACGACGGGGTCAGGTCGATGGCACCGGTCTTGGCGTGCAGCGGCCACCACAGCAGCGACAGCGCGCACACTCCGAGCATCGCGACGCTGACCAGCAGACTCGTCACCGGTGACGTCGTCCCCGCGAGCACACCCCACAGCAGCGAGCCCAGCGCCTGCCCGCCCATGAAGATCAGCTGATACACCGACAGCCCCCGGGCGCGCACCCAACCCGGCAGGCTCAGCTGCATCGCGGCGTTCAGCGTCGACAGGCACAGCAGCCACGCCGTGCCGCCGAGCACCAGCGCGGCGAGCACGATCGCGAAGACGTGCACCAGCGCCAGCACCGCCGTGGCGATCGCGAACCCGGCCGCGGCCATCAACAGCAGCGTGTTCTCCTCGAACCGGGACCGCAGCCGTGACAACCCGAACGCCCCGAGGACCGCGCCCACCCCGAGTGCACCCAGCAGCAGCCCGTACCCGGACGCCGTCAACCCGAGCTGGCGGTCGGCGACCACCGGCAGCAGTCCCCACAGCGCGCTGGCCGGGGCGATGAACAACGCGGTGCGCAGCAGGATGCGTCGCACGATCGGCGAGCTGCGGATGAACCGGCCCCCGGCGCTCAACGCCGACAGCGCCCGCTCGGACGGAAAGTTGGTCTCGTTGGCGGGCCGGCGCCACCACACCAGCACGATGACGATGCCCACGAACGACACCGCGTTGAGCGCGAACACCACCGTCGGCCCGGACAGCGACACCAGCGCCCCCGCGATCGCCGGCCCGATCGCCCGCGCCCCGTTCATGCTCATGCTGCCCAGCGCGGCCGCCGCCGGAATCTGCGCCGGCGGAACAAGATCAGGCTGGATGGCCTGCCAGGCCGGCGCGGTCAGCGCCTGCCCGCAGCCGATGACGAACAGCAGCAGCAACAGCACCGTCGGGGTGGTCAGTCCCGCCCCGGTCAGCACGGCCAGCAGCCCCACCGACGCCGCCATCGCACCCTGGGTGGCGATCAACAGCCGGCGCCGGTCGATCAGATCGGCCAGCACCCCCGACGGCAGCGCCAGCAGCATCACCGGCAGCGTCGTCGCGGTCTGCACCAGCGGCACCAGCACCGCCGCCCGGGGATCGTCGACCAGCATCCACTGCGCACCCACGGTCTGCATCCAGGTGCCCAGGTTGGAGACGAACTGCGCGATCCACAGCGCGCGGAACACCGGGGATTGCAGCGGCGCCCACGTCGACACGGGCTGGGTGGTGGTCATGGTCTTCCCGCGAACAGCGTCACCCGGTCAATCTATCGACGTCGAGGCCGGCAGATGCGGGGCCGAGCGGTGCGGCGAGCTCCATTCTTCGGTGGTGCTGTTGCCCAGATCGACGCAGAGGCTGCCAGCACGCCGACATACCGCCGACACGCAGCCGTGGAGTCGATGTGGCCACGACAGGGGAGACCTGCACACCACCGGGTGAGTCGGCAGAATGATCCGGTGCCGGAATTTCGCGACGCCGATGGAGTGACGTGGCGGGTGCGTCGCGCCCAGTGGCCACTGCTGGGCGCCATCGACATGGCCTCTTGGGGCAGCAGCACCTTCGGCGTGGTGATGTTCCTGCTCGCGCTGCCGCTGCTGGTGGCCTGGCCGATCTGGCTGCTCGCCAAGCTGTGCGGAGTGCCGTGGAAGGTCGTCACCGAACGCGACGGGGACGAGGTCGCCCGCGAGAAGGTCAAGGGGTGGCGGGCTTCCGGCCGGCGGATCCAGGAGATCGTCGCCGAGAAGAAGGCCGGCGCCGCGAGCGACGACGTCGGTTTCGAGCTGCGGGAGACCACCGGCACCGAGTTGGGAGAAAGCTAGCCGCGACCCGTCAGGTCCTCGAGGAGAAAGTCCATCGTCGCCGGCTCGTTCAGGCGGACTCTGCCTGCGTCGAGCGCCGTCGCTCGGCGGTAGACATCGCCGTCGAGTCGGTAGGCGAGGAATCGGTCGTCAGCCGGCGCCTCGGGATCGACGATCCAGTAGTGCGCGATGCCGGCCGCCGCGTACTCGTGCAGCTTCATCACGTGATCGGTGCCGCGTGAGCCTGGGGACACGATCTCGACGACGAGGACGACGTCCGTCGCTGCGACCCGGGCGGGACGATGCTCGAAGACCCGGTCCGGAACCACGACGATGTCGGGGTCGCGCACACTTGGTGGGAACGCCGCGCGGGTGATGACCTCGATCTCGGGAAGTGCCTCGAGACCGTCGGGTAGATGATCGTCGAGGAGGCGGGTGAGCCTCTTGGAGATGCGCTGATGCCAGAGGTCTGGCCGCGGCGACATGGTCAGGGTCCCCTCGCTGAGTTCCCACCGTCGCGTCGGGTCAAGTTCGAGCGCATCCCACTGCTCGAGGGTCAGCAGCCCAGGAGGGACGTGGGCGATGTCAGACATCGCGCACCTCCTTTCGCACTTCGGTACGTGCAGATTACCCGCGACAGCGGTCGCCTCTGACTCTTGTGGAAGCCGCTGATAAGAAGCGGACGCAACGGTGAGTTATCCACAGGGGCCGGCCTTCCGGTCGGGTTGGTGCGTTGGCATGTCGGACCCGCGACGGACGCTCAACACACACGGGCGCGACCCCAGTCACGTCCACGACAGACGAGGGGCCGACATGGGCAACAGGGCGAACTTCGTCATCGTCAAAGACCAGGACTGGCAGCTGTATTACTCGCATTGGGCGGGTTGTCGCATGCTCGACGCATTGATCGGAGGACCCGAGCTCGCGCTGCGGTACGCGGAGTCGCTGCGGCGCTGTGAGGAGAACGGACAAGACGCCCACACTGAAGTTGGCTCGCGGACGAAACCACCTGTGCCATCTGGTATCCGTCGTCGACGCCACCGGTCAGCTGCGCATCTGGCCGCTGTGGTGGAACCTCAGCCAGGCGTGGCACGGGCCGGCGCTGCTGGACAAGCTGCCCGGCCCGGGAATCCGGCGAATCCGGCTCGGCAAGATCCCGGAAGGCGGTGTCCACATCGACGTCCCACGAAAGACAGTGGGAGCGTGGCAGACCAACGACAGACTCGGCGTGTTCGCCGAGCTGCCCGAGCTGTGGCCCGGTTGGCACATCGAGTGCTGGGACGACCGCTTCGAAGAGCACGTCCGACAATGCGACGGCGCGCTGCGCGTCCCTGAATTGGACGTGGCGGCCGGAATCGAGAATGTCCAGAAGTGGATCGGCAAGCGGGTGTTCCAACGCTTCGAGGACAGTCCCGCCGGACAGATCGTCAAACTCGCTGAAATTCTGGCGCCCCACGCGCCCGGGATGGTGGTCGGCGAGGACGCCGTGTTGAACTGTGCGGTCCGCCCGACCGCCGCCGAGTGGGCGCGTTTTGTCACGGCGTGTAATCGGCTGCGGCGAGCCGAAACTAAGCCGGCCTGAGTGGTGAACGCGGCTACGCCAGCCCCAACGCGGCGCGCAGCCGCTCAGCGTCCATCCCGACGGCGCCCTCCAGAACCGGGAAGGTGTCGAGCAGGGCGATCAGGTCGCCGCGCCGGGTCGGGTCGTCAGCCGCCTGCCGCGGGGTGTAGCCGTCCAGCGCCGGTATGGGCTCGTCGAGCCACGCCGCCTCGTACCGGCGGATGGCCTCGTCCATTGCCGCGACGACGGCCGGATCGTCACGATCGACCCCGGACGGCGCCGAGCCGGGCATGGTGCTCGCCAGTTCGGCGACGTCCGCGGTGTCGCGCAGCGGCCGGCGGACATCGTCGAGCACAGTCATCGACGGGTCGAGATCTGCGATCGCCGCGAGCACGCGGTCCATCCGCCGCTCGCTGTTGGTCTGCACGGCAAGCCTGTCCCCATCGAGGGTCAGCGTGGCGCTGATGTGGCTGTTCCCGTGGGTCATGACGTGGTCAAGCCACGCCGGGGTGTCCTCCTCGACCCGGTCGTACGCGTTGTCGAGCAGGGGTTCGATATCGGCGTTGACACGCACGGTCGCTTCGCAGAGCGTCAGCAGATCACCCTCGGTGTTGACCATCGTCGGCGGGGCGAAGCGACGGCTCAAGAATTCAACCAGGTCCACCGGGTCGGGGTCGGAGTCGAGCACGTTGATCAGCTGGTCGCGCTCGTGAAGCGCGACAGGCTCTATCCCGCCGAAGAATTCATAGGTTTCTGGTGCCGGTGCCACCCGGGTGCAGATCAGCTGCCCGGGCCGCAGCTCTCGGCTGGCGGTCCGCTCGTGGACGTCGTACACATCGCCGGTGCGGACGTCGCGCACCTGGACCCGACGCCCGGACTCCACCTCCTGCACCTCGAACAACGAGCGTGGTGACAACTGCCATTGCTCGGCGAGTAGCCGCTCGTCGTCGGGCAGCAGCACACCGCGGGTGGCCAGGAAGTCCGCGAACGCGCCGCCTTCGAACAGGACCGCGTCGACGAAGAGGGGATCTTCCGGAAGTTCGTCGTCTTCGCCCAAGTAGGCGTCCCGCGCGTCGGCGACGTCTATGAACAGCTCACGCCACGGCGTCACGAAAACATACTGGCACGCTTTGAAATACAGCCAACCCACGCGATCGGCCAGCGGCAGCTGTTCGCGGCCCAGGTGGCATTTCTTGTACTTTCGTCCCGAGCCGCACCAGCAGGTGTCGTTGCGTCCGAGGTCATCTCGCGGGGCGGGGCGGTGTTGTTCGAGAAGCTGTGTCAAGGGATGATCCGGCTCGGTGCCTGTCCGGCGCAACAGAGCCAACGCTCGCTCGGCGTCACCGCGGTCCGAGGCGAACCGGGCCAGATCGAACAACGTCAGCGGCCATTCGGTGTCCATCGACTCGGCGGCCAGGTACTCGCGTTCGGCCTCCTCGATCTGGCCGGTGAGCTCCAGCGCGACGGCGCGCAACCACCGCAACGCCACCCGTGCGCTGCGCGGCACCTGCGGTTCGAGTGTCTCGGCGAACACCCCCAGCGCGGCGGGGGATCCGCCCTTGCCCACGGTCTCGTTCCGGAACAGCTCGGCGAGTAGCGGCTCGGCCAGGGCTGCACCGAACTCGGCGATCAAGTCGCCGTAACCGCTGTCATCCGTGTTGGGCGCGTCGTCCTCCACAGGTTCGTCGGGAACGCCCGCTAGCTGGGTCAGCATGTCCGACATCTGGTCGTAGATCGTCATGAGGGTCCGCAGCGCCAGTGCATCGTCGGGCTCGATGTCATGGCGCAGGGCCAGCCGGTCGCAGTCGCGCTCGAAGCGCCATTGATCGAAATCGAAGTCGGGCCGCGCCACCATGCCGTAACGGCGTACCAGGCCTTGGCTCTCCACGATCTCGGTCAGCGGGGGCATCGGCTCGGTGAACAGCAACGGGTCCGCGACACAGAGTTCGAAGACCGTGGAGTCCAGGAACGACGGCTCGTCGGCGGGCAGGGACTCCGCCAGCGTCGCGCCCACGTCTGCCGCAGGCAGCGTCGTCTCGACGCGTTCCAGCGACAGGCCGGCAGCGGACAGCCGCACGCCGACCAGATCCCCGTCGGCGATTTTCAGCGCACGCAGAGTCCCCGGCTCCAAGAGCAGCACGCCCGACTCGTCGACGGACTCGGGGGATACTCCCCGCTGGAGCAGGAGATCGTCGTCCCAGCCGGGCATCGCCAGGCTCACGGCCGAACCGTCGACGAGGCGCTGGTAACGGCCGTGAAGGCACAACCCTGTGATGGGATCCAGGTCTGGATCGACGACGAGTGCGTCGGCGGTGACCTCGTCGGCGTCCACGCGGTGGGTGAGTATCCGGCCGAGGACCACGTATGGCTGCCACACCCAGCGCCCGTCGTTCAAATCCACTACCGGGTGGTCCGTTTCGGCGAGCCCCGCGGTCGCGACCTTCACGGCGTCTGGGACGCCCTCGGCCTGCAGTCGCGCGACGATGTCGTCTGTGCTCAGCGGGCCGTGCTCGATGAGGATTCGCGCCACCTCTGTGAGGTCGTCATCTGCCACGGTTGGCACCCTACGCGCGTCGGTTCCGGCGTTCAGGCTGCGCTGGCGGCGGGATTTCCGACGATTCTGCCGCCGTGACTGCAGTGGCCGGGATGTCCATGCTTGTCGATACCATCCCAGTGACGGAGGGGAGGACGTCGGATGACCATCACTGTCGCCGAGACACCGCGGCTGGCCAACGGCGCCGAGCGCAAGGTGTGGCAGGCGCTGATCGACCAGCTCGAACCTGGTGACCTCGTCATCCCCGGCAAGCGCGTCACCGATCACCTGAAGGACCACGAGGTCGACTTCTTCGTCGCCATCGAGGGCGCGGGCATCGTCTGCGTCGAGGTCAAGGGCGGCGAGGTGTGGCACGACGGCGAGACGTGGTGGATCAAGCGCCGCGGCCACGAGCACAAGATGGACCCGGTCCGGCAGGCCCGCGAAGCCTGCTACGCGCTGCGCGACTTCGTCGAGAAGGATCCGCGCTGGAGTCAGGGCCGGCTGCGCTGGGACCACGTCGTTGTGCTGCCCAACACCGACCTGGCCGACGACTTCGCGCTGCCGGACTGCCCGCGCTGGAAAGTGATCGACCGCGCCGAGCTGCCCGAAATCGTCGCCAAGTTGCGCCAGGTGCTGCTCGCCCAGGAACTGGACCGGCCCCTGCTGAACCGCGACGGCGTCGAGCAGCTGGCCGACGCGCTGAGCGGTCGCGGTCTACCGCAGCGCAGCGTCGTCGCCCGGGCCCTCGAAAACGAGGACGCCGCAGACGTTCTCACCGAGCACCAGTCGGTCATCCTCGATGCGATCAAGCTGCTGAACCGTGTCGAGATCCGCGGTGGCGCCGGCAGCGGCAAGACGTTTCTGGCGATGGAGCAGGCTCGCCGGCTCACCCGCGACGGCAAGCGGGTGGCGCTGGTCTGCTACTCGCACGGC
>Ga0208330_1000557_pt1 | contig 16257 bp, 17 predicted proteins | sample DeeseametaMP1896_FD_184180 | JGI IMG/M metagenome (GOLD analysis project Ga0208330, IMG submission 184180) | Marine microbial communities from the Deep Pacific Ocean - MP1896 (SPAdes) | ecosystem: Environmental > Aquatic > Marine > Oceanic | place: East of Hawaii, North Pacific Ocean | collected...
CGGTCATCGTGTTCCTCGTCGGTTGTCTTGGTCTTAGAACAACCTCAGATTACCGCTGGGCACGATGACCGCTCTTACACCACTCCGTGGGACACGACCCAGACCTGGGGTCAGCAGCCCTACCTGCCGCCGTATTGTTTTGCTGACGAGTGTGCGAAGTCCGATGTGATCATTCCTCGACACCTCGAGCGCCTGCTAGAGGTGAGTCGCCAACGCCTGATGCTCAGTTCGGCACAGAACGACCATACGCAGGCGCGCACCCAGGGATTCATGATCGCGGCCGGCGGTGTGACACTGGCGGACAATCGCGAGCAGTGGATTAACGGCCTGCGCGATGTCTATTGCCAGCTGCGGGGAGACCCGGCGCTGCAGGCCTTTCTGCCAGCCAACCTCGGCGAGGGTATCCACGGATTCATCAACAAGGATGAGTTTTACGACACGTCGCTACCCGAGACCCAGCAGGCGCTCGCCGATGGCGTGCACATTTTCGACTGGATGGATGCGGTCGTGAACGGCGCAATTGACGAGGCCGTGGACCGGGTCGAGGAAGGCGAACTGACGATTGAGCGACCGCGCGTCCAGGGTTTCGCTTGCGGTGTCGCGCCTTAGCGCCGGCGCTGGGTGCCGTTCAGCCATCGTTACTCCAGATGCTCGACCAGCACGTCGGAGTACGTCTGGATGCGCGCCACATAGCGAACCGGTTCGTGGCCTCGGGCATAGCCATATTTGAGCTTGGGATACACCGACTTATCGGATAGCAGCGGCAGGACGGTTTTCATGTCCTCCCATTCATAGGGGCTCTTGCCCATTTCGCGCGCCAGTGACTGGGCGTCGTGCATGTGGGCACGGCCGATGTTGTAGGCGGCGAGTGCCAGATAGGTGAGGTCCGGTTCCTTCACTTCATCGGAGAATCGGCCCTTCATCTTGGCCAGGTACTCGCTTCCGCCATTTATGCTTTGCCGCGGGTCGAGGCGGTCAGTGACGCCCAGTGACTTTGCGGTAGGTTGGGTGAGCATCATCACGCCTCGCACGCCGGTTGGACTCTTGGCCTTCGGGTCCCAGTGCGATTCCTGATATGCCTGGGCTGCGAGCAGAACCGGGTCCACGTTGTGCGTCTCTCCCGCGCGCTGGAAATGGCGGTCGAGCTTGGGGTATCGCTCGTCGATCCGGCGGGTAAACGCCCGCATGTCGACAAAATCAAACTCCTCCGTGGCGGCGAGGTAACGCGTCTGGGTGGCGGACATCAAGGCAGCCGTCTCCGCCTTGCCCAGCCAGGTATTTACGGCCTTGGTCAGTCGCGTCGATTGCAATGGCATGGCCCAGGCGAGATCGCGCTGGCCGGTGAGCGGGAACTCGGCGATCAGGGTCGGGAAGTACCGCCGATTGAGCGCGAAGATATGCGAATCGGCGACCGTGCAATCCAGGGTCTTCGACCACACTTGGCGCAGTAACGATTCGGTGGTCGCATCCGCAGTACTCACGGCGAGGCCTGGTGAGGATTCAGCCAGGGTTGTCAGCGTGTCCGCATAGCTACTGCGCCTTGCGACCTTGAGCGAAACCGACGACAGCGTGTCCAGCGATTTGGCACGGGCGCCATCACGGTTACAGATCACCTGTTCGGTGATTTGCAGCGTTGGCTTGGAAAACGCGAAGCGTTCGGCCCGGGCCGGCGTGACCGTAAGGCCGGCCGCTGCGAGATCGGCCCGGCCGCTGGCAACGGCTTCCAGAACGCTGGCGGTGGAATCGGCCTCTACCAGTTCCAGGGACAGGCCCAGGGACTGTGCAAACGCCGACACCCGGTCGAACTCCAGCCCGGCGGGCTGTCCGAACCGGTCGACGTACCAGGTGGTGGGGGCATTGCGCGTGGCCACCCGCAAGACCCCGGCGGCCTTAATGGCGTTCAGATCACGGACTTCGGCGCCCGACGGATCAGCCGGGCCTGTCGATATGTCGCCAGCGCCGCAGCCGGCCAGCCATGCCGCGCCGAGCGCGAGCAGAGTTCGGTACAAAACACGTCCCCGTTCATTCCAGCTTCGCCGACCGACGCTACCAAACCCGGCGTATGGGCAGGGTGAACAGGGAGTGTCAGTCGCGCCGCTGCTGGGCAAGCTTGTCGAAGTCCTTGGCGAAGTCGGAGATGTAATCCACCAGCTTGGCGCGCTGGCGTTCGGTGGTGATGGCGCTGATCGCCGCGGCCAGGTCCAGCCAGCGATCTTCGTTGCGCTGGCGGAGCGCAAGCAAGTGTTCGGGAACAAGCGCGGCATCATCAAAGAGCAGGTGGGCGGCGCGCTCCGCGAAGCCGGGCTCATCGCGGCTTGCAAGCGTGAGCGCGAAGGCATCACGCCAGCGACGCGAATGATCCAGCCACTCGGCGGGCCGGGATTCGCGGGTTCGAGACCAGTCTTCGATCAGCGCCTTTTGATCATCGCTCAGGCGGCCGTAGCGGTCTTCCATCCAGTTCTTCACGCGTTTGACCGCATCCTCGCGTCGGTCCTCGTCTGTCTGGTCTTCCAGTTTTTCGGCCGCCTCTGCGATGTTGTCGTCCACCTCCTCGAGCAGCGAGGCAACCTGCGCGTCGTCCAGCATCGCCAGCAAGGTCACGGTTTCGGGCGTGGCGCGTTCCAGCGTCCGCCTGACATGGCCCTGGATCATCGTCAGCGCCTGTGTGATGTGTTCCCGGCTCAATGGTTGTTGCGCCTGCTCGGCGAGGCTGCGCAAATCTGCAACGTAAAGCGGCAGCTGTTCGTGGCGGTGCCACAACCACAGGGCCTCGAAGCGCGGCTTGAACCAGTCTTCCTGGCGCTGGGTCAGGTCGAAGTATTTGCCGATTTCGCGTTTGGCGAACCAGTCGAGGTGGTTGTAGCCGAACTTCGTCGCGGTACTGCAACCGCTGCCGCTCAGCGCCCAGACGGCAACCAGCCCCGCGACGGCGAAACGCCTGATATGTCGATTCATTTGATCCATTGGTCGAAGCATAGGCTGGCCTGTTCATGCAGAAAGGCGTGTCGTTTCACCAGGGCCGGCACGTCCCGATCGTAGCCCCCTCCAATGACGCAGGCGATGGGCACCGCCCGTTGCAGACATTGTTCGATCACGTAGCGGTCGCGGGCGCGCATGCCGTCGTCGCTCAGCGCAAGGTGACCGAGCCGGTCAGCGACATGGACGTCCGCACCGGCGTCGTAGAGCACGCAATCGGGTTGAAAGCTCTCGACGACCGCTGGAACGTGGTCCGCCAGCGCCTGAAGATAGGCGGCATCCCCGGTATCGCGCGGCAGGGCCACGTCCCGATCACTTTGAGCCTTCCGTGCAGGAAAGTTGGTCGCGGCATGAAAGGACAAGGTGAACACGCGGGGGTCGTGCTCGAAGATTCGGGCGGTTCCGTCGCCCTGATGCACATCGCAGTCGATGACGAGTACCCGCGAGGCCCGCCCCGTGTGCAACGCCCAGGCGGCAGCGACGGCGAGGTCATTGAGCAGACAGTAGCCCGAGCCGAAGTCGTGATGGGCGTGGTGGGTGCCGCCTGCGCAATGCGTCGCCAGACCAAGGTCCAGCGCCAACTGCAGGGTATGACAGGTGCCGCCCACGGCCGTGACCGACCGTGTGACCAAGCCGCGGGACCACGGTAGCCCCTGACGCCGGATTTCGGCCGCACTCAGCTCCCCGTGGAGAAAACGCCGGAGGTAGTCGCGACTGTGCACGAGCGCCAACCGCGCGGTGTCGGCGGGTTCCGGCACATGAAACTGGTCGGCCGTCGCGATCCCCTGCGCGAGCAATTCCGCGTGCAGCATGCCGAACTTGCTCATCGGAAACGGATGGCGATCGGGTAGCAACACCTGGGAATAAACCGGGTGATAGACGATGGGCAGGCGGTTCACGAAGCTGAATTGACCATGTGTTTCCCTGGCGTGGTCGCTGGCGAAGCGGCTTGAGCAGCGGCTTAACCGGTGGTGAGGAGCGCCAGCGCCTCATCGCACCACGTGACCCAGCTGTGGTGGTAGAGCACGCCGCTACGTAGTGCCAGATACCGACAGCGCCGGGTGGGGTCGTCGCCCGGTCCGTTGCTGAAATCGCCTTGCTCGATCTGCTGGAACAGCGCGAGTTTGTCGGCATGCAATTGCCGGTGGCGTCGAATTTCGGGCAGTACATGCGCTGCACCGAGAAGTGCCGCGCCACGTACTTTGACCATCAGACTTTCGCGTACGGGCTCGGGGCCGACCGGGGCCTTTAGCCACTCGGTTAGCGCGCCACGGCCGGCATCGGTGATCGCGTACACCCGTTTATCGGGCTTGCCGGATTGCGCGACCGCCTCGGCGGAGACCCATCCGGCTGCCTCCAGCTTGGGCAGTTCGCGATACATCTGCTGGTGACTGGCGCGCCAGAAATAACCGATGGAACGGTCGAAGCGGCTCACCAGGTCGTAGCCGGAGGCGGGCCGCTCGGCCAGCGAAACCAGGATGGCGTGTTTCAATGACATCGGTTGACTATGCAACAAGGTGCATATAACGTCGACCCCCGCATCTGGCCCGCAGAGGATTCCCCGTGAGCGAACGCGTCATCATCGACCGCCAGGGCGACATTGCCCATGTGCGCCTGAACCGCCCGGAAAAACACAACGGCATGGACTTCACCATGCTCAAGTCGGTCGTGAAGACCGGGCAATCGCTGGCCAAGGATCGAGATCTGCGCGCCGTGGTGCTGTCAGGCAACGGACCGAGCTTCTGCGCCGGTCTGGATGTGAAAGCGATGTTTGCCGACCCCAAGCGCATGGCCCACGGCCTCGCGGCGCTGCACAGTCCGGTGACCAACATCTTCCAGCAATGGGGCATGGTCTGGCGGGCGCTGCCGGTGCCGGTGATCGCGACGATTCATGGCAACTGCTTCGGGGCGGGCATTCAGCTGGCGCTGGCCGCCGACATCCGCATCGCGACCCCGGATTCCAAACTCTCCGTCATGGAGGCGAAGTGGGGTTTGGTGCCGGACATGAGCGGCATGGTCACGCTGCGCGAGCTGCTGCCGATGGACGTCGCCAAGGAGCTGACCTTCACCGGGCGCGTGCTGTCAGGCGAGCAAGCCCTGGATCTCGGACTGGTGACGCATCTCGCCGAAGACCCGGCCGCCAAGGCGGAAGAGCTCATCGCCGAAATGCTGACCCGTTCGCCAGACGCCATCGCCGCCGGCAAGGCGCTGATTCACGACGCCTGGCTGGCAGACGAGGCCGGCGCATTGGCGGCCGAACGTCGCTGGCAGCGCAAGCTCATGGGGCGCAAGAACCAGCGTATCGCCGCCAAGCGCAATGCCGAGATCGCGCAGTCGGAGACTGGCGAGGCCAGCACGCCGTACGAACCCCGCAAGCTGGGCTAGGCCCTTCCTCAACCTCAGGCAGCACAAGAGAATCTTCACGTGACCAGTTCCTATCCTCATCTGCTACAGCCTCTTGATCTCGGTTTCACAACCCTGCGCAACCGCGTGCTGATGGGGTCGATGCACACCGGCCTGGAAGACAAGGTCAAGGATTTCCCCAAGCTCGCTGCCTACTTCCGCGAGCGCGCCGCCGGCGGCGTGGGGCTGATCGTGACCGGCGGGTTTTCGCCGAATATGGAAGGCTGGCTTTATCCCATGGCGTCCAAGCTGTCGTCGCGGCGGGAGGTTGACCGCCACCGTCAGGTCACCGACGCCGTGCATGAAGAGGGCGGCAAAATCTGCCTGCAGCTGCTGCATGCCGGACGCTACAGCTACCACCCGTTGTCGGTGTCGGCCTCGTCGGTCAAAGCGCCGATTAATCCGTTCCGACCGCGTGGGTTGTCGAACTGGGGCATCTGGCGTCAGATCAAGGCCTACGCCCGCGCGGCAAAGCTGGCGAAGGAAGCCGGTTACGACGGTGTCGAGATCATGGCCAGCGAAGGCTATTTTCTAAACCAGTTCACCTGTGCGCGCACCAACCATCGCAGCGATCAGTGGGGCGGTTCGGTGGAAAATCGCTGCCGCCTGCCGGTGGAAGTGGTCAAGCACGTCCGCGCGGCGGTCGGCGAGGATTTCATCATCGTCTACCGGCTATCGATGCTGGATCTGGTCGAAGGCGGCAACACCTGGGACGAGATCGTCTACCAAGGCAAGGCGGTCGAGGCCGCCGGCGCCACGATTATCAACACCGGCATTGGCTGGCACGAGGCGCGGGTGCCCACCATCGTCACCTCGGTGCCGCGCGCGGCCTTTGTCGAAGTGACGCAGCGGATGAAGTCCGAGCTGTCGATCCCGCTGATCACCACCAACCGCATCAACGACCCGAAGGTCGCCGAGGACATACTCGCCGCCGGTCAGGCGGACATGGTGTCCATGGCTCGGCCGCTGCTCGCGGATGCCGCCTTCGTGAACAAGGCCGCCGACGGTCGCGCGGATGAGATCAACATCTGCATCGCCTGCAACCAGGCCTGCCTGGACCACACCTTCCAGCTCAAGCGGGCCAGTTGTCTGGTGAACCCGCGCGCCTGCCACGAGACCGAACTGAACTTCGAGCCGACCACGGCGCCGAAGCACTTCGCCGTGGTCGGTGCCGGGCCGGCCGGCCTCGCCTTCGCTGTCGAGGCTGCAAAACGCGGGCACCAGGTCACGCTGTTCGACAAGGCAGACCAGGTCGGCGGGCAGTTCAACATGGCCAAGCGCATTCCCGGCAAGGAGGAGTTCGAGTTCTCGCTGCAGTACTACCAGCGCCAGCTCGAAGTCGCCGGGGTGACTGTGAAGCTGAACACCGAAGCCACCGTGGAGCAGCTAACCGATGCGGGTTTTGACGAGGTCGTGCTCGCCACCGGCGTCAGCCCCCGCGTGCCGCATATTCCCGGTATCGACCACGACAAGGTGCTCATCTACACCGACGTGCTGCGCAACAACGCGCCCGTTGGCAAGACGGTGGCCGTCGTCGGGGCCGGCGGGATCGGCTTCGATGTGTCCGAGTTTCTGGTGCAGGACACATCGCCGACGTTGGATGCCGCTGCCTGGCGCGAGGAATGGGGCGTGGATCTCAGCGTCAGCACGCCCGGTGGTCTGCTCCCCAAGCAGCCGGAACCGCCGGCGCGCACGGTCTACTTGCTGCAACGCAAGGATGAAAAACTCGGCAAGCGCCTGGGCAAGACCAGCGGCTGGGTGCACCGCACCAGCCTGATGGACAAGCAGGTGCAGATGATCGGCAACGTGACCTACGACCGCATCGACGATCTCGGTCTGCACATCTTCATCGGCGACGAGCCACAGGTGTTGGACGTGGACCACGTTGTCATCTGCGCCGGTCAGGAGCCACTGCGAGAGCTGGTGGACGGACTGGAATCCGCTGGCAAGACCTACCACCTGATCGGCGGCGCCGATGTGGCTGCCGAACTCGACGCGAAGCGCGCGATTCGTCAGGCCAGCGAGCTGGCGGCAGTGGTCTAGCTTTGGTGATTCGCTAGGGAAACTCTAGGACGTTCCTGTTGGCGGTTTGGTTGAAATCCCGTGACCCCGGAGGTCATTCGCGGCCACCGCCAGCTGCTGTCGCAGTTGGTGGGCGGTGACAGAGGACCACAGGAAGAACGCTGCGGCGAGTAGTCCAAGCTGGCACAGCACCAGTCCGAGGCTGACCCGCAGCGGGATCACGGTGCCAAAGGTGCCTGCGTTGTCCAGGCGGCGCCCATCTAGGTAAGCGAAAGAGAGCCAGCTGCAGTAGAGCACCAGCAACACCACCAGCAACAGGCTCGACACGGGTGCGCGGCGACCGCTCCAAAGCCAGAGGCCCAGGGTGGCTTCACCCGCGACTGAGGCCAGCGCCATCGGTAGGGGGCCCCAGTCGGGCAACAGGCCGTAGGTACTCACCACCGAGACAAAGCCCGTCAGGTCCACCAGCTTGGTCAGCGCAGACACTATCAGCAGGCTGCCAAAGAACAGCCGACCGATGCGGTTGAAGGCGGGCTCGCTCATGTGCTTGTTTTTCCCCAGACCAACGCGCCAGGTCGATGCCGGGCTTCCTGTCGTTGCTCAGGCGAGGCCCGAGTCCAGATTCATTATGATGTCTGCTGATTTTTAAAAGCAACGCAGGGATGCCATGTCAAAGTTCTTGATCGCCGCCGGCATCGTCATCGGCCTACTGGGCCTGGGCACCTACGCGTACATCGAGACGCATCCCCAGGAAGCATTCGAACTGGCGCTGCGCGCCGAGCGTGACCGCGCCATGCTCAGCGTTAAGTCGGTGAATGTGGACGGCGATAACTGGCCATACCTCGACGGTGGCGAAGGCGACGTTGTCCTGCTGCTCCACGGGTTCGGGGGTGATAAGGACAATTGGACGCGTTTTGGCGGCCATTTGACCCCAGATCACCGCGTGATCGCTCCTGACCTGCCGGGTTTCGGTGGCAACGCCCGGCATGAGGATCAGTCTTACGACATCGCCAGCCAGCGTGACCGGCTTGCGGCCTTCGTCGAAACCCTCGGCCTGGAGCGCTTTCATCTGGCAGGCAACTCCATGGGGGGGAATCTCGCCGCCGCGTACGCCCACAGCTACCCTGAAAAGCTGCTGTCCTTGGGGCTACTGGATGCTGCCGGTGTCGAATCCCCCGTCCCCAGCGAGCTTGCGCGCGAGGTCGAGGCAACCGGACGCGTCGCGCTGATTCCGCGCACGCGGGAGGACTACGACCACATGGTGGACATGGTGTTCGAGGACAAGCCGTGGGTGCCCCCGTTCGTGGTCGAAGCGCTGGCTCAGCGCGCGATCGAAAACGCGGACTTCCGCCAGAAAATCTTTGTCGAGTACCGTACGAATCTGTTCCGGCTGGAGCCGGTATTACCGGAGATCCAGACCCCGACGCTGATCATCTGGGGCGACTCGGACCGCCTGATTCACGTATCCGCAGCGCGGGTGATGGACGACCTGCTGCCGAACTCCGAGTTGGCCATCATGGAAGGCATGGGGCATTGCCCGATGATTGAAGATCCGCGGGCCACGGTGGAGTTGTACGGGCCGTTCATTGATCGGCATACGCCGGCCGGCATGTGATGGCTGGAGTGGATCTGGGCAGGTTGCGGGCTTATCGCCAGCTCGGGTCAGCGTTGCACACCGCTGGCCAGCCATCCCGTTTGCAACTGCAGGGGCTGGGGGAGGCCGGTATTGCCAACGTCATCAACCTCGCCTTGGCCGACTCCGACCACGCGGTGGCCGACGAAGCTGATGTGCTGGCCGCGCAGGGGGTGGTGTACCACCATCAGCCGATCGAGTTCTCGACGCCCGGCCGCGACGATTTGAACCGGTTCAGTGCGACGCTGGCCGCCTGCGAGGACCGACCTGTGCTGGTGCATTGCGCGCTGAACATGCGGGTGTCCGCCATGGTGTTTCTCGACCGCATCGAACGCCAGGGCATGATGCCAGCCCAAGCCCTGCCCGACCTGCTCGCGATCTGGACGCCCGAAGGGCCGTGGCGTGCGTTGATCGATGCCGTGCTCTCTGACAACGGGCACGCGCCATTGCCTGAATGACGGGTATGCACAGGGTCTCGGGGTTTCCGCCGATCGCCGCTGCCGACGCTCGTGCGCTGATTCTAGGCTCGCTGCCCAGCGTGGCGTCGGTGCAGGCACATCAGTACTACGGCCATCCGCGCAATGCGTTTTGGCCGATCATGGGCGCGTTGTTTGGCTTTGATGCCGAGCTGGACTACGAAGCGCGTTGCCATCAGCTGCGCAGTCAGCAGGTCGCGGTCTGGGACGTGGCGAGCCAGGCCGAGCGCCCCGGTAGTCTGGATGCCGACATCCGCCGCGAATCGGTCCAGCCGAATCCGCTTGATGAGTTGTTGGTCCGATGTCCCGGCATCAGCCACGTGTTCTTCAATGGGGGTGCCGCGGCGACCCTGTTCCGGCGTCATCATCGCGGTGATGCGGCGATCGCCCGGCTTCCGGCAACCCGGTTGCCGTCGACCAGCCCGGCGCACGCCAGCCTGCGTTTCGAGCAAAAGCTGCAGGCGTGGGCGGTCGTTCGGAATGTCCTGCAATAGCGTCGTTCATTTCGTGGCGGTTGGTCCTACAATCCGCGCTTTCGCGCAAGCGATCCAGCGGTGATGCGGCGATGCAGGCAGTGAGTTCCAAGCGGGTGACGACGTGACCGGGTTGGTCGTGGTCGACCATCTGGCTGACTGGCCCGAACCGCCCGATGGCATTGCGGTGATCACGGCGGAGGACTATCTCACCGACGACCGTCACGCCGGCGGCGGCCGTCGCCGCATCTACAACCTGTGCAGTTCCCACCGCTACCAGAGCGCCGGGTATTACGTGTCGCTGCTGGCAGGTGCTCGAGGGCATCAGCCGCTGCCCGAGATCAGCACGGTGCAGGATCTCAAATCACGCGACGGCCCGCGCATCATCCGCGCTGAAACGGATGATCTGGTGCAAACCAGCCTCGCGCCGCTGGAATCCGACACGTTCGAGCTGCATGTGTACTTCGGGCGTTGTGCTGCCAAGCGGCATGCCCGTCTGGCACGAGCCTTGTTCAACCTGTTCCCCGCGCCTTTGCTGCGCGCACGCTTTTCGCGGCAGGCGCGTTGGGAGATCGTCGGCCTGTCCGCGATTGCCCTTGGTGATGTGCCTGCCGGTCAGCGTGATTGTCTGCACGCATCGGCCGCCGATTATTTCGCCGGCAAGCGGCCCAGTCGCAAGCGCGTCAAGCGTGCCCGCTACGACCTCGCGATTCTGCACAATCCGGAAGAGCAGGAGCCCCCATCCGACGCGCGCGCCCTGAAGCAATTCAGAAACGCGGCGGAAGACCTGGGTTTCGGCGTGGAGTTCTTGGAGCGAGCGGATTACGGCCGTTTGCTGGAGTTCGACGCGCTGTTCATCCGCGAAACCACGGCGGTCAACCATCACACCTATCGCTTTGCACGCCGCGCGGCTCAAGATGACCTGGTGGTCATCGACGATCCGCAGTCGATACTCCGCTGCACCAACAAGGTTTGGCTGGCGCAGCGGATGACCCGCGCGGGCGTGCCGACCCCGAAAACCTTGATTCTGCACCGAGGCAATCTCAAAGAAGTCGCCGACATCGTTGGTTTTCCCTGCGTGCTCAAACAACCGGATAGCGCGTTCTCTCGCGGTGTCGTCAAGATTGACGACGCGACCGAACTCAAGCAGACCGCCAAGGAGTTGCTGGAGCGTTCGGATCTGCTGGTGGTGCAGTCATTCGTACCCACCGAATACGACTGGAGAATCGGTATTCTCAACGGCCAGCCGCTCTATGCCTGTCGCTACTACATGGCGCCCGAACACTGGCAGATCATCAAACGTGACACGGACGGAAAACAGGAAGGTGCGGCCGACACGCTGCCGATTGATGCCGTACCGACACGCGTGCTCGACGTCGCGATGAAGGCGGCGAAAACCGTGGGTGACGGCCTCTATGGTGTGGACCTCAAGCAGTTCGGTAGTCGGGTTGCGTTGATCGAGGTCAACGACAACCCCAGCCTCGACGCCGGTGTGGAGGATCGCGTGCTGGGCGCCGATCTGTACCGCATCGTCATGCAGCACATGATGGACCGGCTCGATGCCCGAACCCGTCGCCAATGATCACGTCCACGTGCCGGATACGCACCGCCAGACCTGATGACCTTGATGCCTTGATGGTGCTGGAACAGGGGTTCGATGCCGATCGAATCTCACGCCGATCGATGCGCCGCTTACTCCAAAGGCCGTCGGCGCTGATTCGCGTGATCGACGCCGACACGGACCACCCGACGCTCGTCGCCACGCTCATCCTGCTCACGCGCAGCAACAGCCGGGCCGCCAGAATCTACTCGCTCATCGTCGACACCACGCAACGCGGACATGGTTTGGCAGCGGGTCTGGTGGACGACGCCTGTCACCTCGCCGCACTTGCCGGCTGCGACCGCATCTGCCTCGAAGTGGCCGCCGACAACGTCGCCGCGCTGGCGCTGTACCAGAAGCTCGCGTTTCAACCACAGCGGGAGCTACCCGGTTACTACGACGGTCGTGATGGTCTGCGGCTGTGCCGGGGACTCTAGGGAAACACTGATCTATGCGCGCCCCCAAGTTGCTGCCTGAAAACAGGCCAGGCAAGGCGCGAGAAGTGAAGTTTGGTCATTCCAAATGAGCGACGAGCAACGCCGCGTGGCCTGTTTTCAGGCGCAATCCGGATGGAACGGGCCGGTTTTCCCGCAAGCCTGCGTTGTCGTTCGCTCATTTGGAATGACCAAACCGCGCTCGCGCCGCCTGGGCTTGCGGGAAAACCGACTCCGTCTTGGTGGTGGGAATAGATCAGTGTTTCCCTAGGGGCGGGGATTACCAAATGACATCAAATGCACTCCGGTAGTTATTCCCCTACACCCAATAAGGTATGCAGCGGAACGACGTTCGGTTCGTGAAAACCTTTGTCCGCCGACAGTGCTCCAGTTTGGGCGGACCCACGCACGAAATCACACTGATGCGCGCTGATCCAGGCATTCCAACGCACCGATTGAGGGCCAGCTTGCGTAAAGTCCACACATGACCTTCAGCGACTATATCGTCTACGTCGACGAATCTGGCGATCATAGCCTGATCAATATCGACGCCAACTACCCTGTATTCGTCTTGGCGTTCTGCGTGTTCCATAAGCGTTACTACAGCCAGACGGTGGTTCCAGCATTAGAGCAGTTCAAGTTCAAGCATTTTGGTCACGACATTGTCGTGCTGCACGAGCAAGAGATCCGCAAGGAGAAAGGCGCGTTCAATATCTTCCGTAGTGCCGCTCAACGCGAGACGTTCCTGGGTGAACTCACCGGTTTGATCGAAGACAGCAATTTCGTGTTGATTGCCTGTGTGATCGACAAGCAAGCCTTGCATGCCCAGAGCGGAGACGGCGCGGACAATCCGTATCACTATGCATTGCGGTACGGCTTGGAGAGCCTGCATGGTTTTCTGGCTGAAAAAGGCCAAGCTGATCAGACCACGCATGTGGTTGTCGAATGCCGTGGCAAGAAGGAAGATCGCGACTTGGAACTGGAATTTCGTCGCATCTGCGATGGCAATAACGCGCTGGGACGTGAACTGCCGTTTGCCGTCAAGTTCGCGAGCAAGCAGGTTAACTCGGCCGGGCTGCAACTGTCTGATCTGGTGGCGAGGCCAATCGGCGTACATGTGCTGAGGCCACAGCAAACCAATCGGGCGTTCGAGGTGCTGCGCCGCAAGTTCTATTGCGTAGGTGGGCGCGATGAAGTGGGTAGAGACTACGAAGGTCTCGGACTGAAGCGGCTGCCCGGTTGAGCAGGGGACTTCATCGGCCCCAGAAAGCGAAAAGCCCCGATGAACTCACCGAGGCGTAGACGCCGACCGGGCACCCCCGATCCACTTAATACGAAGTTTATCGCCCGGTGAATGGCTTCACAAGCACGCTTGTGAAGTACTGTGTAGTCATCCACCAACTGAAACCGCTCTCATGGCCCGCAGTTCAGGTAGCGGCACAGCGCCTCTAACGCCTTCATGTTCAGGTTATGTACCCCGGCTTGTAGACGATCCGGACCAGCCTAGTCCTGGGGAAGCCCGCCTGCTTGGCCACCTCGTCCAACGTGATCCGACGCTTCTCCGCGAAGGCTTTGTCGTGCAGCCTCTGGATGAAGAGGGTCCTGGTCACGGCAGGGGTAATCCGCTTCTGACCTTAACAATCAAATCCGACTAGCACTGGAACGGCAGCACTACATCCGCCTTTGGTCGGGGGGAAGATTCTGTACCTGCGGCAGGGGGCTCGGTCTCGCTAGAGAATCTGACCGTTTGAGGTGAACTCAAATCATGTGATCGGAATACACCCGGTCTGAATTGGCGCGCCTGGATGAAGAAACTTCAAACCAGATTCTTGAAGTCCTCGTTGAGTGGAATGACCAGATAGAGCGCCACCTTACTGAGTTGGAGGGGCTGGAGCCATGAGTGCGCGCCTGTCCCCGCAGTTTCAGGATGTCACTACGCCCGAGAGGGCAGGCCGGTCTCGGAAGCGTCCGCCGCCATTTTCCCTGCGGCTGACCGCAGAAGAACGCACCCAGCTTGAAACCGAAGCCGGGCGGCAGCCCCTCGGCGGCTACATCAAGTCCCGCCTGTTCGATGGCGCGCCACTCAAACGCTGCAGGAAGACGGCTCCCGTCTACGACGACAAGCAGATTGCTACGGTGCTCGCCGTGCTGGGCCGCTCTCGTCTGTCCCAGAACATGAACCAGATCGCTAAGGCGGCCAACACCGGCACGCTCGACGCAACCCCCGAACTGCATCAGGAAATCATCGACGCCTGCAACGAGATCAAGATGATGCGCCACATGCTCATCGCTGCTCTGGGTATCAAGCCGGAGGACGGCGCATGATTCTGGTCGGCAATCAGCGCGGCGGCGCCAAAGACCTGGCGCAACACCTGCTCAAGCGCGAGAACGAGCATGTAGACGTGCACGAACTGCGTGGCTTCGTTTCCGGAAACCTAACGGGAGCGCTGAATGAGGCCTATGCCGTCAGCCGTGCGACCCGCTGCAAACAGTTCCTGTTCTCCCTCAGCCTCAACCCACCACCGGATGCGCAGGTCAGCACACAGGACTTCGAGCAGGCCATCGGCAAGGTCGAAGACAAGCTGGGGCTGAAGGATCAGCCCCGTGCAATCGTCTTTCATGAAAAAGAAGGCCGTAGGCATTGCCACGCCGTGTGGTCACGCATCAACGCCGACGAAATGAAGGCCGTGCAGCTTTCCCATTCCAAGCGAAAGCTCCAGAGCGTCGCCCGAGACCTGTTTCTGGAACATGGCTGGGACATGCCGCCTGGGCTGCGCAACCCGCTGGATCGCAACCCCAAGAACTTCACGCTGGAAGAATGGCAACAAGCCAAGCGCAGCAAGAAAGACCCGCGCGAAATCAAAGCCGCGTTCCAGCACTGCTGGCAGGCCTCGGATTCCCGCAAAGCGTTCGCGGCAGCGATTGAAGAGCGCGGATACAAGCTCGCCAAGGGTGATCGACGTGGATTCGTAGCCGTGGATGTACGAGGCGAGGTTTATGCCATTGCACGATGGGTTGGCATCAAAACCAAAACAGTGCGCGCTCGGCTCGGTAACGAACAGGATGGGCATTTACCAACGGCTGATGCGTGCAAGGCTGAGTTTGAAGCCCAGATTGGTCAAAGACTCAACGAACTGAAAGCTGAGCAGGACCGATTAGCCCACCTTCAACAAGCACAGGCCAGAGCGCAGCGCCAAGCCATGGCAGACCGGCACCGACAAGCGCGCCGCATACAAAAGGAGCAGCAAGCCAAGCGGAGTGAACAGGAAACCAAAGCACGACAAACCCGTTACAACAAGGGCCTGCATGGTCTCTGGGATCGTTTGACTGGCACGCACAGCCGGATCAAGAAACAGAACGAGTTGGAAACCCTTCAGGCGTTTGAGCGAGACCGCGCGGAGAATGACGCGCTGATATTCAAGCAACTCATAGAGCGCCGTACGCTACAACAGCAGTTGCAAGTCATCGTTGCAGAACGTCGAGATAGGGTGAGGTTACTCCAAAACGAGCTGTCTCAATTCATCGCTGCATCTGAGGGGCGAGACCTGACTGAATTCAATCGCATTAGCGTGCCGCGACGACCGCACCAGCAAGAACGCTCTTTAGAGTAGTCATCGCGTAGACAAGGTGACCAGCTGGCGCTTGGACACTTGGATTATCCTCTTGCTAACCTCGGCCCATACATTGTCAACGTGCTCCTTAGACCGCATGCGCGACGAAGTGTGGTCTAAATCTGGACTCTCGAGAAGAACTATTCAAGCTGCAACGGAATTTAAAACTTATGGCGATCAACATACATAACGCGATTGCGCATCGGTTTGAAAAAGAACGCCAGGCCATCGGGACAGCAACTCTGGCACAAGCGACACTAGAAGACAGCGATCTGCTACTGCTGCTAGCGCAGCAAATTCATGAGAGTTACGCCCGAAAGACCGCAAAGTCCTACGGTGAGTTTGAGGCAGACCAGCAGAATTTCCCGACGCCAGGGAACCTCGAGTCACATTTTGTTTCTGAGGAAGTCGATTTCATTGAGATGACTGGGTTGCTGATGACGACGCTAGTTCACGAGGCGAATACAACGGCGGTCAATTTGTCGACAGGGGGTACTGCTTAGGCTCAAGAACCAAGTGCAACACTACCCAAAAAGAGTGTTGCCATGTCAGCCAGCTACCATCACCTGAGCCCAGAAGAGCGTGCGTCCATCATGATTCAGCACAGTCAGGGCGCCACGCTCAGTTCT
>Ga0208330_1000559_pt1 | contig 16244 bp, 15 predicted proteins | sample DeeseametaMP1896_FD_184180 | JGI IMG/M metagenome (GOLD analysis project Ga0208330, IMG submission 184180) | Marine microbial communities from the Deep Pacific Ocean - MP1896 (SPAdes) | ecosystem: Environmental > Aquatic > Marine > Oceanic | place: East of Hawaii, North Pacific Ocean | collected...
ACGCCCAGCCACAGCAGAACCGCCATCAGCGGAGAAAGTCGAAACACGGGTCCGTCTCAAAAAGAAGGGTCCGGCACCCTGGGATACCGGACCCGCAACATCGCGGTGCAGTCGCCGGAGGCGACCGCCCGTCACATCAGATCACGTACTTCGACAGCGCCGCGTCATCCTTCATCAGCGACTCGAGGCTCGCCAGCACATCATCGGCGGTCACGTTCTCGCTGGGGAACAGCGCGTCGAAGTTGCGATTGGCCAGCTGGGCAAACGCCGGACGATCTTCCTTGCTCACGCCGTAGGCCACGGCCACGGCGGTCAGGGCTTCGCCCTCACCCATGGCAACGTCGGCGGACAGCTCATCGAGCATGGCGTTGACCATGGCCTTGCCGCCATAGGTCAGCTTGCCAGCGGTGGAGCAGCCATTGGTGCCCGAGGTCATGCCAAACGTGGCATTGCCCGAGGTCCCGTTGGTGGTGCTGGCAAGAAAGTGCGGCACCATTCCGGACTGCCCCTGGAACAGCATGTTGCCCCAGCCACAGTTCGGACCACCCGGCGCTTCGGCAACAGCCGCAGACGAGGCCATCAGCGCGATCGCGCCGACCATCAACTTCTTCATGGTGAATCTCCCGGTTGTTCTTTGGGTTGGGGACGCGTTCCCCACCCCGATACTACGGGCCGCCAACACGCCCCGGCAAGGTGACGGCAACGGCATCTGCCAACCACGTCGCAGTTACCCCTGCCGAATGACGCACGCTCATGAAAAAGGCCGCCCGGAGGCGGCCTTTCGAACAACGATCGAATCCGGGTCAGTGACCGCCGCCATCCAGCGACTTCACCGCCTGGATCATGGCCACCAGCACCTTCTGGGCATCGCCGTAGACCATGTTGGTGTTGTCGGCGAAGAACAGTTCGTTCTCGACACCCGAGTAGCCCTTGCCCTGACCACGCTTCACCACATAGGCCTGCTTGGCCTGGTCCACGTTGAGGATCGGCATGCCGTAGATCGGCGAGGACTTGTTGGTGCGCGCCGCCGGGTTCACGGTGTCGTTGGCACCGATGACGATGGCAACGTCGGCTTCCTTGAACTCGTTGTTGATGTCTTCCATGTCGAAGATGATGTCGTACGGCACGCCGGCCTCGGCGAGCAGCACGTTCATGTGCCCCGGCATGCGGCCCGCCACCGGGTGGATGGCGAATTTCACTTCGACGTCGGCATCCTGCAACAGCTTCACGAATTCGTAGAGCTTGTGCTGCGCCTGCGCCACGGCCAGACCGTAGCCCGGGGCGATGATCACCTTGGAGGCATAGCGCATGTTGATGCCGGCATCCCCGGCATCGATCGGCTTCATGCTGCCCTGGATCTCGCCCTCGCCTTCGCCACCGGCGGCGCCGAAGTTGGAGAACAGCACGTTGGACACCGAGCGGTTCATGGCCTTGGCCATCAGCAGCGTCAGCAGCGTGCCGGCGGAACCCACGACCATGCCCGCCACCATCAGCGCGGCGTTGCCGATCACGTAGCCCTCGAAGCCGACGGCGAGGCCGGTAAAGGCGTTGAACAGGGAGATCACCACCGGCATGTCGGCGCCACCGATCGGCATCGCCATCATCACGCCGTAGACCAGCGACAGCAGGAAGAACACCGCGATCAGCTCGGGCCCGACGTTGCCGCCCTGGTACACCGTCCAGCCGCCGAGGGCGAGGATGGTGAGCAGGATCAGGCCGTTGACCGCCTGCAGGCCGGGAAAGCGCCAGGTGCCGTTGACGCGGCCATCCAGCTTGGCCCAGGCGATCAGCGAGCCCGACAGCGAGACCGCACCGATGATGCCGCCGAGCACCGCCATGACGAGAATGACGTTGCCGTGCGCCTTGTGACCGAACAGCTCGATGGCGGCGATGGCAGCGGCGGCGCCGCCGCCCATGCCGTTGTAGAGCGCCACCATCTGCGGCATGGCGGTCATCTCGACCTTCTTGCCACTCCACCAGGCCCAACCCAGGCCCACCACGAGGGCGATGACCGCCAGCGTGACGTTGGTGGTCAGATACGGCTCGGCCTTGGGATTGACGTCCGCGATGTACAGGAAGCTGACCAGCACCGCGACGATCATGCCGATCCCGGCCACCACGATGCCGGAACGCGCCGTCACCGGCGAGCTCATGCGCTTCAGGCCGTAGATGAACAGCAGGGTCGCGACGATGAAGCTCGCGTCGATGATGAATTGCACATTCATGGGATCAGCCCTTCTTCTTGTCGGACGGCTTGAACATTTCGAGCATGCGCTCCGTCACCACATAGCCGCCGGCGGCGTTACCGGCGCCCAGCAGCACGCCGAAGAAGCCGATGGCCTGTTCCAGCGTCGAGCTGGCGTTGACCAGCGCCCACAGGGCGCCGACCACGACGATGCCGTGAATGAAGTTGGAGCCCGACATCAGCGGCGTGTGGAGAATCGCCGGCACGCGGCCGATGATCTCGTAACCGGTGAAGGCCGCGAGCATGAAGATGTAGAGGGCGACGAAGCCCGTGATGGCCGTAGTGGCGTCCATGGTTGCTCCCGTTTTAGGCCGCTTCAACGGCCTTGGCGGCCGCTTCGTTCTTGATCTCGCCACCGTGGGTGAGGCAGGCCTTGACCAGCACCTCGTCCTCCCAGTTGATGACGAGTTCGCTGTCCTTGACCATCAGCTCGACCAGGTTGAGCTGGTTCTTGGCGTACAGCTCGGAGGCGTGCTCGCCCAGCATCGACGGCACATTGAGCGGGCCGACAATGGTGGTCTGTCCGACCTGGATGGTCTCGCCCGGCTGCGTCAGTTCGGTGTTGCCACCGCCCTCGGCGGCGAGGTCGATGATGACGCTGCCGGACTTCATGCCCTCGATCTGCGCCTTGGAGATCAGCTTCGGCGACGGCCGGCCCGGGATGGCGGCGGTGGTGATCACCACATCCGCCTGCTGGATGTGCTTGGTGACGACGCTGGCGATCTTGTCCTTCTCTTCCTGCGTCAGCTCACGGGCGTAGCCGCCTTCACCGCGGGCATCCACGCCGGTGTCGACGAACTTGGCGCCCAGCGACTCGGCCTGCTCCTTGGTTTCGGGACGCACGTCGTAGCCTTCGGTCATGGCGCCCAGGCGGCGGGCCGTGGCCAGCGCCTGCAGCCCTGCCACACCGAGTCCCATCACCAGCACCTTGGCCGGACGGATGGAGCCCACCGCCGTGGTCATCATCGGCAGGATGCGGGCCAGATGGGTGGCACCCAGCAGCGCGGCGTAGTAGCCGGCCAGCGCGGCCTGGCTGGACAGCGCGTCCATCGCCTGCGCACGGGTAATGCGCGGCACCAGCTCCATGGCGAAGCAGGTGATCTTCTTCTCGGCCAGTTTCTTGACCAGCTCGATTTCCTTGTGGGCATAGATAAAGGAGATCAGCACGGAGCCCTCCTTCATCGCGTCCACCGCCTCGAGGGAGGGCGGCTGCACCGACAGTACGATGTCGGCATCGCTCACCAGCCCCTGCGGGTTGGCAGCGAAATGCACATTCTTGTAGGCGCTGTCAGGCAACTTGACCGCGTCACCAGAGCCCGACTGCATCGCCAGTTTGGCGCCCAGTTTGGTGAGCTTGTCGGCAACGACAGGGACGAGTGCCACGCGGCGCTCATTGGCCCGCGTTTCCTTGAGCACGGCGATATTGAATGCCATGGGGTTCCCTAATGTTTGTGAGTCATCCCGGCCCTTATCGGACCCTTGGGGGGCGACAGTCTAGCGGGGTTTTCGCCAGATGCCGAACACTTTTTGTCAGGAAAGGGGCAATCAGAAGACCTGCGCGGCGGCACGCAACGCCAGCGCCAGCAGCACCAGGGACCCGAGCACGAAGATCGCGAAACGCACCTCGATCTTGTTCACCAGTGCCTGGAACAGGCTGTGAACCACCCGGATACCGACATAGGCCCAGGCCAAACCGACGCTGAGCGCAGACGCATCGCCCAGCAACGCCAGTGCCAGGGCGGCAGCGTAGAAGATCGTGGGCTGCTCCATCAGGTGGTTGTAGTTGTCGGCCTTCCAGCGCACCCGCGCCGGCAGGGTGCTCATCTGCTGGCCGTTGGGCAGCTCGGGATCGAGCTTCATCTTCATCGCCAGCGTGGCCGGAACCCGGGTGACGTACATCCACGCCCACATCACCATCGACCACATCACCAGTGCCACCACCGGCTGCAGCATCGGTATCGCTGTTTCCATGGAAGTTCTCCCTGCTTGTCGTAAACCGCTTCGGAGCACCGATCATAGCGCCGTTCAGGAAAGCGTCAGCCTCGACGCCTAGGGTGGTGACCCGGTAGCAATGTCCTATCGCAAGGAGAGCAACATGAGCAAAATCAAGATGTTCGCGCCCGGACTCGTCGCCATCGGCAGCTTGGCTGCCCTACCCGGCGTGGCTGCGGCACAGTCCCCCACCACCACCGGCGTCTATTTCGGTGGCGGCGCCGGCTATTTCCGATTGGAAGAGGATGACTTCCTCGACCAGGACGACAATTTCAAGGACAACCGATGGTCGTGGAACGTGCACGCCGGTGCACAGTTCAACCCCGTGTTCAGCCTCGAAGGGGGCTACCTCGATTTCGGTGATCTCAATGACGGCAACTTCCGTCTGAAAGCGGACGGCACCTACGCCGCTGCCCTGGTCCATATTCCGCTGGGCGGCGTCGCCCCCTACGGCAAGATCGGCCAGCTCTGGTGGGATGCCGAGCTCGATGGCCCCGGCTTCCTCGGCGGAGAAGATGACGGCAGCGACACCTTCTACGGCTTTGGCGTGCGCTTCGGCGACGGGCCCGGCCCGCAGCTGCGGTTGGAATACGACCGCATGGCGCTGGATGACACCGATGTCGACATCGCCTCGGTGAAGCTGCAGTACCGCTTCTGATTGACCGCAGGGCGGGCGGCGTTGGCTGCCCGCCCCTTCAAACCCCACCCGGGGCTTCGTTAAGGTCCGATCTCTGCCCGCCCGCCGGGCGCATCAGGGAAGATGGACATGCGCAGCATTCAGATTCTGGGCTTGATCGTGCTGGTGGCCCTTGTCGGTGCAACTGCAGGCGCAGCGGGGGCGTGGTGGGTCCTCCACAACGCCACGGCAATGGTGCCCCTGGATGGACAGGCACTGCAGGCACGACTGCCTGCCACCCTGCCGGTCACCGTCTCGGTGCTGGATGGCCAGGGGCTTGATGCTACTGGCGACCGCAACGGCATCCCGGTCCGCCTGCATGAACGCCTGTCACTGGACGTCCATTTCGACACCCAGGTGCCGCTGGCGCTCACCGTCCGCTATCAAGGCACCATCCCGGTCAATACCGAAGTACCGGTCAACACCACCATGGACACACGCGTGCTCGGCGTGCCCATGACCCTGCCCATCAGCGGCCGCATCCCCCTCGATCTGGACCTGCCGGTGGACCTTGAGATTCCCATCTCGCAGCCGGTGCGACTGGCGTTCACCGCCCCCATCACGGCGGATGTCGACCAGATCATCCACATCCCGCTGCAAGCGGAGCTGGACACCCGGATTCACTTTGGCGACACGCCGCTGCCCCTGACCGTGCAGGACAGCACGCTGGCGCTGCCGCTCGACCGCGTCTGGTTTCGCGGCCAGGGTCAGGACCCCTGGCAGGTCGGCCCCCTGCGGCGCAACGAATAAGCCCCCGCACGGCAGGGCCGGCGGGGGCTTTTGGGAAACGCATACCCGTAAAGACGCAGCATCCGCGAAAAACCGCACCCCCTTTTCGGGGGAATGTCATATCTCTTTGTATGCAAACGAATTAAAGTGGCGGCATGAAGCCTTCCACCGCCCCACTCCGCACCCACGTCCTGTTGCTCGAAGGGGGTCACCGCCTGGACCTGCCGCTGCGAGACGACGATCCCCTGCTACAGCAGCTGACCACCCTGATCGCGCAGCCTGCCAACCAGCGGCCGCTCGGGCTGATCAGCCTGCCGCTGGCGGACGCCCCCCGGCACCTCAACCTGCCCCCGCAGGCCCTGGTCGGCCTGATCAGCGACGGCGCCCTGCCCGCCGTGACCGCAGCGCTGGCCCAGCAGGCCGGCAACACGCCGGCAGTGGAGCCCGCCGTCGTTGTGCAATGGACCGACTTCCTGCCGCCTGAGGATCACGCCGCCCTGGTTGCGCATGCCATCGAGCATCAGGCCGCCTTTCGGCCTTCGGGCGTCTCCACCCAGGATGAGAAGTACCGCGAGAGCTGGGTGCTGTCGGACTTTCCGCGCTTCGCCCAGCTGATGGAACAGCGCATCCGCGAGCGCCTGTCACTGTTGCTGCCGTCCTTCGGGCTGGCGCCGGACCTTGCGCTGCCACGCTTCGAATCCCAGCTGACCGCGCACAACGACGGCAACTACTACCGGCAGCACAATGACAACGGCAGTCCCGACACCGCCAGCCGGCTGCTGACCTACGTCTACTACTTCAACCGCAGCCCCAAGGCCTACGACGGTGGCCAGCTGCGGGTGTGGGACAGCACCGTACGGGACGGCTATTACGTTGCCGCCGAGTCCGCCCACGACTACCAGCCGCTGGACAACAGCATCGTGTTCTTCCTCAGCCGCTACCTGCACGAGGTGCTGCCGGTGCGCTGCCCCAGCGGCCAGTTCGCGGACAGCCGCTTCACCATCAACGGGTGGTTGCACCAGACGCCGTAATGGGCGTCAGCCGAAGCGGAAATTGGAGGTCTGCACCTGCCACACCGGCTGGCTGAAGGTGCAGCGGCCCGGCGCATCGCCGGCCGCGGCGGCGGCCACCATCAGCGGTAGCAGATGCTCTTCCCGCGGATGCGCCTCGCGCGCCGACGGCGCCTGTGCCCAGGCCTGCAGGCGCGCCTGTCGCGCCGCACCAACCTGTCCGGCGACCGTGTCCTGCAGCCAGGCATCGAACTGTTGGGCCGGCACCGTGCCGGCCGCCGCGAACCGCCGCAGGTTGTGATAGCTGTAGCCACTGCCAATGATCAGCACCCCCTCGTCGCGCAGCGGCGCCAGCGCCGCCCCGCAGGCCAGGTGCGCGGCCACGTCGAGATCGGCACGCAGCGACAGCTGCACCATGGGCAGGTCGGCGGCCGGGAACATCAACAGCCCCGGCACGAACACCCCGTGATCAAAGCCGCGGGTCGGATCCACCCGTGCCGGCAGCCCCGCCCGCTGCAACAGATCCACCACCCGCGCCGCCAGCACCGGATCACCGGGAGCGGGGTATTGCAGCGTGTAGGTGTGGGGTGGGAACCCGTGATAGTCGTAGATCAACGACGGCTGCGATTGGCCGGTCACCGCAAACGCGGGCGCCTCCCAATGAGCTGACACCCACAGCACCGCCCGCGGCCGGGCCGGCAGTGTGTCGGGCAGGGACTGCAGCGCCGCGCCCAGCGCAGCCCAGGTGTGCGGTGGGTCCCAGTCCATGAAGAAGCAGGGACCACCGCCGTGGGAAATGAACAGGGAGGGCTGCGGCGTCATGGATGCAGGAATATCAGGGGCGACACCCCATCATCCACGCCATGGGCGCTGCCCGCCAGTCAGCCTTTGGTCGCGGCCCGTCGTGTCGCCTTCGGCGCCGACACCGGCGGGCGCTGCGCGGCCCGGTCACGCAGCCGCAGGCTCATCGCAAAGGCCTCGGCCTGCTCGCGGTCGGCGAAGGTGTAGTTGCCGCGGTCGGTCTTCACTTGGTTGCCGATGAGGACGTTCATGGTCGTGCTCCTCTGTTGAACCTGCTATTGAGACCCCGCTTTGCCGCAGAAGTTTGCCGCCACTCAGGGCCGGAACGGGACCGTGTTGTGTGGGCCAACACGCGCAACCCTGGCCCGACTCGCATCCGCCGCGCAGTCCGGCAGGCGCACGCTGTGCCGCCGCTTATGCTGCCGATCCCAGACCTTCCGCGCCGACCAACCCCAGCACATGGCATTCGCGCCCGTGTCGGCGCCTGAAGCGAAGACCCCGATCACTTCCGGGCCGCCTGTTTGACGCCTGATAGGCTTGAGTCACGATCACCGCGGGAGGCCGCTTCAATGAACCCAACCCAAGTGGCCGCCTGGCCGACACTCACGCCCGGCACGCCGGTTCATGCGGTCGTCGCCAATGTCGATCTGGTGGTGCTGCGCTGGCCCGACAAAGACCAGGTGTCAGTGCTCTACGGCCGCTGCCGCCATCGGGGCGCCTTGATGGCCGATGGCGGTGTCAGCGGCGAGCGACTCAGTTGTCACCTGCACGGCTCCACCTACCGCTGGGCCGACGGCAAGAACATTCACTACCCGGGCGCCGACCTGAAGCGCTTCAAGGCGTGGATCGAGGCCGACGCGGTGTGGGTGGACGCCGACGAGATTGCCGAATGGGAACGCGCCAACCCGCAAAAGTACGCGCGCGACAGCTATCTCGGCACCTACGCCGACTTCAAGGGCAGCGACGACGAGCCGCACGTCAAGAGCATTCAGGCGCTGGCCCGCGACGGGCTGGACAAGGTGGGGCATCACGGTGCCATGGCGGCCATGGGCGTGCCCGGACACACCCTGCCGCGCTGGGACGACCTGCAGATTCTCACCGCCCAACTGCATCGCCCGCCGCTGCTGGACGACGCCGCCGTGGGCACCGACGTGGTGATCGGGCCCAACGCCGCCCGTCCGCTACGGCTGGAGATTCCTCTGCTGGTGTCCGACATGAGTTTTGGCGCCCTGTCTGAAGAGGCCAAGCGCGCCCTGTCCATGGGCGCCGAGCAGGCGGGCACCGGCATCTGCTCCGGCGAGGGCGGGATGCTGGATGAGGAGCAGCAGGCCAACAGCCGCTACTTCTACGAGCTGGCCTCGGCGCGCTTCGGTTTTTCCATGGACAAGGTGTCGCGCTGCCAGGCCTTTCACTTCAAGGGCGGACAGGCCGCCAAAACCGGCACCGGTGGCCACTTGCCCGGCCACAAGGTCACCGAACGCATCGCCAAGGTGCGTGGCCTGAAGGTGGGCCAGTCAGCGGTCTCCCCCGCGCGCTTTCCCGAGTGGACCACGGTGGCCGACTATCGCGCCTTTGCCAGCGAAGTGCGCGCCGCCACCGGCGGCATTCCCATCGGCTTCAAGCTATCGGCGCAGCACATCGAGAAGGACATCGACGCCGCGCTGGAGGCGAGTGCCGACTACATCATCCTGGACGGTCGCGGCGGCGGCACGGGCGCCGCACCCCTGCTGTTTCGCGACAACATATCGGTGCCCACCATTCCCGCGCTGGCACGGGCCCGGGCGCACCTGGACCGCTGCGACCGGGCCGATGTCACGCTCATCATCACCGGCGGCCTGCGCACCCCGGCCGACTTCATCAAGGCGCTGGCGCTGGGGGCCGATGCCATTGCCGTATCCAACGTCGCCCTGCAGGCCATCGGCTGTCTGGGCATGCGCGCCTGCCACACCAACCACTGCCCGGTGGGTATCGCCACGCAGCAGGAACATCTGCGCGCCCGGCTGCAGGTGCAAACCTCGGCGGACCAACTGGCCCGCTACCTGAAGGCGGCCACCGACCTGATCAAGGTCATGGCCCGCGCCTGCGGGCACACCCACGTCAGACAGTTCAACCGCGACGACCTGACCACCTGGCATCGCGACATGGCCGCGCTGAGCGGTGTTCGTTTCGGCGGCGTTGGCGCGCCTGACGGCACCCGCTAGGCGCCGTCGCGAGCGTTCACGACACCCTGGGGAACTCCAACTGCCCGCCCTTGAAAAAATCCCTTCACTGGCTACACTCGAGGCTGGCGGGGTCAACGCCAGCTGCCCATCTCGGCAAACCCTCAGGGGATGACCTGAAGTAGACAGTGAGCGCGTTTTCGCCAACCCGGCTCTCTTGTGGCAGTGGGCACCACAGCACAGAGCTGCTCGTTGGAGAACGCTTATGAACCTCAGTCACACCCAAATCATCATTACGGCTGTAGCCGTCTCGCGCCTCAAGAAAAAGGCGAAAAGGCGGCAACGTGAAACCGGTCGCCCTCACCACGCCTTGCTCGACGAAGTCGCCAAGGAAGCTGGCTTCAATCACTGGCACCATGTAACCGAAGCGCTGGAATATACGCGTATAGCCGAACAGCGCTTTCGATCTGGCCTGTACGTGTTGATGGACGTGAAGGAAGGATTGGATCTGATCGGTGAAGACTTTCAGATCGACCCCGAGGCTCTGCCCTTACGCTACCAGTTCATCTTCGACTGGATGAACTCGATCGATATCGATGAGGAGGACGATCTCGACCCGCTCAGCGCCAAGGAAATCGAAGACGCGATCAACCATGACTATGTTCTCCTCAGATACTGCGGCGAGGAACAGCTACCCCACATCGGGAATGCCATCGAATGGTTTGTGAAGCACACCTTCTGGCTCCCATCGATCATCTGGGTGCGCGGCAAACATCTCTTCCCGCTGGACGGACCGCCTCCCGTGTCGTCTGTAGGGGAAGAACACCTCGACAACAATGAAGAGAGCTCGGTTGATAGAGACGAGCCAATTCCGGTCATAGACGAAGGATTGCTTCGATCGGCCTTCGGCAGCCCAGGAAAGGCACAGCTAGTCCTCAACGCAGAGACAATGGAGCGATTCGAGATCTTCGCAGGCCCCAGGCGTTCATGGTATTGGTGCCTGCACTGCGAGAGAGCTTATCCGCAAGGGAGCTACCGTCAGCTTGGACGCCTGCAATTGTGTCCATACTCCGATTGCGATGGCGACACCGTGACGGATGCGTGGTCATGGGCTCGTATTGTGAAAGAGAACCCCGACTATCCCGAGATACCAGCGCTGGAGACGCGCTATCCTCTTTATGGAAGCGCTCGGAATAAATAGCGGAACGTCGAAGCAAGGAAGCCAACGATAAATGGCCTCCACCCTAACAGGGGCGCCGACTGGCGCCCCTGTTCTTTATCATGTCTTCACCTGCTCTGGGGCGTCGTGAGAAGTGATACGCCACACAAACTCGCTCACTGGTTCGACTAGTCCCCCGGCAGCAGCGGCAAGCCCAGCTCTCGCAGAAAGGCATTGTGCCTCGCCCTCGCCGCCTGGATCGACTTCTCGATGTTCACCAGATCGTGGTGCGTGGCTTCAAGATCAATCTCCTTCTCCGGAACCGCCGTGCTGATGTAGCGGGAGATATTGAGGTTGTAGCCCTCCTCGGCAATCTTCTCCATCGATACGCGCTTGGCGTAGCGGTCTTCCTCCCGGCGGTACTGGTACGTCGAAATGATCTTCTCGATGTGCTCGTCGGTGAGGAAGTTCTGCCGCTTGCCCTTCTCAAAGTGTTCGGCAGCGTTGATGAACAGCACGTCGTCCGGCTTCTTGCACTTCTTCAGCACCAAAATGCACACCGGAATGCCGGTGGAATAGAAGAGGTTTGCGGGTAGGCCGATGACGGTGTCGATGTGGCCATCCTTGAGCAGTTTGGTGCGGATGCGTTCCTCAGCCCCGCCACGGAACAGCACACCGTGCGGCAGAATGATGGCCATCACACCCTGATCCTTCAGGTAGTGAAAGCCGTGCAGCAGGAAGGCGAAGTCAGCGGCGGACTTCGGCGCCAAGCCATGGTTCTTGAAGCGCACGTCCTCACCCATCGCCTCACCGGGGTCCCAGCGATAGCTGAACGGCGGGTTGGCCACCACGGCGTCAAACTTGGGCATCTTCGCCGGATTGGTTTCGCGCAGGTGATCCCAGTCGTTGGTGAGCGTATCGCCGTGGTAAATCTCGAACTCCGTGTCCTTCACCCCGTGCAGCAGCATGTTCATGCGCGCGAGGTTGTAGGTTGTGATGTTCTTTTCTTGCCCCACCACGCGGCTGATCGTGCCGCCGTTCTGTCGCACCTTCTTACGCACATTGAGCAGCAGCGACCCCGAGCCACAGGCAAAATCGAACACGCTACCCAGATGCGTCACCGGCCCAGTTTCGGGCGCCTGGCTGTCCAAGGTGACGATGGCCGAGAGGATGTCCGAGATGCGTTGGGGCGTATAGAACTCCCCCGCCTTCTTGCCGGAGCCCGCCGCAAACTGGCCGATTAGATACTCGTAGGCATTGCCTAGGTTGTCCTCGACATCGGAAAACTCAGCCAAGCCCTCTGCAATTTTCTTTATGATGTCGCAGAGCTTCTTGTTCTTGTCGGCGTGCGTCCTGCCCAGCTTCTCCGAGCCCAGATTGATTTCCGAGAACAGGCCGCCGAAGGTACTCTGAAACGACTCGTTCTCGATGTATTTGAAGCCCTCGCGCAGGGTTTCCAGCAGCTCGTCGCTTTGCTGCCGCGCCAGACTGGCGATGCTGGCCCACAGGTGCTCCGGCTTGATGACGTAATGCACCTTGCGCCGCATCTGTGCCTCAAAGTCGGCGGCGTCCGCCCGGTTGGCGGCATACCACACCGCCAGCGGCACGCGACCGTCGTCCGCCGGCAACGCGGGGTAATCCGGCCCCAGCTCGCGCTTCGCCGCCGCCTCGTAGTTGTCCGAAAGGTAGCGCAGGAACAAAAAGGCCAGCATGTAATCGCGGAAGTCATCCGCATTCATCGCCCCACGCAGCTGGTCGGCGATGGCCCAGAGCGTCTTGCCGAGCTGCTTTTGGTTCTGTTCCGTCATGGTCTATTGCTTTTTTCCTGTCGGGGGCGGCAGTAAGCGTGTCCGCTTTGCCAGCCTTTTCTCTTCGGACTTCACCCGGCGCTCCAACTTCTTCAGGTCTTCTTCAGCGGCCAGCTTTTCAGGCTGGATGCCGCGTTGGCCCAGCATGTCCCGCACGCTTTCGTTGTTCTTCACATGCTCGTGCGCAATGGCGGGCTCGCCTCGCAGGTCCTCCTGCTGCACGTTGTGGTTGGTCATTTCCGTGGCCAGATTCTTAGCCGCAATGGTCAGTGTCGGCAGAAAATCGGCCAGCGGGCGGCTGGCCACGATGCCGTAGCGGTCCTTCATGGCCTGCGTCGTATGGCCACCAAACAACGCCTGATCACCCTTGGACCGAATACGGCCAAAGCCGGCATCATCAACACCCCGTTCGTAGATGTTCTGTGAGAGCGCTTTCTCCGACTCCTTCAGCCGGTCGCGGGCATCCATGCGCGCCTGCAAACGCATGCGTTCCTCGATGAGTTCCTGCTTGCGCGTCTGTACCGCAAAGTAGCTCTGGGCGAAGGCGATTTCGGGCTTGCGCGGGTCGCCGTTCTGGGCAATCAGGTAGCAGGCATAGCGGGTGAGCATGAAATCATCGATCTCGCGCTCCCCACCCTTCCCAAGGGCGATCATTTTCGTGACGCCACGAAAATGATCCGAAACGGTATGGCCTGAGGCCTCGCAAGACTGCACGGCGCGCTGGATGGCGGTCTGGAAGTTCTCCCAGCGGGCATAACCCAGCGGTTCTTGAAGGTCACGGGCAAACCAGAACTCGATGCCTTCCGTATCGGCACGCTGGGCGCTGGCCTCAAGGTTGCCTTGCAGGGCTTGTAGCTGCTTATCCATGGCACTGACTTTGCTGGGACGTGTTGGGTCGTCTAGTTGCCGAGGATTCCTCGGTAACTGGTGAGTCGCTTTGTGCGGTCTGAACTGTCAAGGATTCCTTGACAGTTGTCCCATGCCCACGCCTTTCAGTGGTCAAGGAATCCTTGACCACTGGCCGCGTCACCGGCGGACTCATGCCTCAAGCCTCCACAGGCGAGGGAAGGAGCTGCTGCATGAGCCCTTTCTTGTGGGTCTTGAGGGCTTCGAGCTGGTCGCTTTGGGCGGCGATCAGGTCGTCGAGGAAGGAGAGGCAGGAGGCGATGCGGTTTTGCTCGGCAACTGAAGGAAATGCGATGACGATTTTTGCCATCACACCATTCATAAGCTTCGGGTTGCCCACATAGGAGACATGGTTCCTTGAAATGCTGTTGATGAGAGCTGCAGTACAGGGGTTTGCATAGCCCTCTGAGCTGAGCAGTACTCCGCAAACGTTCGTGCAATAAAACTTCCCAGGACGAAAGTTCACGTCTCCAGCATTAGCGCCGTCCGTCGTCCAGGTGATGGCGTCTTCAAACAGAAAATCCGAGTAAAAGCCAGCAAGCCCTGAACGCTTCGTCTGCGATGAGTAGACGGGATAAGGAGACTTAAGCGTCTGGGTGTCGCTGACTCGCGGCATCGCTAGAACTTGCCCTCTAGTCACCGAGAATACTTCGCCAACTTCTCTCTCCTCCCACTCAGGTGCATCCTGAAACTCAGGAAAGCGGAGGCGGGGGAGGGTTTCGCCTTCGCGGGGGAAGAGCTGCTGCATGAGCCCTTTTTTGTGGGCCTTGAGCGCGTCGAGTTTTTGGCTTTCGGTAGCCATCAGCTCGTCCAGCGTGCTCAAGCACTCGGCGATTTTTTGTTGCTCGTCGATGGACGATGAACCGCCGGGAAGCGGCACTGGCAAAGCGAGCAAGTCATCCTCGTCAATGCTGAGAGACCCGTGCGCTCTCGCCCCAACTTCGATGAACTTCCTTAGCCACTGTCCGTGCAGATTTCCGAGGAACAGATAGTTCAGATACTTCGGTACTGGGGAGTCGCCATTGATGCGAAAGGCAGTGAAGATGCTGTTGGGAACAGCCGCGAGAGCGTCGCCGGAATACAGTGCGATAAAGCCTTCGGGGTATTCCTTGGTCGCGCTCTTGTTGTAGGCAAAGTCGTTCTTTTTCAGCAGAAGGTAGTTTTTGTATGAGCTGCCAGCGATAACGCGCCCGAACTTCTCCATCTGGCTGACCAAGCCCACCCCGGACGTAATGCTCATCGGCACACATTCGTTGTCGCCGACTTTCTCGCTGCTGATCGTGACCAATGATCCGAGTGCTGCAGTTTCCCAGTCCGATCCATCCTGGAACTCGGGAAAGCGGAGCTTGGGCGCTGGCGCGGGCTTCGCGTCAGTTCCCTTGGCCGGTGAGCGCTTCATGCTTCGTAAGCACTCAAGCCAGAAATCTCCCGCCCCGTTGCCCGCTTCTTGAGCACCGGCACCAGCGCCTCCATCAGCGCCAGTTCCTTCACCCGGCGCTCGCGCCAGCCCAGACCCAGCGGTGCCATCAGTTCGGTGAGCTGTTCGCCGTCAAACACCATGCGTTGCAGGATGGCATCGGTGAATGCTTGCAGCCGCTCGGGCATGAGGCCGTGCTGGGTGGCGACGGCGGCGAGTTCGGCGCTCAGACGCTCGGCCTTGAAGCTCTGGTAGCCGTCGCGGATGGCTTTCTCGTCCAGCCCCTGTCCGGCGTGCAGGCTCTTCACGTAGTCGGTGATCAGCTCGCGCTCGTCCATGAACTTGGCATCGGCGGCAATCAAGCCGATGAGCTGCTCTCGGCTCATGCTCTGCTTGCCCGGCGTCTTCGCCATCGAGAAGTTGGCCAGCAGCTTCATGATGTAGTCGTAGTCAATGACGGCGGAGGCGAACAGCACGAACTCGAAGTCCAGCTGCTCGATCACTGGGCTGGGGGCTTTGTCGCCGCTCTTGCCCTGGCGTTCCTTGAGGTCCTGCGCGGTGGCAAGGTAGGCGCCGCGGTAGGCGTTGAGGTCGTCGCGCGGCAGGAGCTTGTCGATTTCCGTCTTCAGCTCGGGCTCAAGGTCCGTGTACTGGTCGAGCTGGGTCTTGAGGCGCTGTACCTCGCGGAAACGCTCGATGAAGGCGGCGCGGGCCTCGTCGCCCTTGAGCTGCGGCACGCTCTCCGGCGCGGGCGGCAGGTCTTGCGACTGCATGAAGTCCCCGAGCCTTATGAGCGCGTCCTTGAGCTTGTCCACCACGGTGGGCGCGGGGTCCACGAGCCAGATTTCACGCGCTTGGTCGCTCTTGCCGCCAGAGAACAGGGTGATGGCCTCGTCCACGGCTTTCTGCTGGGCGCGGAAGTCGAGAATCTGCCCGTGCGGCTTGGTGGCGTTGAGCACGCGGTTGGTACGGGAGAACGCCTGGATCAGGCCGTGGTGCTTGAGGTTCTTATCGACGTACAGGGTGTTGAGGTACTTGGCGTCGAAGCCCGTCAGCAGCATGTCCACCACCAGGGTGATGTCGATCTTCTCCGCGCCCTTCTTCGGCAGGTCCGCATTCGGGTACTGCTGGTCCTTGATACGCGTCTGTACGTCCTGATAGTAGAGGTCGAACTCGCTGACGCTGTGGTTGGTGCCGTAGGCCGCGTTGTAGTCAGCAATGATGGCTTTGAGCGCGGCCTTCTTCTTCTCCGGCTCCACTTCGTTGTCGGCCTTCTCGGTGGGCAGGTCTTCCTGAATCTGCTTGACGTCGACATTGCCCTCGGCGGGCGGGGAGAACACAC
>Ga0208330_1000563_pt1 | contig 16157 bp, 13 predicted proteins | sample DeeseametaMP1896_FD_184180 | JGI IMG/M metagenome (GOLD analysis project Ga0208330, IMG submission 184180) | Marine microbial communities from the Deep Pacific Ocean - MP1896 (SPAdes) | ecosystem: Environmental > Aquatic > Marine > Oceanic | place: East of Hawaii, North Pacific Ocean | collected...
GTTCCACAACATCGCCACCGTCGACAGATCGTCGCTGACGGTGAACTCGTCGAGCTCGTATCCCGGCCGCTCGGCCAACACCTGATAGGCCACACCGTCGGCGGTCACCGTGACCTCGAGCAGCCGGGCGTGCTGGGCGCCGTTCTCGCTGCGGATGATCGCACGCACGTAGCCCTCGGTGCTGTTGAGGCCGTAGTCCTTGGCGGGGTGGTAGAGCTCGAGAACCTCACCTTCCACGCCCGAGCGCAGCCGCCGCGGGCTGTGGTCGTCGAGGATGATGCCGGTGTCGGTGGTCGATCCCGGGTCGTACGGCAGCAGCGCCGTCTCGGTGAGTCCACGCAGCATGATCAGGTCCCGATAGCCGCGCGGACCAACCCGCACCAACGCCGCCCCCGCCCACGCATCCACCAGCCGCCCGCCGGAGCGGCGGTCCAGCACGATCGACGACTGGCCGGACGGATCGATCAGACACGAGCTGCCGACCCCGTCCTCACCGGTGAGGATCGCCGCCACCTGGGTGCCATCCCAGCCGATCAGTTCGGCGGTGCCCTCCACCCCGGATGGCCAGAAGTCGATCCGGCGCGCGTCGCGGTCGTCGGGATCGGTTGTCACCACCCAGATCTGGCTACGGGTTCCACCCTCGGGCGCCACCTGGCACGCCAGCCAGTGGCCGTCGGCCGAGTGCATCACCCGGGTGACGGGCCCCTCGACGGGCAACTCCACGTCACGCGACGAGCTGGCACGCCAGCCCCGCAGGAACCGCTGCACCGCGCGCGGGTAGCCGCCGTCGTCGACCAGATGGGCGAATGCGGTCGCATCCGGCGACATCGACGCGCCATATATCCGACGAACCTGTTCACCCACGATGGTTGATTGTGCACGCTCGTCCTGCCCGGCGCGGTACGAGCCCGCGACGAAGCAGACTGTGCAGCTGCACAGGTACCCTGCAGCCATGAGGTGGGCATGACGGATTCACCGAACCGCGGGCAGTGGGGCAACCGGGACGAGCCGACACAGGCGTTCGGCAACGGCTACCCCGGCCAGGTCGACCCGGCGTATGCCAGCCAGATGCCCTACGGGCCGCCGTATCAACCGCCCGCCCCGACCAGGCCGCTGCCCGGATACCCGCCCTACGGGTACGACCCGTACGCCGGCGGCGGCCAGTACCCACCCTCCTACCCTCCCGGCCAGGGCGGCGAGCCCCCCGAACCCGACGGCCCCAAGTCACCGCGGTGGTTGTGGGTCGTCGCCGGCGTTGCGGTGGTGACGGTGATCGGCCTGGTCATCGCGTTGGTGATCGTCAACAGCTCCCAGCAGGAAACCATGGTGGCGCCGCTGCCCTCGCAGCCCGAGCCGAGTTTCGCACCTCCCACCGAGCGCACCCCGACCACGACGTCGCGCACGCCGCCACGTCCGGTCCTGCCGCTGCCCACGCCGTCGACGAGGCCGTCGCCGACACCGCCCACCACGACCGCGCCCGGCGCGACCGACACCGTCGTCTACAACGTCTCGGGCAGCGGTCGCGCGATCAACATCACCTACGTCGACACCGGCGGCTTGCTGCAGACCGAGTTCAACGTGATGCTGCCGTGGAGCCGGGAGGTGACGCTGCCGCAGCCCGGCGAGGATTCGGCCAGCATCAGCATCATCAACGTCGGCCGCGAGGTGAACTGCTCGATCACGGTGAACGGCACCCAGATCGAACAGCGCACCGGAGCCGGGCTGACCATCTGCGCGGCGACGCGTTAATCCACGGACCGGCTGGTCGCCCGGCGATGCGGGGCGCGCACGCCCAGCATGGCCAGCAAGCCCAGCGCCAACACCACGATGAGCCCGCCCATCCCGGCGCGGTCGGCGTCGAAGATGTCGATGAACAGCGAGAACAACCAAGGAGCGAGGAAGGTCGCGGCCCGGCCGGCGGTGGTGTAGAGCCCGAACGCGACGCCCTCGTTGCCGGGCTCCGTGAGGCGCAGCATCAGGGTGCGCGCCGAGGACAGCACCGGGCCGATGAACAGGCACAGCATCAGCCCGCATGCCCAGAAGGCGGCGGGCCCCGACAGCACCAGCAGCGCCGTTCCCACCGCGATCATCGCGCTCAGCGACGTCACGATCACCCGCTTGGAGCCGAACCAATCGTCGGCGCGCCCGCCCAGCACCGCTCCGACGGCAGCAACCACCGAGGCGGCCATCCCGAAGAGCAGCACGTCCGCCTGCGAGACGCCGTACACCGTGACACCGAGCACCGCGCCGAAGGTGAAGACCCCGGCCAGGCCGTCGCGGAACACCGCGCTGGCCCCCAGGTAGTAGACGACGTTGCGGTCGCGGCGCCATTCGTCGCGCAGCGCGCGACCGAGGCGACGGTAGGCGGCCAGCACGCCGATCCGTTCGGCCGGTTCGCGCGTCACCGGCGCCGGCACCGAGACCAGCAGAGGCAGCGCGAACAACCCGAACCAGGCGGCGACCAGCAGCATCGCCGCGCGGATGTTCTGGCCGTCGGCCGCGGGCAGGTCGAGCAGACCGCGGGTTTCGCCATCACCGGAGATGAACCCGACATAGACCACCAGCAGCGCCAGGACACTGCCGAAATACCCCAGCGCCAAACCGAATCCGGATACCGCGCCCGCATTCCGCGGGGTCGAGAGCTGCCGCAGCATCGCGTTGTAGGGCACCGTGGCGAGCTCACTGCAGGCGGCGGTGCACGCGAGCAGGATCAGACCGGGCCACAGGAACCGCACGTCGTCGCGGATCAGCGCCATCGACGCCGTCAGCAGGACCACCAGACCCGTGAGCGCGGCCAGCGCGCGGCGACGCCGCGCGGGTGCGTCGACCCAGACCCCGGTCAGAGGTGCCAGCACGGCGACCAGAAGTCCCGCCGCCGCCAGGGCGCGGCCCAGCCAGCTGGCCGGACTGGTCGGCCCGGGCAGGCCTTCGCCGACGGTGCTCGTCAGATACACCGAGAACACGAACGTGATGACGATCGCATTGACCGCGGTGGCACCGAAGTCCCACAACGCCCAGGCCAGGATGCGCGATCGAGGTGCCGCGGCGGCTGGCGCCTCGGTCGGAGGCGACGGCTGACTCATGGGTGCCCACGATATAGTCCGGCCCATGCCAGTACCTGCCCCCAGCGCCAACGCCCGCGCGGTCGTCACCGGAGCGTCGCAGAACATCGGTGAGGCGCTGGCTGTCGAACTCGCCGCGCGCGGTCATCACCTGATCATCACCGCCCGCCGCGGCGAGGTTCTGGAGGCATTGGCGCAGCGGCTGCGCGAGCAGTACGGGGTGACCGTCGAGGTGCGCGCCGTCGATCTGGCCGACCCGGTCGCCCGGAGTGAACTGTGCGACGAGTTGGCCACCCGCGAGATCTCCATCCTGTGCGCCAACGCCGGCACGGCGACCTTCGGTCCCGTCGCCACGCTGGATCCAGCCGAGGAGCAAAAGCAGGTGCAGCTCAACGTCCTCGGTGTGCACGACCTCGTGCTGGCGGTGCTGCCCGGCATGGTGGAGCGGCGTGCCGGCGGCATCCTCATCAGCGGTTCAGCGGCCGGCAACTCGCCCATCCCGAACAACGCGACCTACGCCGCGACCAAGGCTTTCGCCAACACCTTCAGTGAATCGCTGCGCGGCGAACTGAAACCCGTCGGCGTGCACGTCACCGTGCTGGCGCCGGGTCCCGTCCGCACCGAGCTGCCCGACCCCGGCGACCAGTCGATCGTGGAACGGTTGATCCCCGACTTCCTGTGGATCGACACCGTGTACACCGCCAAGGTGTCGCTGGATGGGTTGGAGCGCAACAAGATGCGCGTCGTGCCGGGACTGACGTCGAAGGCGATGTCGGCGGCCAGCGGGTATGCGCCCCGGTCGGTCGTCGCACCCATCGTCGGGGCCGTCTACAAGAAACTCGGCGGGAGCTGAGGATTCGCGGACGGCGAGCTTTCAGCGGCCGCGACTGAGTTTTCAGCGGCCGCGACTGGGCCTTCAGCGGCGGCGCGCGGTCTTCAGCGGCCGCGACTGGGCCTTCAGCGGCGGCGCGCGGTCTTCAGCGGCGGCGCCGCCGTCCGGTGCCGAGGATGCTGCGGGTGATCTCGCGCCCGATCACCGTTCCCGCCGAGCGCATCGCGCTCTTGAACGCCGGGCTGTCCATCACCTTGTCGAGCAGCCCAGGCTCGGCCGGCCGAACGGGCTCGGGCATCGGCGGGATGTCGGGCAGCTCCCACATCGGTGGTAGCCCGGTGGCGGGCGGCAACGGTGGTAGCTCGGCGGCCGGCGGTTCCGGTTCGGGCGGTGCCAGCCGGGCAGCGAGCTGTTCGTATGCCGACTCCCGGTCCACCGTGACGCCGTACCGCGCCTGCAGGGCGCTGGCACCGGCGGCGCCGGCGATGGCGTCGGGTCCGATCGCGTCCATCGACGAACGCGGCGCCCGCATCCGGGTCCACGCCACCGGGGTGGGCACCCCCGTCTCGGAGAGCACGGTCACCACCGCCTCACCGATGCCCAGCGAGGTCAACGCCGACTCCAGGTCGTAGACCTCGGTCTTCGGGTACGTACGCACCGTCCTGGTCAGCGACTTCTGGTCGTCGGGGGTGAACGCACGCAGCGCATGCTGGATGCGGGCACCGAGCTGACTCAACACGTCTTTGGGGACGTCGGTGGGTAGCTGGGTGCAGAAGAACACCCCGACACCTTTGGACCGTATCAGCTTGACGGTCTGCTCGACCTGGGCCAGGAAGGCCTTGGAGGCGTCGGAGAAGAGGAGGTGCGCCTCGTCGAAGACGAACACCAACTTGGGTTTGTCGAGGTCACCCACCTCGGGCAGCGTGGTGAACAAATCGGCGAGCACCCACATCAAAAATGTGGAGAACAACACGGGACGGGCGGCCTGGTCACCGAGTTCGAGCAGCGTGATGACGCCCTGCCCGGACGGGTCGACGCGCATCAGATCACCCGGTTCGAGCTCCGGTTCACCGAAGAACGTGTCAGCTCCCTCGGCTTCCAGATTGACCAGAGCGCGAAGTATCACCCCGGCGGTCGTCGTGGACACCGCGCCCAGCGCTTTGAGCTGTGGCTTGCCGTGGTCGCTGATCAGATACCCGATCACCGAGCGCAGATCCTTGAGGTCCAGCAGCGGCAAGCCCTGCTTGTCGGCCCAGTGGAAGACCAGCCCGAGCGTCGATTCCTGAGTCTGGTTCAGTCCCAGCACCTTCGACAACAGGATCGGACCGAAACTGGTGATCGTGGCGCGCACCGGCACCCCGACCCCGGCTGTGCCCAACGACAGGAACTCCACCGGAAACGCCTGCGGCGCCCAGCTGTCGCCGGTGTCGGCGGCGCGCGCGGAGATCTTGTCACCGGGCGCACCGGGGCGCGACAGTCCGGACAGGTCACCCTTCACGTCGGCCATCACCACCGGCACACCAGCCGCCGAGAGTTGCTCGGCGATCACCTGCAGTGACTTGGTCTTGCCGGTCCCCGTGGCTCCGGCAACGAGACCGTGACGGTTCAGCGTCGCCAGCGGGACGCGCACCCGCGCGGTGGGATCACACACGCCGTCGACGACCACCGCGCCCAATTCCAGCGCCGCCCCGTCGGCGGCATAACCTGCGGCGATCTGCTGAGCAGCCGTCGCCGTCGACTCCGTGCTCATGATCGAACACTACTGGGCCAGGCACGTACTTCGGAGGGTGAAGTCAGCCCGGCCAGACCGTGGGGCTTACTGTGAAACGCTGTGCGCGACGAACTGGTGTGGATCGACTGCGAGATGACCGGGCTGGATCTCAAGTCCGACCTGTTGATCGAAATCGCGGTCCTGGTGACCGACTCCGAACTCAACGTCCTCGGCGATGGCGTCGACGTCGTCATCCATGCCGGTGACGACGCGCTGTCGTCGATGATCGACGTGGTGGCCCAGATGCACGACAAATCGGGTCTCACCGAGGAGGTGCGGGCGTCGACCATCGATGTGGCCACCGCCGAGGAGATGGTGCTCGACTACATCCGCACCCACGTCAAGCAGGCCAAGACCGCCCCGCTGGCCGGTAACTCGATCGCCACCGACCGGGGTTTCCTCGCCCGGGACATGCCCAAGCTCGACGACTACCTGCACTACCGGATGATCGACGTCAGCTCGATCAAGGAGCTGTGCCGGCGCTGGTATCCGCGGATCTACTTCGGGCAGCCGGAGAAGGGTCTAGCCCACCGTGCGCTGGCCGACATCCACGAGTCGATCCGCGAGCTGAAGTACTACCGGCAGACGGCGTTCGTGGCCCCGCCCGGCCCGTCGACCGGCGAGATCGCCGACGTCGCGGCTACGCTGGGTCCGGCTTCACCTGCGGATTCGGGTACTGATTCGATCGATGAGGGTTCCAGCAGCTAGTATCTAGCACGCCGCACACGCGGCAATGGTGGCTGTAGTTCAGTTGGTAGAGCACCAGGTTGTGATCCTGGCTGTCGCGGGTTCGAGTCCCGTCAGCCACCCGTTACCGGGAACGCCGTCTACGCAAGTAGGCGGCGTTTCTGCGTTCTGACCACCATGCGCCTCCCGCAACGACGAAGCCCACCGCAGCGGCTGCGGTGGGCTTCGTTGAAAGCGATCTGGGAGGGTCAGACGTTGGCGTTGCCTTCCTTCCACTGCTCCCACGGGATGTTCCAGTCACCGAGGCCGTCGGTGCCCGGCAACGTCGAACCGACCGTGTTGACGATCTCGACGATGTCGCCGCGCTTGGAGTTGTCGTAGAACCACTGGCCGTTGCTGGTGCTGACGTTGATGCAGCCGTGGCTGACGTTGCTGTAGCCCTGGCTGCCCACCGACCACGGGGCGGCGTGGACGTAGATGCCGCTGTAGGAGATCTGGGTGGCCCAGTCGACCTCGGTGCGGTAGCCGTTCGGTGAGTTGACCGCCACGCCGTAGGTGGACGAGTCCATCACCATGTGCGAGCGCCGGTCACCGACGATGTAGACACCGTTGTTCGTCGGTGTGCTGTTCTTGCCCATCGACACCGGCATCGTCTTGACGACCTCACCGTTGCGGGTCACGGTCAGCGTCTTGGTGCTGTCGTCGACGGTGGTGATCACCTCGTCACCGATGGTGAAATTCGTCGACACGTTGTCCTGCCCGTACAGGCCGTCGCCCAGGTCGACCCCGTAGGTGTTGACCGACACCTCCACCGCGGTCCCCGGCTCCCAGTAGTCGGCGGGACGCCAACGCACCTCACGGTTGCTCAGCCAGTAGAAGGCACCCTCGACCGGCGGGTTGGTCTTGACGGTGATCGCGCGCTGGGCGGCCAAGCGGTTCGGGATGTTCTCGTCGAAGCGGATGGCGACGGGTTGACCGATGCCGACGACCTCACCCTCGTTGGGCAGGACGTAGGGCATCGTCAGGTTCTCCGGCGAATGCGTCTCGAACGTCATCTGCCGGCTGGTGGCGCCGCCGAGGCCCAGCGATTGCGCGTTGAGCGTGTAGCTCTTGTTGTAGCCGAGCGGCTCCGTGGTCTGCCAGGTCAACCCGTCCTCGGACAGCTTGCCTTCGACCTGCTCGCCGCTCGCGTTGACCATCGACACCGCGCCGAGCACACCGAACTCGGCGCTGACCGTCACAGGCGACTCCACGCTGACGCCGACCGCCCCGTCCTGCACCGAGGAGGTGAGCTTCGGCACCAGCAGGTCACCGTAGGGGGTGCCCTTGTCGCTGATCACCTGCGGCGCAGGCGCCTCGGCAGGGCCGCCGCAGGCGGTGAGCAGGAGCGCGATCGCAGGAACCAGGGCGGCGACGGTCAACCAGACCCGGTTGCGTCGCACACGGTTCGCCGTGCTGACCTGCCACATACTGCGCTCCACCTCACATACAGATTGATACGTCGAAAACACTCGGATCGATTCTACGGCTCGATTGTGACGGGTAGGCGACGCCGACGTCGCTTCCCGGTACCGCGCGGACAACGTGATTTCTCCCTGTGCCGCGGGCCTGTTATTGTCGCACACGCGCGCCGTTAGCTCAGTTGGTAGAGCAGCTGACTCTTAATCAGCGGGTCCGGGGTTCGAAACCCTGACGGCGCACCACACAGAAACCCTGCTTCGGCGGGGTTTTTGTGGTTCACGGGCCCAGCCGGGCGGACAACTGTCCGACGCCTGTGCTGACCGAGCCCGCCCAGAGTTGTGCATCGTCTCCCCGCCGCGTTCATCCGATCGCGCCAACGCCGGTCCGAAGTCTCCTACGATCAGCCGAATGAGCCGGGCTGTTCACCGCGCGTCACCGGTTCGTCCACGCCGGCGTCAGCACGCGGCGAGGACCCGGCCGGGAACGACTCCGCTGTGCTTCCGACCGTCTGGCATCCATTCATTTCTCTCCGCTGACCGACGGCAACACCGTCACACGCCTAGTACCGAGGACACGACATGACGGACTCGACGTTTCAGCTACTGGCCATCGGGCTGTACTTCGCAGCGATGATCGCCATCGGTGTCTACGCCTACCGCCAGACCAATGATCTGGACGACTACATGCTCGCCGGGCGCAAACTCTCCCCCGGCGTCGCGGCCCTGTCCGCCGGAGCGTCCGACATGTCCGGCTGGCTGCTGCTCGGCGTGCCCGGCGCCATCTACGCCACCGGACTCGGGGAGTCCTGGATCGTGATCGGCCTCGTCATCGGGGCGTATCTGAACTGGCGCTTCGTCGCCCCGCGCTTGCGCGCCTACACCGAGATCGCGAACAACTCGATCACCGTACCGAGCTTCTTCGAGAACCGGCTACGAGATCATTCACACATCCTGCGGATCACAGCCGGGGCGATCATCCTGGTGTTCTTCACCTTCTATGTGTCCTCCGGGATGGTGGCGGGTGGAGTGTTCTTCGAGGCCACGTTCGGCTCGTCCTACCTGGTGGGCATGCTGCTGGTCGCCGGAATCACGTTGAGCTACACGCTGTTCGGTGGATTCCTGGGGGCGACGCTGACCGATGTCGCGCAAGGCCTGCTGATGCTCGCCACTCTCATCGCGGTTCCCGTCGTCACGATCATCGCTGCGGGCGGACCCGGCGAGGTGATCGACGCGATCAACGCCGCCGACGCTGCGCACAACCTCGCAGATCCCGCTGACGAAATGCACCGCACCTCGCTGTTCTTCGGCGGCAGCGTGATGGCGATCCTGTCCGCTGCGGCCTGGGGGCTCGGCTACTTCGGTCAGCCGCACATCATCGTCCGGTTCATGGCGCTGCGCTCCCCCGCCGACGCCAAAGCCGGTCGCCGGATCGGCATCAGCTGGATGGTGCTCAGCTCCGTCGGCGCCATCGCCACCGGGTTCGCCGGCCTGGCGTACTTCTACAGTCGCGGCGAGACACTCGACAACGCCGAGACGGTGTTCCTCCAGTTGGCACAGGTGATGTTCCACCCGTTCGTGGCCGGCATCGTGCTTGCGGCGGTGCTCGCGGCGATCATGTCGACGATCTCCTCGCAGCTGATCGTCTGCTCGTCCGCACTCGTCGAAGACATCTATCGCGCGTTCGGCAAGGAAACCAGCCCGACAAGGCTGGTCAACTACGGCCGGCTCGGGGTGCTGACCGTCGCGGTGGTGGCGATCCTGCTCGCCCTGAACCCTGACGGCACGATCCTCGATCTGGTGGGCTTCGCCTGGGCGGGCTTCGGCGCGGCGTTCGGCCCGCTGATCATCTTGTCGCTGTTCTGGCGCCGACTCACTTCAGCCGGCGCGATCGCCGGCATGCTCAGCGGTGCGGTGGTCGTCGGCGTCTGGGGCCAGACCGACGCACTGGCCAGCGTCATGTACGAGATCGTTCCCGGCTTCATCGCCTGCGGTGTGGTGGCCGTCGCGGTGTCGCTGCTCACCAGGCGTCAGAACGACGACATCGAGCGCGAGTTCACGGAGATGAATGCGGCAGTTCAGGAACCGGCTCCGCTCGCCTGAGTAGCCCTTTCCCGCAACGCTTCTCCCGACCGGCAGGGCGGGTCAGGCGACCGCCATGCCCACCGTCAGCCCTGCCACCCCGCCCACCTCGGCGGCGACGGTCGGCAGCGCTAACTCGACGGCCTCGACATTGATGAAGCCCAACTGGAGCAGATTCTCGTACGGCGTGGCCGAACCCACCAATTGGAGCTTGAGCTGCGAGTCCGGTGCCATCGTGTAGGCGATCTGCTCCAGGTCGATGGACACGGTGTGCGTGCGGCCGTCGAGCGTCACCGGGATGGGAGTCACCAAGTTGCCCAACACCAAGCCGGTGGTTTCGTCGACCAACTGCCCGTAGATGTGGCGACTCGTTCCCAGCCCCGAGTACGTGATGGTCAGTTCGGGCGCGCCGACGATCTGCACGGTGGCCTCCGGGGACGGCACCTCGACGTCGATGGCCAGCGCCGCTTCCGAGGCCAGCGCCGGGGACACCAGAAGCGGTGTCGGCGACTGTGTCTGCGGCCCGGAGCCGCCCAGCAGCGGCAGGATCGGCAGGAAACCACCGGCCCCGGCGACGATGAGGGACTCTCCGTAGAAAGCCGGGTCCGACGGCAGCAGATCCGAGAAGAAGTAGTCACCGTTCTGGTCGAACCACTCGAACCGTGGTCCGGTGGGCACCAACTCGTTTCCGTTGACGTACTTGTCGAGCCAATCCAGCGTCGAGTCGATCAGCAGCGGGGTCTGCAGCGGGCTGATCGGATCAAGGCAGACGCCGTGACCACCGCACGCCCAGATCATGTCGACCGGGGTGCCGGCCGCCTCCAGCAGCATTGCGTTGGTGACGGCCTGCGCCAGGGTGAACAAACCGTCGGCGGTGCCCTGGATCAGCAGCGTGGGCGCGGTGATACCGCTCACCAGCACGGTGGGCCCGCTGCTGGCCAGGATGGCCTGCTGGGTCTCGGTGATGAAGCCCAGCAGATCGCCGAGGATGATGGCCGGGTAGATCTGCGAGTTGATCCGGGCGCCCCCTTCCAACAAATCCAGTCCCAGCAGGGTCGCCCACGCGGTCTTGAAGGCCTCGGTCGGATACAGCGCCTCGTTCAGCGAATTCCATGCGATCACGGGGACGATGGCTTCGATCCGGTCATCGATCCCTGCCGCAACCAACTGGATTCCGCCGCCGTAGGAACCGCCCACCATGCCGACCACGGGGTCCCCCGGGCCATCCAGCAGCGTCTCGGGCCGGGTCGCCACCCAGTCCAGGATCGCCTGCACGTCGCGGCCCTCGAAGAACGGGTTGTCCAGCTGCAGCACGCCGCCGGAAGCGAACTCGCCACGCGGATCCCAGGTCACCACGTTGTAGCCGGCGTCGCGCAGCGGCACCAGCCCCGGAACCAGGTTGAACACCGTCGTCACAGAGGTGGGGTCGATGTTGCCCGGGTCGCCCAGGCCCGGCCCGTTCAGAACGGTCGACGCGGTTTCACCGGCCGCCAGTCCTGAGGCCGGGAAGAAGTTCGTGCTGATCTGCACCCCGTCGAACGAGGTGACCATCGTGGTGAAGGCGACCGGCGCACCGACGGGCACCAGTTCGCCCACATTGACGTCGATCGGCGCGATGACGCGGTACCCGATGAACGGTTGCAGGATGGTGCCCAGGATCGGAATCTGCTGCAGGCCGAGCACGATCGGCTGGACGAAGTCGCCCAGCAACGGAATCTTCTCCAGGAAGCGGACCAGCCCGGTCTGCTCGCTGACCATCACCGTGAACTGCTCGGTGCCGCCCGACTCGACGACGGACAGGTCCGGCAGGAACGAGAAGCTGCCGTCTGCGGCGAGGGTGATCTTCCCGCCCTGGTTCGGATCATCGATGATGGTGTAAATCAACGGGTTTCCCCGTGAATCGGTGGCGCCGACGTTGCCGTAGATGACGCCGTCGAGGAACTCGAGCACGGGGTTCACCGACACCGGTCCGCTCTCGAGTTCGCGACGGGCGGCCGCTGCCATCGCCCATTCCATGGGCGAGTTCATCGGCGGCGCCGCCGGCCCCCCACCCGCGAACGGGTTGAGGAGCCCGACCATCTCGGTGAGGGTGGCGTCTGGCACGGTCGCGGTGGCGTCGACCGGCTCTTTGGTTGCAGCCGTCTGCTCGGCCGGCGCTGTCGGTTCGGTGGCTGCACGGCCGGCCACGGCCTCGGGGGAGGCCAGCCATTCGACGGCTTGACCCTGCCGCTCGGCCGCGAGTTCGGCGTCGACCTCGTCGCTCGCCGCAGCTGAGTCGACGTCATCGCCGGCAGTCGCCGAGTCGACGTCGTCGACCACCTCCGCGGCGGCTTCGGGCTCTGCGGACACATAGCCGCCGCTGTCTACCGGATCGTCCTCGACCCCGTCGACGTCTCCGCCGACCTCGACACCCTCGTCGACGCCGAGATCAGCGTCGAGGTCCTCGCCGTCACCGGCCGCGTCATCGCCGTCGTCGCCCCCAGAAGCGTCGTCGCCCTCGGAAGCGTCGTCGCCCTCGGACTCGTCTGCGGCGTCGTCGCTGTCAGAGGCACCGTCGCTGTCAGAGGCACCGTCGCTGTCGCCCGCATTCGCCGCTTGGCTCGAAGCGCCGGCGGTCGAGCTGTCGGTCCCGCCTGTGGAGGAGCCTGCCGAGCTACCCGACGACGCACTCGAACCCGATTCTCCGGAGCCGGTGTCCGCAGCCGCGACACCGTAGCCCGTCAGGACCGCAGCCCCGACACCCAGGGCGACCGCGAGGCCACCGATCCGACCGACATGTGCCGCTGCGCCCATAACGTCCTCCCACCGACCCGCGAATGCCGGGCAAATATAAGCCGCGTCAATAGGCGGGCACCGGGGATTGCCGAAAAGCGTCACAGGCAAATGGCAACTGGTACGCGCGTGCAGTATTCGGGGAGTCGCTCAGATCAACGCATCAACGGCAGAATCAGGGGAACGACGGCCGGCAAAGCCATCTGACATCGCCGCCGACTGATATCGCCAGCCGCCACGAGACGATCCGGCCGCATAGCCGCATCCTTCGTCGCCGACCGCGCTCGGCCGACCGTGATCAACGACGGGGAGCGAACCCGCCCGGGCCGGGCTGACCGAGGAGCGGGTTGCCCTGGCCCGCGCCAGGCTGCCCGGCATGCTCGCGTTGATGCTGCTGAATCGCCTGAACCAGCGGATTGTCCTTCATCAACTGGCGACGGTCTTCTTCGGAGAGCTCGTAGAAGGTCCACATCCCCCACGCGGCCGGCCGGATGTAGAGCGTCACCTTCTGCCGCTTGCGGGTGTTCTGCGGAAGCATCGCCGGAACGGGAACGACCCGATCGAGCGTGACGGCGCCCACCAACTCCTGGGCGAGCTTGTCGATGTCAGCTGAGTCCTGGAGTTCGTACACCGAGGACTGGTGACTCGGCTGCGTCGCGCCCTGGAGGGCCAGGAACCAGGCCATGCCGGCCTCCTTTGCTGTCGTGGACAGCGCCAGCGTAGAGGACGCGTTAGCCCCGGTGCTTGCCAGCACCTCCCGTCTACCCGACACGCGGCGCACAGCGGATTTGCCGACAAGAGGTATCCAGCGGCTGGTTTACGCTGGCGAAAATTCTTGGGATTTTTCGAGCGTGCGTTCCGAAACTGTGCTAGAGCTCACTGCCCGGGTAGTACCCGCAAGCTGGTCACGATCGCTTCGAGGGTAACCATAGGAATAGCAGGCCGAATATTAACGGCTTATGCGCTGGGAAAAGAGTTGCAGTAGTGCTATGGTTGCCGTTAGCTGTTGGACATGGTCCCCACATCGGGCAAACCATGTACGGGTGAAGTGAGGAATTAGCTGATGGCAGGCCTGGCCGATCCGGCGCCGGTGGGGACCGGTGGTGAGAACTCAGCCGATCGAGTAACTGGCCAATACCCGGTCGCGATCCACACCTGCTCCCGGCTGGGCCGGGTGGCGAACCCGCCCGGCTTCACGTTCCCGACGTGGCTGCGAGGTGGCCGGCGGCGCTGAATCGTCCGCTCAGGGCTGGCGAAGGCGACGCACGGTCACGACGATGACGACCAGTCCGACACCGGCCAGCGACGCCGCCACGGCCGGTTGGCGAACAAACCGCACCACCCCTGCCTTCAGATCGTCGGCGAGCCGGCGCGGGTTGGCGCGGGCAGCGAGAGAGTCCACGGTCAGGGCCAACTGCTCCCGGGCCTCGTCGATCTCAGCCTTGATGCTGTCGGGATCGCGGTCCGCCACATCTGCCTCCGTGCCTCATTGCCTACTGTGCTCATCCACCGACGGCGTGCCTGTTCACCAACGGCGCGCCCATGCACCAACGGTGTCGTCCTGCCGCACTACCCTAGATCAGCCGGGGCGAGACCGAGCGCGCCGGTCGCTTCAGATCGCACCGGACCCCGCGACACCGGAGGACAGCTACCCATGCCGCAGACCCCACGCCTCGAAGTGGGCGACACCGCTCCCGCTTTCAGCCTGCCCGACGCCGACGGCAACACCGTCAAACTCTCGGACTACAAGGGCCGCAAAGTCATCGTGTATTTCTACCCGGCTGCCTCCACCCCCGGCTGCACGAAGGAGGCCTGCGACTTCCGGGACAACCTCGCCGAGCTCAACGACGCCGGTCTGGACGTCGTCGGCATCTCACCGGACAAACCCGAGAAACTGGCCAAGTTCCGCGACAAGGAGGGCCTGACGTTCCCGTTGCTGGCCGACCCCGACCGCACGGTGCTCGAGGCCTGGGGCGCCTACGGCGAGAAGACCATGTACGGCAAAACCGTGCAGGGCGTCATCCGGTCGACCTTCGTCGTCGACGAGAAAGGCAAGATCGCGTTGGCGCAGTACAACATCCGCGCGACGGGCCACGTCGCCAAATTACGTCGCGATTTGTCGGTCTGATCGAGCCAGGCGGTCCAACAGCAGCGCTTCCGCGGTCGCCGCACGCTCCAGCACGCCGAGGTGCAGGCTCTCGTTGATGCTGTGCGCCTGGGTGTCGGGGTCCTCGACTCCCGTCACCAGAATCTTGGCGTCCGGAAACGCCGACGCGAACGCCGCGATGAACGGGATCGACCCGCCCACTCCGGCGTCGATCGCGTCGTTCCCCCAGGCCTGACGGAAGGCCGCGCGCGCCGCGTCGTAGACGGGCCCGCTCGGGTCGATCGCATACGGCTCGCCGACGTCGCCCGGCGTCACGGTGACCTGCGCACCCCAGGGCGTGTGCTGCTCGAGGTGGCGGGTGAGCGCAGCCAGGTGTTCGGCGGCGTCACCGCCCGGCGCCACCCGCATGCTCACCTTGGCGCGGGCGCGTGGTGTCAAGGTGTTGGACGCCTTGGCGATCGGCGTGGTGTCGATACCGACGACGGTGATCGCCGGTTTCGCCCACAGACGCTGCGCCACCGAGCCCGAGCCGATCTCCTGCACACCGTCGAGCAGACCGGTGTCGGCCCGCACCCGTTCCGGGGTGTACTCCACGGGCGCGGCAGTCGATTCGTGCAACCCGTCGACCGCGACGTTGCCCTCGTCGTCGTGCAGGCTGGCCAGCAGCCGCACCAACACGCTCAGCGCGTCGGGCACGACACCACCCCACATGCCCGAGTGCAGCCCGTGGTCCAGGGTGGCGACCTCCACGATGCAGTCGGCCAACCCGCGCAGCGACACCGTCAGCGACGGGACCTCGGTGCTCCAGTTGTCCGAGTCGGCGATCACGATGACATCGGCGGCCAGGGCGTCGCGGTGCGCGGCCAGCAGTCGCGACAACGACGGGGAGCCCGACTCCTCCTCGCCCTCGACGAAGACCGTCACCCCGACGGGCGGATTCCCGTTGTGCGCACGGAACGCGGCCAGATGGGTGGCAATGCCTGCCTTGTCGTCGGCGGTCCCGCGGCCGTAGAGCCGTCCGTTGCGTTCGGTCGGCTCGAACGGCTCCGAATGCCACTGCGACCGATCGCCTTCCGGCTGCACGTCGTGGTGGGCGTAGAGCAGAACCGTCGGGGCGCCCGGCGGCGGAGGGTGGTGCGCGATGACAGCGGGGGCGCCACCTTCGGCCACGATGCGTACGTCACCGAATCCGGCCTCCGACAACAACTTCGCCACCTCTTCGGCGCTGCGCTGCACCTCGCCGCGCCGGTCGGGGTCGGCCCACACCGACTCGATGCGTACCAGGTTCTCCAGGTCGGCGCGCACCGCAGGGAGCACGTCGCGCACCCGCGCCGTGATGTCAGTCATGCGTCGAGGTTAGCGGCTCCTCGTCTCCGGGCGACTCGGC
>Ga0208330_1000564_pt1 | contig 16142 bp, 14 predicted proteins | sample DeeseametaMP1896_FD_184180 | JGI IMG/M metagenome (GOLD analysis project Ga0208330, IMG submission 184180) | Marine microbial communities from the Deep Pacific Ocean - MP1896 (SPAdes) | ecosystem: Environmental > Aquatic > Marine > Oceanic | place: East of Hawaii, North Pacific Ocean | collected...
GACAAGTCCACCGTGGAGCGGGTGCGCTTCATGGACTTCCTGGAGCGGGTCGTCGTGAAGCGCAAGTTCGACAAACACCCCGACGTGTTCCGCAAGGCCTCGCCGATGGCCAGGATCCACTCGGAGGCTCCGCCGTTCCTGGTGGTGCACGGAACCGGGGACAGCGTCATCCCCGTGGCGCAGGCCCGCAGCTTCGTCGAGCGGCTCAAAGAGGTGTCCCGATCGGTGGTCGGCTACGTCGAGCTACCCGGCGCCGGGCACGGTTTCGACATGACCGACGGGGCCCGCACCGGGGCGGCGTCGACCGCAATCGGATTGTTCCTCAACCATATTCACCGAAACAGAAGTCTTCTCGGAGCCAAAGAGGTTATATAGGACGCCTCCAGGGAGGTGTCGCGGTGAAAAGGCTTCGCGGGTGGGACGCCGTGCTGTTGTACAGCGAAACCCCGAACGTGCACATGCACACGCTGAAACTGGCGGTGATCGAACTCGACGGCCTCGGCGGGGCCAGTTTCGGGGTCGAGGAACTCCGGCAGGTCATTCATAGCAGGCTCTACAAGCTCGATCCGTTCCGCTATGAACTGATCGACATCCCGCTGAAGTTCCATCACCCGATGTGGCGGGAGAACGCCGAAGTCGACCTCGAATACCACGTCCGCTCGTGCCGGGTGGAAGCCCCGGGCGGGCGCCGCGAACTCGACGAGGCGGTCGGTCGACTGGCCAGCACCCCGCTGGACCGCAGTCGGCCGCTCTGGGAGATGTACCTGATCGAGGGTCTCGCGGGTGGCCGGATCGCGGTCCTGGGCAAGATTCATCACGCCCTCGCCGACGGCGTCGCGTCGGCCAATCTGCTGGCCCGCGGGATGGACATGCAGGACGGCCTCGGCGCCGACCGCGATTCCTATGCGACCGATCCGGCGCCCACGCCAGGTGAGTTGGTGCGCACCGCATTCGCCGACCACCTGCGCCAGATCGCCAAACTGCCCGGCGTCATGCGCTATACCGCCGAAGGAATGCGCAGGGTGCGGCAGAGCCCGCACAAGCTCTCGCCCGAGCTGACCCGGCCGTTCACCCCGCCACCGACCTTCATGAACCACATGCTCGACTCGACCAGGCGGTTCGCCACGACCACGCTGTCCCTCGATGACGTCAAGCAGACCGGCAAGCATCTCGGCGTCACGATCAACGACATGGTGCTGTCGATCTCGGCCGGGGCGCTGCGCACCATGCTGCTGCGCTACGACAACCGCGCCGACCACCCGCTGCTCGCGTCGGTGCCGGTGAGTTTCGACTTCTCACCCGACCGGATCTCCGGCAACTTCTTCACCGGCGTGCTGGTCAGCCTGCCGGTCGACGTCGAAGACCCGCTGGAGCGGGTAAGGGTCGCGCACGACTCGGCCGTCGCGGGCAAGGAAAGCAACACCCTGCTCGGGCCCGAGCTGGTCAGCCGGTGGTCGTCATACCTGCCGCCCGCGCCCGCCGAGGCGATGTTCCGCTGGCTGTCGAACAAAGACGGCCAGAACAAGGTGATGAACCTGCCCATCTCGAACGTGCCCGGACCCCGCACCCGGGCGCGGGTCGGTGGGGCATTGGTGACCGAGATCTACTCGGTCGGACCACTGACCGCGGGCAGCGGAATCAACATCACGGTGTGGAGCTACGTCGACCAGATCAACATCTCGGTGCTCACCGACGGCAAGACGTTGAAGGATCCCCACGAGCTCACCGACGCGCTGAGAGAGGCCTTCATCGAGATCCGGCGTGCAGCAGGGCTTTCCGAGAAGCTCACCGTCGTCGAAACGGCGATGCCCGTTTAGTCGGCTCCTCGACGTGTTTGTTCAGTCGGCTCGCCACGGTGTCTGTTCAGTCGGCTCGCCGACGGTGTCTGTTCAGTCGGCTCGCCGACGGTGTCTGTTCAGTCGGCTCGCCACAGTGTCTGTTCAGTCGGCTCGCCGACGTGTCGTGGCCGCCACCCACGACAGGAATTCCTCCACTGCCTGCGCGGTGTAATGCGCCCGCGGGGACCCGTAGTAGAAGTCGAACGCGTGCTGGGCATGTGGGATCTCCGCATACACCACCGGAGCGGTCGAGACTTCGCGCAACGCGTCGGCGAACTCGCGGCCCTCCTGGACCGGGATGATCGAGTCGTCCTGGCCGTGCAGGATGAAGAACGGCGGCGCATCGGCGCGGACCCGGTACAGCGGCGAGGCGTCGACGTAGAGCTGATGGTGCTGCACGATCGGTTTCTTGGTGACGAATTTCTGCAGGAACGCGATGAATTCCTTTCGGCCGCTGCCGCGCGCAGACACCCAGTCGTAGCGGCCGTAGATCGGCACCGCGGCGACCACCGACGTATCGGCGTCCTCGAAACCGGGTTGAAACTGCGGGTCGTCGGCGGTCAAGGCCACCAGAGAGGACAGATGACCGCCGGCCGAGCCACCGGTGATCGCGACGAAGTCGGGGTCGCCGCCGTACTCGCCGATGCGCTCCTTGATCCAGGCCAGGGCACGTTTGACGTCGACGATGTGGTCGGGCCAGGTGTGCCGCGGGCTGACCCGGTAGTCGATCGACACACACACCCAGCCGTGGTCGGCGAGGTGGCTGAGTAGCGGGTACGCCTGGGGGCGGCGCATGCCGATCGACCAGGCGCCACCCGGAACCTGCAGCAGCACAGGTGCTTTGCCGTCCCGGGGAAGGTCGGATCGCCGCCAGATGTCGGCCATGTTCACCGCGCCGTGCGGACCGTACTGCACCGTGTCGAGCTTCGTCACGTAACGCCGGCGGATCACGTCGTTGGGCGGAACCCCGATCCGGCGTCGTCGCCGGTCCGACTGCGCCTTCTCCGAGATGGCCTGATAGTCGGCGCCGAGCGCTGCCCGCAACGGATCCTCGAAGTAGGGCTGCGAGGCCACGTTGCGGCGGTGGATCAGCCACAGCAGAGCCCAGGCGACGGCGGTGAGAAGCAACGCGATTCGGCCCCGCACACCCCGGAAGTCACCACGCAGTCCTCGCCGGGCGGCGTCGAGCATCGAGCCGACCATGTAGAGCGGCGACATCTCCGAAGTCGGCCACCCGAAGGCGAACACCGGGATGGTCACATACCCTTCGCGACCCAGCGGCCGCAGACCGTTGGCGGCGTTGAGCAGCTCCACGGCGGCGCGCAGCAGGGGTCGGCGCTCAGGCATTCTTTGCCCGGTCCTGCAACTCCTTGCGGGAGATCTTTCCGGTGGTGCCGCGCGGCAACTCGTCGAGCACGGTGATCGCCCGGGGCACTTTGAAATTGGCCAGGTGCTCGCGGACGTGTTGTTTGAGCTCCTCGGGGGTGGCCGCCGCGCCGGGGCGCAGCACCACGAACGCCTCGAGGCGCTGGCCGAACTTCTCGTCGTCCACACCCAGCACGGCGGCTTCGGCGACGTCGTCATGGGCGGCCAGCGTCTTCTCCACCTCGATCGGGTAGACGTTCTCACCGCCGGAGACGATCATCTCGTCGTCGCGGCCGACGACGAACAACCGGCCGGCGTCGTCGACGTAACCGACGTCACCGGAGCACATGAATCCCTCGTGGAACGCCTTGGTCTGCCCCGAGGTGTAGCCGTCGAACTGAGTCGAGTTGCGCACGTAGATGCTGCCGACCTCGCCGACCGGTAGCTCGTGCAGTTCGGCGTCGAGGATGCGGATCTCGGTACCCTCGGCCGGCCTGCCTGCTGTGTCGGGCGCCGCACGCAGGTCGCGCGGTGTGGCCGTCGCGATCATGCCGGCCTCAGTGGCGTTGTAGTTGTTGTAGATCACGTCGCCGAAGCGGTCCATGAACGCGATGACGACATCGGGACGCATCCGCGATCCCGAGGCCGCGGCGAAGCGGAGCGAGCGGCCGCTGTAACGGTCGAGGACCTCGGTCGGCAGCTCCATGATGCGGTCGAACATGACCGGGACGACACACAACCCGGTAGCCCGGTGCCGATCGATCAACTCCAACGTCGCTTCGGGATCGAACTTGCGCCGGGTGATGATGGTGCAGGACATGGACGCCGCGAACACCAGCTGAGAGAAGCCCCACGCATGGAACATCGGCGCCACGACCACGACCGGCTGCTCGGTTCGCCATGGAGTCCGGTCGAGAATCGACTTGAGCACGCCGGGATCGCCCCCGGAATGGCTGGCGCCCTTGGGGGTTCCGGTCGTGCCCGAGGTCAGCAGGATCACCCGGCCCTTGGCGGAGGCGCGCTGCGGTTCCCGGTCGCCGTGCTCGGCGATCAGGCGCTCGAGGGTCGGGTAGTTCACCGGTCCGTCGGTCCATGCGACGATCCGCGCGGTGTCCGGCCGGCCGGCCACCGCCCGGTCGACGACCTCGGTGAACTCCTCGTCGTAGATGACCGCGACCGACTTGCCCTCCCCTTCGCGCTCCAGCACCTCGGCCATCGCCGGCCCGGCGAACGAGGTGTTGAGCAGCAGCACGTCGGCGCCGATCCGGTTCGCTGCGATCAGCGCGTCGACGAACCCGCGATGATTGCGCGCCATCAGGCCGATCACCTCGGGCTGCCCGCCGGGCAGGGCCTGCAGTGCGGCTGCCAACGCGTCGGCGCGTCGGTCGATCTGTCGCCAGGTCAGGATGCCGAGCTCGTCGACCAGACCTGCCCGGTCCGGGCAGCGCTGCGCGGCGGCGGCGAAACCGGAAGTGATGGCCATGTTCTCGCGCTGCATCGCGGAGACGATCCGCAGGTACTTGTCCGGGCGCATCGGGGCGATCACGCCCGCCCGTGCCATCGTCGAGATGAGCCCCAGCGGTTTGGTCAGTGGATCGAGAATTCCCATCGGTCAGCCCAGCACCGGAAGTCGGCGCTTGCTGGCCAGTTCGTCGAGAGCCCGTTGCATGACCCGCCGGACGTGGGCGTCCACTTCGTCGATGTCGGGGTCCTCGCCGAATTCGGCGGCCACGTCGATGGGCGGCAGCGTCTGCATGGTGATCTTGGTCGGCAGCGGCACGTTGACGGGCAGCACCACCGACAATCCGAACGGAAAACCGAACGACACCGGCAGGATCTTCGTCCGGAACGCGCGTGCGATGGGCCCGAGCGCCTTGGCGATCTCCGTGCCGCGGGTGAGGAACAGCTGACTCTCTTGGCCGCCGATCGACACGGTGGGCACGATCGGGACGCCGTTGTTGAGCGCGGCGCGCACGTAGCCGGTGCGCCCGCTGAAGTCGATCTTGTTGGCGCTGAGCGTGGGCCGGTACACGTCGTAGTCGCCGCCGGGGAAGACGACGACCACGCCGCCGGAGCGCAGCGCCTCGTCGGCGTTCTCGTGGTTGGCCGGGATGAAGCCGGTCTTCTTGAAGAACGTGCCAGACGGCCCGACCATCAACATGTCATGGGACAGCGTGTACACCGGTCGGTCGTAGCCGAAATGGTCGTAGAAGCCGCTGGCGAACACCGGCACGTCCATGGCGAGCAGGCCGCCCGAGTGGTTCGACACCACCAACGCGCCGCCGGCGGGGAAGGTCTCCAGCCCGCGTACCTCGGCACGGTGATAGCCCTTGAGAAATGGCCGCAGCACGCCCATAACCCGTTCGGTGAGCGCCGGATCCCACTTGGTGATCTCAGATGGCGTGATCTCAGACGGCGTGATGTCGGTCGCGCTCATGGCGTGCTCCCTCGAGAAGACGTCAGATTGGAACGTGTTCTAGTTTTGCGAGTGTACCCACTGCTCACGACCCCCAATCGACGCGGCCGCCGGCACCCCGGGTCATCCTGTCATCGCCGACGTCCGCTCAGTCGGGCTTTGACTGCGAAATGCGACACACCTGGATGTCTCGTGTCGGGCGTCGTCATCTGTTGACGTGTCGGCGGAGAAGGGGCACGCCGAGTCGCGGCCGCGGTAGCTTCCTAGAGGCTATGGCGGGACCTGGTCGGGGATTCCGCCATAGCCGCGGGGCTCCGGGCGGAGCAGGAATTGTCATGTCCTGCCCGGCGGCCGGCGACCATACTCAAACACCGTGACCGATCCGCTGTCCGTACCGGCGCCCGCCGGTCGCGACCGACTGCGTGAGCTCCTCGACGCGGTCACCGACGCCGGCAACACCGCCGTCGGCGACATGGCGCGCAGTAGTTTCGCCTCGGAATTCCATTTCTCCCGCCAGGTCCGCCGGCTCACCGGAGAATCGCCCGCGGCGTTACGCCGCCGAGTCATGCTCGAACGTGCGGCGTGGCGATTGCAGCGCGGCGAGGCTGTGGCGGTCGTCGCCGCCGCCGAGGGATGGTCGTCGGCCGAAGTGTTCTCCCGCGCGTTCCGGCGCGCCTACGGCGTGCCGCCCTCGCGTGCCGCCGATGTGCACTTCAGGTTGACCGCGCCCAACGGGCTGCACTTCCATCCCCCCGAGTCGCTGTGGCTGGACGCCGGTCCGGGTGCCGACCCGTCCGTGCCGTCGGTGTCCGCGCTGATGCTCGCCCACGACGTCGACGACACCGCCTGCCTGCTTGCCGCCGCGGCGCAGCTCAGCCCGCAACAGTGGGTGGCCGACGTTGCGCCGGGCCAGACAGTGCTGGAGTGGGACGGGCCCGAAGCCAGCGTCGGAGCGGTACTCGGCGCGATCGTGTGGACCAAAGAGGTGTGGCTGGCCACCATCGCCGGGCACGACTTCCCGTCCCGGACGGCGACGCGGCCGGAATCCGTCGACGCGCCCACGCTGGCTGCCCACCACGACGCCATCGCCGCGCGGTGGCGCGCGACGATCGCCGAGCACTCGGCGGCCGGCCGACTCGGCGACACCGTGATCGACGCGCTGTGCGATCCGCCGGAATCGTTCCCCCTGCACGGCATCGTGGCGCACGTGCTGACCTATTCCGCGCACCGCCGCGAGCTCGCGCGCACGATGCTGGCCGCGCTCGAAGTGAGCGTTCCCAGCGGGGACCCGTTGAGCTGGATGAGGGAGACCTAGATGGGCACTGTCTACTACACCGCGTCCAGCCTGGACGGCTACATCGTCGACGACCACGGCAGCCTGGACTGGCTGACCAGCCGAGCGATCGACCAGGCCGGCCCGTTCGGCATCGAACCGTTCCTGGCCACCGTCGGCGCACTCGTGATGGGTGCCGACACCTACGAGTGGATACTGGCCAACCATCCCGGCGAGTGGATGTACAGCCAACCGTCCTGGGTGTTGACCCACCGGCCCGGCATCGTCGCCGCCGGGCATCCGGTACACGTGTTCGACGGCGCCGTTGCCGACCTGCACCCGGAGCTGGTGAGGGCCGCGGCCGGCAGGGATGTCTGGGTGGTCGGGGGAGGAGACGTCGCCAGGCAGTTCAACGAGGCGGGGCTGATCGACGAGATGGTGGTCGCCTATGCGCCGTGCTCGCTGGGCGCGGGATCACCGGTGCTGCCGTTGCGTTCCGAATGGGTGCTGGCGGATTCGGGCCGCAACGGTGATTTCCTCTGCGCCCGGTGGCGCCGCCGCTGAGGGGCCGCGGGTCAATACCTGCAGCGGCGACGATCACGCACAGATCCGTCGACTCATCGAACGCCGCTGCTCAAGACGCCGACGAGATCCGACTTCTGCCGGAGAAGTACGAGAAAACCTCGGCAAAAGTCGGATCTCGTGGAGCGTCGTCAGTCGGCGGGGGTGTACCCGAACGGCAGCAGGATGCTCTTGGGCTCGCAGTAGGCCTCGATGCCCTCGGGACCGTTCTCGCGGCCGATGCCGGAGTTCTTGAAACCGCCGAACGGTGCGCCCGGGTCGAAGGCGTACATGTTGACCGCATACGTTCCGGTGCGGATCTTGCGCGCGATCTTCAACGCCTTGTCGTTGTCGGAGGTGTACACCGAGCCGGCCAGCCCGTAGACCGAGTCGTTGGCGATGCGCACGGCGTCGTCTTCGTCCTCGTAGGGAATCACCGCGAGGACGGGCCCGAAGATCTCCTCCTGAGCGATGGTCATCGAGTTGTCGACGTCGGCGAACACCGTCGGCTGCACGAACCAACCGCTGTCCAGTCCCTCGGGGCGGCCGCCGCCGGCCACCACCCGCGCGCCTTCCTCGATGCCCTTCTTGATGTAGCTCTCCACCCGCTCGCGCTGCTTCTCGCTGATCAGCGGCCCGATCGCGGCACCGGGATCATCGGGCAGGCCGACCGGCATCGCGGCCACGGCCGCCGCCAACTTGTCGACGACCTCGTCGTATCGCGACCGCGGCGCCAGGATCCGGGTCTGGCCCACACATGCCTGCCCACAGTTCATCAAGCCGGAGAACACCAGCATCGGAAGCGTCGAGTCCAGGTCGGCGTCTTCGAGGATGATGGCTGCGGACTTGCCGCCGAGCTCCAGCGTGCACGGCTTGAGGTTGTCGGCGGCGATCTTGCCGATCTCCTTGCCGACCGCCGAGGAGCCGGTGAACGTGTACTTGTCCAGGTTCGGATTCGCCGTCAGGGCGCGGCCCGTCTCGGCGCCACCCGGCACGATCGACAGCACACCCTCGGGCAGCCCCGCCTCGGCGAACATCTCGGCCATCGCGAACACCGACAGCGGCGTTTCGGCGGCCGGCTTGAGCACCATGGTGCAGCCGGCCAGCAGCGCGGGCCCGAGCTTGTTGGCGGCCAAGAAGAACGGCACGTTCCAGGCGGTGACGGCGCCGACCACACCGATCGGTTCGCGCACCACCAGCGTCTGGCCGTAGACGCCGTCGCGGATCTCCTGCCAGGTGAACTTGTCGGCCGCGCCGGCGTAGTACTGGAACGCCGACATCGCCGCGCCGTACTGCATCATGTCCACGATCGTGGTGGGCTGCCCGGTCTCGGCGGACAACAGGAACTTCAGCTCGTCGCCGCGTTCCTCCATGATCTTGACCGCGCGGCCGAGGATCTCGGCGCGCTCTTCCGGCGACATCTGCGGCCACGGGCCCTCGTCGAAGGCCTTGCGCGCCGCGGCGCAGGCCGCGTCGACGTCGGCGGCCGAGGCCAGCGGCACCTTGCCTACCAACTCGCCGGTGGCGGGGGAGTGCACCTCGATGACATCCGAGGTGGCCGGCTCGACCCACTTGCCGCCGATGAACAGCTTGTCCCATTCGGTCTTGAAGGCGGTGCTCTGTGTCATAGGCGTCACACTACCGACCGTTGGGCAAAACGAGAACCTGTTGCAGTCCGGCAATCAGGAGGGACGTAACACCAGCACCAGATTGCTCACCGCGAATTCCCGTAGGCCGGGCAGTTTCACCAGGCCCCAGGCCCATCGCGGGTGGTAGCGCGGGAATGCGGCGACCAGCGCGCCCGTGCCGCGGGCCCAGTCCAGCCCGGCCGCAACGGACACCGCGAACAACGACGAGCCGTAGTCGTTCTTGGGTCGATGCCCGTGCCTGCGGGTGTACCGATCGGCCGCGCGGTGGCCGCCCAGATAGTGGGTCAGGCCCATCTCGTGACCACCGAACGGGCCCAGCCACACCGTGTACGACAAGATCGCCAAGCCGCCCGGCCGGGTGACGCGCAACATCTCCTCACCCAGCCGCCACGGCTCGGGCACGTGTTCGGCGACGTTCGACGACAGGCACACATCGACGCTGCCGTCGGCGAAGGGCAGCCGCATTCCCGAGGCGCGGACAAAGGAGCCGGTGAGACGGTGCGCGCGCGGGGCTGCGGCATGCATCTCTCGTGGGTCCGGTTCCACCCCGAGGTAGCGCATCCCGGCGTCGGTGAACGCGGTCGCGAAGTAACCCGGACCACCGCCCACGTCGAGTACCCGGACCCCCGCCGGCGTCGTGCCGGTGGTGCCGGTCCACAGGTCGCCGACCAGCGCGGCCGTGTCCGCGGCGAGTGCGCCGTAGAACCGGTCCGGGTCGGTCTGTTCGAAGCGGAACTGCCCGAGCAGCCGCACCGACCGCGACAGCGTCGCCCGGCGTGCGAACAGATCGGTAGCGACCACGTGGCAACCCTAAGCCGACGGTTAGGCTGGCCAGGATGTCTGCCCCGCCCGTGAAGTCCGTGCTGCTGTTGTGCTGGCGCGACACCGGTCACCCGCAGGGCGGCGGCAGCGAGACCTATCTCCAACGCATCGGCGCCCATCTGGCCGCGTCCGGGATGCGGGTGACGCTGCGCACGGCGCGCTACCCGGGCGCGCGGCGGCGCGAGGTGGTCGACGGCGTGCACATCCAACGCTCCGGGGGGCCCCACTCGGTGTACATCTGGGCCGGTTTGGCGATGGTGGCCGCCCGGCTCGGTCTGGGTCCGCTGCGTCGAGTGCGACCCGACGTCGTCGTCGACACCCAGAATGGTCTTCCGTTCTGCGCGCGCCTGGCCTACGGCCGGCGGGTCGTCGTGCTCGTGCACCACTGCCACCGGGAGCAGTGGCCGGTGGCCGGCCGGGTGCGTGGCCGCATCGGATGGTTCGTCGAGTCCTGGTTGTCGCCCCGGCTGCACCGGCGCAACCAGTATGTGACGGTGTCGCTGCCGTCGGCGCGCGACCTGACCGACCTGGGGGCGCCCGCCGGCCACATTGCGATCGTCCGCAACGGTGTGGACGCCGCGCCTGCGGACACGCTCACCCCGGAGCGCTCGCCGACCCCACGGGTGGCGGTGCTGTCGCGGCTGGTGCCGCACAAGCAGATCGAGGACGCGCTGGACGCGGTCGCGCGGCTGCGCGGCGACGTACCCGACCTGCATCTCGACGTGCTGGGCGGCGGCTGGTGGGCCCAGCCGCTCGTCGACCACGCCCGGCGCCTGGGCATCGCCGATGCCGTCACGTTCCACGGCCACGTCGATGACGCGGCCAAACACGCGGTGCTGCAACGCAGCTGGGTGCACGTGTTGCCGTCCCGCAAGGAGGGGTGGGGCCTGGCGGTGGTCGAGGCGGCCCAGCACGGCGTACCCACCATCGGTTACCGGTCCTCCGGCGGGTTGACCGACTCGATCGTCGACGGCGTCACCGGACTGCTCGTCGACGACAAGGGCGGCCTGATCGACGGACTGCAGCGGCTGCTCGGTGACCCCGTCCTGCGCGAACAGCTGGGCGCCAAGGCTCTGGTGCGCAGCGGTGAGTTCTCTTGGCCTCAGTCAGCCGAGGCGATGCGGACGGTCCTCGACGCGGCGCACACCGGACAGTTCATCACCGGGATCGTCTGACCGTTCACAACTATCGCACATAATGGGCTCCTACGTGCCTATTCAATGTCGAAAAAGGCGCACACGGCCTCACATGACCATTAACATAGGGCCATGGTCGGCGTGCTGCGCAAGGTGTTCGCCTACGAGATGACGATCGCCGAGTGGATCGGTCTGGCGATTCTGGTCAACATCCCCCACGTCCTGCTCGGTCTGCTGTGGACCGCCACCCATCCCGATCACCTCGCCGGCGCGCACGGTCTGGAGAAGGCAGCCGCACTCGTCGGTGGTGTCGCGTTCTGGCCGGTGCTGTGGGTCGCCGCGGTGGCGTGCCCGACATGACCGCCACGCGCATCCAGATCTCCCGGCGCACCGCCCGCTGGGACGACGCCGCGGTACACGTCGGGGACGCGATGGATTTCTGGTCGTTCGCCGCGGGAGCGGCGAACGTCGTGATGCAGATGTCGCGGCCCGGCGTCGGACACGGGGTGGCCGAGAGCAGGGTCGAATCGGGCAGCCTGATGAAGCACCCGTGGAAGCGGGCGCGCACCACGTTCCAGTACCTGGCGGTCGCCGTGTTCGGAGACGAGGGCGACCGCGCCGCCTACCGCGAGGCGGTCAACGGAGCGCACCGCCACGTGCAGTCCGGGCCGTCGAGCCCGGTGCGCTACAACGCGTTCGACCGCGACCTGCAGATGTGGGTCGCGGCCTGCCTGTTCGTCGGTCTCGAGGACACCTATCAGCTGCTGCGCGGCGAGATGACCCCGGATCAGGCCGAGCAGTTCTACCGCTCAGCCCGGCCGCTGGGCACCACGCTGCAGGTCACCGACGACCAATGGCCCGCGACCCGCGCCGAGTTCGACCGGTACTGGGACGACGCCTGCACGCAGGTCGCTGTCGACGACGTGGTCCGCGCCTACCTGCTTGACCTGATCAACCTGAGGATGATCAACCCGCTTCTGGGGCTGCCGTTCCGGCCGCTGCTGACGTTCCTCACGACGGGTTTTCTCGCGCCGGTGTTCCGCGACGCCCTCGGCTTGACGTGGGGCCCGGTGCGACAGCATCTGTTCGAGCGCCTGTTCCTGATCGTGGCGTTCGCCAATCGCTTCCTGCCGGGGTTCATCCGGCAGGGAGGCACCCACCTGCTGCTCGCCGATGTCCGGATGCGAGTACGCCGACAGCGCCGTCTGGTCTGAGGAGACATCGATGGGGGTGAAGACCGCCACGCGCCGGCTGCTGAGCCGGCGGGTCAGCGTGGCCGACATCGTCGAGTTCGGGTTGTGGCTCGCAATCCCATACGTGATCGTCGGATTGGTGTTCGCGTTCTTCAGCATCGAGCAGGTCCGTCACATCGAGTCGCTGGTCAGTCCGGTGCTTCCGGCCGGCGGCGAGATGGCCGGCTATCTGGTGGTCGCGGGTCTGTGGCCGGCCTTCCTGCTGCTGCCCGCGGTGTGCGGCGTCTGACCCCACCCACGACCATCGCAAGCAGGCTGCCGAGGAGCTGGGTCAGCCAGACGAGGTGCGCCCCCAGCAGCACCCCGCGCTGCGAGGCCTGCGGAGCGTCGCCGCCCACCGCGTACACCGCGATGTCGGAGTCCCGATAGGTCAGCGGCAGCGGCAGTGATTGCGGGTCAGGGCCCTCGACGACCACCCAACGCACCCCGGCCTCGGCGAGACGCTGCGCGTCCGCCCCACCGATGAGCAGCTGTTGCACCTCACGGGCCCGGGTGCCCTCCCCGGGGATGAGCCGCCCGGCGATGACGAGGTCACCGGTGCTGAGGACCTCGGCACGCACCCAACGCGGCAGCGGATCGAGCACCGGTGCCGCACCCGCCCACGGGAACCGGCGCATGCTGTCGACCGGCAACACGGCGACCGGCCCCGGCTCGGCGTTGATCAGCGCTGCAGCCTGCTGCCACCCGGGCGGGTAGTGCACCGACCGCACCTGCCCGTCCACCCCCCAGACCAGATCGGGCAGGGTCGCCACCAGCACCGCGCAGCACACCGCCGCCGACACCAGGGCCGGCACCCGGGGTCGTAGCGTCACCACCGCACCCGCGGCGGCCAACGCATACGCCGGCATGGCCAGCGCCACCCATTTCTGGCCGTCGCGCACCACGCCCAGCCCAGGAAAGCCCCGGATCACCGCCTCGACGAGGGCCAGCCCCGGGCCGGTCGCCATCAACGCCGGCACCGTGACCGCAACCAGCGCCAGCAGCAGCAGCGGCGTCGCGACGCGCCGGCGGATCAGCAACGGCACACCGATCGCCACGAGCGTGAGCAGGGCGACCACCGACAGCACCGCGAACACGCTCGTCCGCGACGCGGGCACCGCCTCGGCGTTCCAGATGCCGCCCAGGCCGGCCAGACTGCCCAGGGTGCCCAGCCCCGGCTCGGCACGCGCGGCGAACGCAGCCACCCCGGCGTCGGCGACACCAGCCTGAGCCGCCCATCCGGGTGCCACCGCCGAGGCCGTCAGCCAGGGCAGCGCGGCGCCGACGGCGGCGCCCAGGCTCAGTAGCGCGCAGAATCGCCGGGACCGTCCGGCGCCGCCGGCCGTCGCGCACGTCAGCGCGACCGTGGCGGCCAGCATCAACCCGGTGGGCGTCAGCCCTGCCAGCGCCATCCAGAACAGCAACGCCGGCACCAGCACCGCCCCGCGGGATTCGGACCGGCGCAACGACAGCACCGTCAGCGCCACCCACGGCAGGCAGCCGTAACCGACCAGCAGGCTCCAATGGCCCTGCAGCAGGCGCTCGGCCACGTAGGGATTCCAGATCGCCACCGTCACCGCGACGGTTTGCCCGGCCATGCCGGCGTCCGGCAGCAGCATCGCCACGAGCCGCGCGGCTCCCCAGCCCGCCAGCCAGATGCCGAGTATCAGCAGAGCCTTGACGACCACACCACCGTCGAGCACGTGCGAGGCCACCGCGACGGCGAAATCCTGCGGCAGCGCGCGCGGCGCGGCCTGCGTCGCCCCCAGTGCCGCATCCGACAGATACGACCGAGGCGTCGACACCGCGTCACGCAGCAGCAGATAGCCCGGCGACAGCAGCGGACCGGTCACCGCCAGAGTCAGAGCCAGCGCGTAGGCCGGCGGGAACGCGCGGGCGATCAGCCCGGTCTGTCCGGGGGCAGATCGGACGGCCGTTGCGCGGGCAGCTTCTCGGTCTTCGCCTCGGCGCCGGGTACCGGCTCGCCTTCGTCGTCGCGGTGACCGAAGAACCGCCGCCCCGCGTCGTCGAGGCCCGGATCGACGAGCATCGACTCCGCGCGCAGGCTGAAGGCGCCCAGCAGCGCCCCTCCGACCAGCGCGATCAGGCCCAGCGCAGTGAAAGTGATCGGCAGGATGCGTCCCCACAGCGCCACCCGGTCGCGTTCATCCCGCGCCGCGGAGACCTGGGATTCGATCGACTCCTCGTTGGTGGTGACGCTGTAGTCGACGAAGGTGACCTCGGGTTCGAGCGCCTCGCGGGCGTAGTAGTGGTAGCCCCGATCGGTCTGTTTGACGATGGTCCCCGACACCGGGTCCACCCAGAAGGTGCGCTGCGCGGCGTAGTACCGCGTCATCGTGATCGGTTCCTCGGGATCCTCGGCCTCGATGCCCCACAACCGGGCCGGGGCGGTCGCCCTGCTGTCGGCCTCGTCGTCATAGAGCGACGCATAGGGGATCGGGTCGACCAGTTCGCCGTCGCCGTCGAAACCGACGTTCTGGGTGAACTTGTAGGTCGTCAGCCCGTTGACGTCCTCTTCACCGTCGTAGTTGGCGTCGAACGCCTTCTGCGCGATCGGATCGAAGTACGGGTAGGTCTTCTTCTCGGTGTCGAACGGGAAGCGGTAGGACAGGCCCTCGTGCGGCAACGCGATGTTGGTGGGCGGTTCCTCGTTCTCTATCGCGCGCGGCTTCTGCACCGCGCCGCCGGGATTGCTTTCGCTGGACACCGCCATCGCGGTCTCGCGGTCGAGAGTGACCGTGTCGACCATCGCCAGCAGCAGACCGTTCTCCTGCTGTTTGTCGCTGCGCCGCAATGTGCTGCCCACCTGCAGCGTCACCACGTCGGCATTGGCCGGGGACTCGACGGTGACCTGCTCCTGCATCACCAGCGGCACGTCTTCGTTGACCACGAAGTTCTGCTCGTTCAGCGACGCCGGGTCGAACGCTGTCCCGCTGCCGTCACTGACCACCGTGTGGTCGATGTCCAGCGGGATCTTGGAGATGTTGCTCTTGGTATAGGTGGACAACAGCAACGCGGCGATCAGCAACGCGGCCCCCAGGCCCATGATTCCGCACGCGGCGATCCTCAGCGCGACTGCGCGGTTCAATACCGTGTCTCCCTTCACCTACCGCCACAACCCAGACCTGTGTTGTGGCGGCAAAACCCGTTCGACCCTAACAGCAGAGAATAAGGTCGTCGCTCACTACGAGCCGTTGGTACACGGCTCCGCGCGGGGGGTGACTACCCGTTCTCGCCGTCGTCGACCGCAGCGGGGCACACTGTTGGACGTGACCGCCACCGCGACACCGCCCAGCGCGGCTCCCGACGCGGCGCAGAACGCCGTCGGCGGCACCCGCAGCTTCCTGCCCGCGGTAGAGGGAATGCGGGCGTGTGCGGCGATCGGGGTCGTCGTCACCCACGTCGCATTCCAGACCGGACACACCACCGGTGCGGTCGGGCGGGTGCTCGGCCGGTTCGACCTCGCGGTGGCCGTGTTCTTCGCGCTGTCGGGATTCCTGCTGTGGCGCGGCCACGCCGCGGCCGCCCGGGGGCTGCGGGAGCGGCCCAGAACCGGGCACTACCTCCGGTCGCGGATCGTGCGGATCATGCCCGGCTACCTCGTCGCGGTCGTCGTGATCCTGACGCTGCTCCCCGAGGCCCAGGCCGACCTCACGGTATGGCTGGCCAACCTGACGCTGACCCAGATCTACGTGCCGCTGACGTTGACCGCGGGGCTGACCCAGATGTGGAGCCTGTCGGTGGAGATGAGTTTCTACCTGGTGTTACCGCTGCTGGCGCTGCTGTCCCGGCGGGTGCCGGTCCGCGCCCGGATCGCGATCATCCTCGC
>Ga0208330_1000567_pt1 | contig 15967 bp, 14 predicted proteins | sample DeeseametaMP1896_FD_184180 | JGI IMG/M metagenome (GOLD analysis project Ga0208330, IMG submission 184180) | Marine microbial communities from the Deep Pacific Ocean - MP1896 (SPAdes) | ecosystem: Environmental > Aquatic > Marine > Oceanic | place: East of Hawaii, North Pacific Ocean | collected...
GCCTCTTTGGCCGCGGTCTTGATGTTGTCGATCTTCGCCACGCCCTCGGGGCTCAGCGGATCGCCCTCGTGGGAGATGATGAAGCGCACCGCGTGCCCATCGGGGGACAGGAACTGCTCGAGGCCGCGCTGGAAGTCCTCGTTCTCGAAGATCTCCGGCGGTAGATAGAACGAGTCGTCGTTCATCGAGTCGTCGAACGCCTCGCCCATGGCGTCGGCGTCCTCGGACATCGCCGCCATCTGGTCCTGCATGCCCTTCTGCGACTGATACATCGTCAGCATCATCGTGCGCATGGTCTTCATCGTGTCGATCATCTCGGGCATCAACGCGACCATCTGGGGCATCAGCTCATTGAGCCGGCGCATCTCGGGAAGGATTTCCTTGAAGTCGTCGGTCATGATGTTGATGCCGTCGAGGGTGTCGAACACCGACCGCAGGGCCCAGCACACGGGGATGTTGTAGCAGTGCGGTTCCCAGTAGAAGTAGTTGCGGATCGGACGGAAGAAGTCGTCGAAGTTCGCGATGCTGTCCCGCAGGTCGGCGATGTCGACGTACATGCCTTCCATCTTCTGCACCATGTTGTTGGTGATCGCCGCCATCTGGCCGGTCAGGTTCGACATCTTCTGCATCGTGGCGATGGTGTCGTTCATCTCGTCGGCCTGCACCAGCATGTCGGCCATCCGGTCCTGCATGTACTTCTCGTTGAGCCGCTGGGTGGTGCCCTGCATGCTCATCTGGAACGGGATCGAGGTGTGCTTGATCGGTTTGCCGTCGGGGCGGGTGATCGCCTGCACGCGGGCGATGCCCTCGACCTTGAAGATGGCCTTGGCGATCTTGTCGATGACCAGGAAGTCCGCCGAGTTGCGCAGATCGTGGTCGCTTTCGATCATCAGCAGCTCGGGGTTCATCCGCGCTGGGTCGAAGTGCCGGTCGGCCGCGGCGTACCCCTCGTTGGCGGGCAGGTCGGGCGGCAGGTAGTCGCGGTCGTTGTAGTTGGTCTTGTAGCCGGGCAGGGCGAGCAGGCCGACCAGAGCCAGCGCGATGGTGGCCACGAGGATCGGTCCCGGCCAGCGCACCACCGCCGCACCGACCTTGCGCCAGCCCCGGATGCGCATGGCCCGCTTGGGTTCCAGCAGCTTGCCGAAGCGGGTGACGACGCTGATGATCGCCACCATCAGCACCACGCCGGCGAGCATGACCACGAACATGCCGATCGCCAGGGGCACGCCGAGGGTCTGGAAGTACGGCAACCGCGTGAAGCTCAGGCAGAACGTCGCCCCGGCGATCGTCAACCCCGACCCCAGCACCACGTGCGCGGTGCCGTGGAACATCGTGTAGAACGCGGTTTCCTTGTCCTCGCCCATACTTCGGGCTTCCTGATAGCGACCTATCAGGAAGATGGCGTAGTCGGTGGCCGCCGCTATCGCGAGTGTCACCAACAGGTTCGTGGCGAAGGTGGAGAGCCCGATCACCTCGTGATAGCCGAGGAAAGCGACCACCCCGCGGGCCGTGGTCAGCGACAGCACCACCATGAACAGCGTGATGACGACCGTTAGGATCGAGCGATACACCAGCAGCAGCATCACGATGATGACGGTGAAGGTCGCCAGCTCGATGGTGCGCATGCTGCGGTCACCGGCGATGTGCTGGTCCGCTGCGAGCGCGGCGGGTCCGGTCACATAGGCCGTGACGCCCGGCGGTGGCTCCAGGTTGTTGACGATGCCCTGCACGGCCTTGACCGACTCGTTGGCCAGCGCCTCACCCTGATTACCGGCGAGCTTGACCTGCACGTAGGCGGCCTTGCCGTCGGTGCTCTGGGATCCCGACGCGGTGAGCGGGTCGCTCCAGAAGTCCTGCACCGACTGCACGTGCGTGGTGTCGGCCTCCAGCCGCTGGACGAGCTCGTCGTACCAGGCGTGCGCCTCGTCACCGAGGGGCTGTTCACCTTCGAACACGATCATCACCGAGCTGTCGGAGTCGCCCTCCTCGAACAGCTCGCCGACCTTCTTCATCGAGATCATCGACGGCGCGTCGTCGGGGCTCATCGACACCGCCTGCATCTCGCCGACCGTCTCCAGCTGCGGGACGGTGACGTTGACGACGACGATGAGCGCGATCCAACCGAGCAGGATCGGCACGGCGAACGCGCGGATCATCCGCGGGATGAACGGACGCTTCTGCGGTTGAGCGGGAGGGAACGCGTCGGTGGGTGCGTCGCTGACGGGGGCGCTCATGCCGACTTCACAAAGCAGAAGGTCTGAGCGTTCAAGCCGGTGTTCGTCCTCTCGTCCTTCACCTCGTCGTCGACGATGATGCGGCATGTGATCGAACTGCTGTCACCCTGCGCGACGATGTTGGGCGCGGCCGAGGGCTCGGTGGTCTCCAGCGTCAGCGACCACGGCAGCGCGGCACCGTCGACTCGTTGCGGCTTGGCGTCGAGGTCGAGGTAGTTGATGTCGGCGTAGGAGCCGTTGCCCGAGATCTCGTAGCGCACGACCTTCGGGTCGAACGGCTCGGGCAGGTCGGCGAAGTTCTCCGGCGTCTCGATGATGCCTTCCGAGCCGAAGAAGGTCCGGATGCGCGACACCGTCAACCCGGCGATCACCACCACCACTATGATCAGCAGCGGAAGCCACACCTTTTTGGCGACTGCGATCACGCCCTCTGCCTCCGACTTCTGTCGCGCATCTGACCCCTGGTTCCGTGACTCTTGTTCGGCTGATCGTAACTTAGCCGATATAACTTCTCACTCGGCCACAGGCTAGCTCAAGTCATTGTGGTGCTGCTAACTGCTTTGCATCACCTGCGTGCCAGGTCACTTTTGCGTCAGCTCTTGACCCCCTTTCGGCGCGCTGTTAGACATAGCGGCAGCACGATGTGCTGAGCGGTCGCACAACAAGGCTCTCCCACACGCGGAGAATCCCCACGGGGCCGCCGGAGGAGCACCCATGGCGCAACGATCAGCGGACACAGCGACGAGCGCGGCGACAGCCACCGGAACTGCCCACGGCCCGGGCCCGGGATCTGTCCACGGGGTGGGGCCGGGCACCGGCGCCGAACCCCGGGTTCGTTACGACCCCTACGACACCGCGATCGTCGCCGATCCCTATCCGGTCTACGCTCGGCTGCGCGACGAGGCGCCGCTGTACTACAACCCGCGCTACGACTTCTGGGCGCTGTCCCGGCACGCCGACGTCGAACGCGCGCTGCTGGACTGGAAGGTCTTCTCCAATCGCCGCAGCGACATCCTCGAACTGGTCAAATCCGACTTCGACATGCCCGAGGGCGTGATGATGTTCGAGGACCCGCCCGAGCACACGATGCTGCGGGGGCTGATGGCGCGGGTGTTCACCCCGCGCCGGATGGCCGAGATCGAAGACCGGATCCGGTCCTACTGCATCACCTGCCTCGACCCGCTGGTCGGGACCGACGGGTTCGACATCATCGCCGAACTGGCCGCGATGATGCCGATGCGGGTCATCGGCATGTTGCTGGGCATCCCCGAGTCCGAGCAGGTCTCGGTGCGCGATGCCAATGACGCCAACCTGCGCACCAGACCCGGCACGCCGATGAAGGTCACCGATGCGAGCAGGATCGCCGACGGTCGCATCTACGCCGACTACGTCGACTGGCGCGCCGCCAATCCGTCCGACGATCTGATGACGGCGCTGCTCAACGTCGAGTTCACCGACGAGCACGGTGTGCACCGCAAGCTCACCCGTCCTGAGGTGCTGCACTACACCCAGGTGGTGGCGGGGGCCGGTAACGAGACGACCGGCCGTCTGATCGGTTGGCTGGCCAAGGTGCTCGCCGAGCACCCCAGGCAGCGGCGCGAGATCGCCGAGGACCGCTCGCTGCTGACGCGGGCGGTCGACGAGACTCTGCGCTTCGAACCGACCGGCCCGCACGTCGCCCGCTATCTGGCCGCGGACTTCGACTACGCAGGCACGACGGTGCCGGCCGGCAGCGCGATGCTGCTGTTGTTCGGCGCGGCCAACCGTGACGAGCGGCGCTACCGCGATCCCGACACCTTCGACATCCACCGCGACAACATCAGTCATCTGACCTTCGGCAAAGGCCTGCACTACTGCCTGGGCGCCAATCTGGCCCGGCTCGAGGGCCGCGTCGCCCTCGATGAACTGCTCAACCGGTGGCCGGAGTGGGACATCGACCGCGACACCGCACGGCTGGCGCCGACCTCGACAATGCGCGGCTGGGAGTATCTACGAATCCTGGTGGGTTAGCGCCGGCCGGGGAGTCGATCAGGCATCCCGATCAGTACCGATCAGGCATCGCCGCCGTCGACCGGGTCCAGGACGCTGACCGCGATGCCGTAGGGCAGGAAGCGCACCCGCCGGGCCGGGTCGGTGTTGTTCTTGTTCGCCCGAAGCGCGTCCAGTTCGGTGGGGTAGACCTGCTCGATGTGTGCGCCGCCGTCCTCGCCCACGGTGTAGATCGCCCACACCCCATCACCCGTCTCGCCCGTCGTCTCCGGCTCCGGGCGGGTCCGCGACCCGCGGGTGAACTCGTCGAACAACATCGACCACCCGGCGCGCTCACCCGAGGTGTTGACGAACTTGCCCAGCCCGTCCAGCGCGTCGCGCAGGCCCTCACCCGCTTCGCGGACGACCCGCTCGAAGTCCTCGGGGTCCAGCCCGAACGGACCGTTGTTGCTGCTCATCGTCGTGCCTCCTGACAGCCGCGCTCCCGCGCAGCAGATGCCTCCAGTGTGCCCGCGCCGGGACTGCGGTGTCGACTACCGCTGGTCTGAGGTGGTAGGCAACGTTATGGCCTTCACCCGAGTCGACCTGCTGTCGACGGCGCAGCGCTCACTCGCCGCCGCCGGAGCCCACGACCGCGACGGCTGGATCGGTCTGTTCACCCCCGACGGCACGATCGAAGACCCCGTCGGGTCGCGACCACACCGCGGCGCGGCGGCGATCGGGAAGTTCTACGACACCTTCATCGGCCCTCGCGCCATCAGCTTTCGCCCCGACGGCGACATCGTCGTGGACACGACGGTCATTCGCGACGTCGAGCTGATCATCGCGATGTCGCCGACGCTGACATTGCAGGTGCCCACCTTCATCCGGTACGACCTGCGCGGCGACGAACGCGGCGACGAGACCGAACTGAAGGTCTGCGCGTTGTCGGCCTACTGGGAGTTGCCGGCGATGGTCGCGCAGTTCGCACGAAGCGGCCTGAGTGCGGTGCCCAGTGGGATCACATTGGGCCGCACCATGCTCACCGAACAGGGCCTCAGCGGCTGCGTGGGTTTTCTGCGTGGTTTCCGCCGCATCGGGAGCGGCGTGAAGGGCCGGTTCACCGACCTGCTGGACGCCGCCTGCAAGGGCGACGAGCTCGGCCTGCGACGCCGCGTCGGCGACGCGGCGATCACCCACGGCGATCGGGCCCCGATGACCACCTCCGAGTTGCTCAAAATCCTGTCCGGAGGCAGCTGGGCCAAAGCCGTGCAGTCCGGGCCCTCGGTGGCGGCCCGTGTCGAGCGGGCCGGCCGATGCCGGGTGCTGATCGGCGAGACCGGACCGGATCGCAGCTCGTTCAGCCGGTTGCGATTGTTCGGCGAGGCGGCGTCCTGACGGCGATGGCGGCCACCATGTCGACCACCATGTCGACCACGATGTCGACCACGATGTCGGCCACGTTGACGCAACCTCGTCCGTGGACGTGAGAACGTAGCAGCACCATGGACCCAGCTGATTTGGTGACGTACGAAGAGTTCGGGCGCCGGTTCTTCGAGGTTGCGGTGACCGAGCAACGCGTCGGGGACGCGATCGGCGCCATCGCCGGCGAAGCCTTCGAGATGGGCCCCATCGCGCAGGGCCCCGGCCGGCTGGCGAAGGTGACGGCCAAGGTGCGGATCATGGCACCCCGGGTCACCCGTGAGCTCGGCGAGACCATCACGTTCTCGATCCGCATTCCGCTGGAAATCGACATGGTCGTCGATCTGCGGATCGACAAACCGAAGTTCATGGTCTTCGGCGAGATTTCGTTGCGCGCCACCGCCCGCGCCGCCAAACCGCTGTTGCTCATTCTCGACGTCGAGAAACCGCGCTCGTCCGACATCGCCATCCACGTCACGTCGAAGTCGTTGCGGGCCGAGGTCGTCCGCATCGTCGGCGGCGTGGACGCCGAGATCAAACGGTTCATCGCCGCGCACGTCGCCGGCGAGATCGACAGCCCGGAGTCCCAGCAGGCCAAGGTGATCGACGTCGCCGAACAGCTCGACGAGACATGGACGGGCATCTAGACCGGCGCCAACATGGGCCGGCGCGGACTGCGCCCGCCGCCGCTGGAGCGACCCCGGACGTGGCGCCACAGCCAGGGCATCAGCATGTTCTGGGTCCACAGCACCTGGGAGTACGCCTGGGAACGCACCGACGGCGCGGAGGCGGACGGGTCGGCGCCGGCCCAGTCGTGGCTGCTTCCGGGCAACCCCAGCGCCTCAGCGGCGGCGGCCGCGAAAAGCATGTGCCCCCGAGGTGAACCGTGCACCCGGTCCACGCTCCAGGTCTCGGGCTGCGCCATCGACGGCGCGTCGAACAGATCGACCAGGCCGAACCCGTACCGCTGTGCCGCCGCGCGGATCTCGGCGTTGATCCGCAACACGCGGGTGTTCAGCACCCGCCCGATCGGCAGAATCCGGGCCACGTCGGGAAAGGTGGTCGTCACGACCGTGGCGCCGGAACGGGCCAGTTCTCGGTGCAGTTGGTCGAGCCGCGCCAGCGCGCCGTCGAAACCGGGGCCGGGCCGGGTCACGTCGTTCATGCCGATACACACCGTGACCAGATCCGGGCGCATCGGCATGGCGCGGGGCAGCTGATCGACCAGCACGTCGCGGATCTGATTGCCGCGGACGGCCAGGTTGGCGTAGCGGAGACCGGGATTGTCGGCGCTGAGCATCAGCGCCAGACGGTCGGCGAACCCGAACAGCCCGGTGTCGTCGTCGCCGTCCCAGAGTCCCTCGGTCTGGCTGTCGCCCAGCGCGACGTAGCGGGCGAATCCGGCCACGCAGGTGACTCTAGAGCGTGCGCGTCGGCGGCGCACCCGGCGAACCGGGGCAACCGACCCGCCCGGCGAGCCGGCCCGACAAGACCAGCCGCCCCGACTAACCCGGCCGGCCGAGCCGGGTCACCGTCAACACGACCCCGGTGACGCTGAGTTGGTTGACGATGTCCTCCAGGCGGGTCCTGGGCAGATCGGCCCGCCACTGCGGCACCGTGCCCGACAACCGCACCACGCCCGGGGCGAACGTGATGCCGGTCAGCGCAAGCCCCTGGGCCAGCTCCGGCAGCGCTATCGGATATGCCGGGGTCCGCGCGGGTAACCGCCAGCCCGTGGAGCCGACCGCCAGCCGGCTGGCCGTCAGCCACAGGGTGGCACCGTCCACCCGGGCCGTCACCTCGAGGTGACCCAGCCGGGGCCGACGCGCCAGCCGCAACCGGGCCACGCCGTCGGGGCCGACCTCCCCGGCGAAGCGCGGTGCGGCCGAGCGGAACATCTCGTCGAGCGCCGCCGCGGGCACGTCCAGCGTCAACTCCACCGGGGCGGCGACCAGCACCGGCGGGGCTCCGGGCTTCATGTGCACGTTGTGCGCCACCACGGTGGCCCGCCCGAACGTGCTGCTGCGCCAGCGGACGTCCTCGGCGGTCAGCCGCACGTCATTGAGCTGACCCACCGACAGCCCCCGCACGTCGAGCCGGGACTCGAACCCGGTGACGGTCATCGTCAGATCGCCGTCGTCGAGACGCACCGTGAGCCGCCGCCCCAGCACCAGACGCCGGATCGTGAGGAACAACGTCCGGTATGCCGCGGCGGCCCCGCTGTTCACCGGCACCATCGCGGTGGCCGACCACAGCGAGGTGAGCATGTCGAGCGGTCGGAACGGATCGAACCGGCGGACGGACCGTGTCGGCGGGCGCCGCCCCGCCGGCTCCGTGGGACGGGTCATCGTGTGCACCATCCTCGCACGCCGCCCGGTTCGGCTATGGTCCCGTCGTGCCGAAACTCAGTGCCGGGCTGCTGCTCTACCGCGGAGACGGCGATCGGCTCGAGGTGCTTCTCGGCCATCCCGGAGGCCCGTTCTGGACGCGCAAGGACGACGGCGCCTGGTCGGTGCCCAAAGGGGAGTACGCCGAGGGGGAGGACCCCTGGACCGTCGCACAGCGCGAGTTCAGTGAGGAGGTGGGAAAGCCGCCCCCGACCGGGCCGCGCCTGGATCTCGAACCGGTTCGACAACCCGGGGGCAAGATCGTCACGGTGTTCGCCGTGCATGCCGACCTGGATCTGACCGGCACCGTGAGCAACACGTTCACCATCGAGTGGCCCCGCGGCTCCGGGAATCTGCGGGAGTTCCCCGAGATCGACCGCCTGGAGTGGTTCGACCTGGCCACGGCGCGGGTCAAGCTGCTCACGGGCCAGCGGCCGCTGGTCGACCGGTTGCAGGAGGCAGTCGGACCCGCCGCACCACCGGCGTCTCGATCGCGCTGACGGTCAGTGCGCGGCCGTGGATGCGCCAACCCCGCGACGTCCTGAGGTATTCGTCGTCGTAACGCAGATGCCACACGACGTCGGTCACCGCGTCGCCGCGGACGGTCCAGTGGTGGGCGATACAGGTGATCCGGCCCAGCACGTGGTCGGCATCGTCGCCGGGTGCGTACACCTCGCCGACGATGGCGTGCTCGGTGCGGGTCACCGCAGCCAGGCCTGACATGGCTGCCCACACACCCTGAGCACCGTGCAGGCGGTGCACCGGGTCGAGCCGCCCGGGCGGCTCGGGGAGCCGTAATTCCGCTGTGCCGGTGAACAGTTCGACGACGTCGTCGAACCTGCGGTCGTCGACCGCGGCGGCGTAGAGATGGACCAGATCGGCGATCGCCAGGCGGTCGGAAACCGGGAGTGGCACGGCTAGAGGTCGAGCGTCAGCCCGCGCGCGCCGGCCGCCCGGGACACGCAGGTCAGCATCGTGCCGGCGGCGCGTTCGGGGTCGGTCAGCAACGTGTCCCGGTGGTCGACCTCGCCGGCCAGCACCTGGGTGCGGCAGGTGCCGCAGAACCCCTGCTGACAGGAGTACGGGGCGTTTACCCCCGCCCTGCGCAGCGCCGACAGCAGCGTCTCCTCGGCTCCGACGGCGACGACCTCTCCGGTGCCGGCGACGGTGACCTCGAACGGCGTGCCGTCGACGACGGGCGGGGCGGCGAACCGTTCGAAGTGCAGCTCGACGTCGTCGCGGCCGACCAGTGCCGCGCGGATGGCGGTCAACATGGGTGCGGGTCCACATGCGCACACCGCCGTGCCGGCCGGGCAGTCGCCGAGCAGGTCAGCGGCAGTGGGCAGGCCGTGCTCGTCGTCGGTGCGGATCTCGACTGCGGCCCCGAAAGCGCCGACCTCATCGAGGAACGGCAACGCCTCCCGGCTGCGGCCGGTGTAGACCATCGACCAGTCGATACCCAGCGCTTCGGCCGCCCGGAGCATCGGCAGGATGGGTGTGATGCCGATGCCGCCGGCGATGAAGCGAAACGCCCGCGCGGGCGACCCGAAGCCGGGCACCGTGAGCGGAAACGCGTTGCGCGGCCCGTGGGTGTGCACCGTCGCACCTTCTGGCAACTCATGGACCTCCCGGGAGCCGCCGCCGCCGTCGGGAATGCGGCGCACCGCGATCCGGTAGTGGTCGACGGCCGCCGGACTGCCGCACAGCGAGTACTGACGGACCAACCCGCTGGGCAGCACCACATCCAGGTGAGCGCCGGGATACCAGCGCGGCACGGTGGAGCCCTCGGCCGGAATCAGCGTCAACTCGACCACGTCCTGGTCGTGGGCGACGACGCGCCGCCGCGCCACCGTCAACGCGAGGGTGCGCGCCGTCCCGGACGGCGCGGCCAACCGCCGTCGCGACGACGCCGCCAGCAGCCCCGAGACGGCGGCGACGGCGACGCTCAGCGGAACATCGTGCCGGAGTCGCCCGGAGGCGCTCGGCGGTGTCCTGCGGTAATGGTCGAACAGCCGCATCACAGGTGCGCGGCGCGCGCCGCGGGGGAGGAGGCCAGGTACGCCACCGCCTGGGCGGTGGAGCCGAACTCTTCGGGGGAGTATCCGGGGCGGAAGTACGACAGCGTGGCAGTGCCGAACAGGTAGCGGTAGCGCGGGAGCAGACCCAGTTTCGAGTCACGCATCCGCATCCGGTTGAACGTCAACCAGTTCGCGTCGACATTCGGGTCCGTGCGCATCAGATACCAGGCGGCACGCTGGAAGAACACCGCCAGCATCGTCGCGGCCGTCGTCATCGCCCGGATGCGGCTGAAGTAGCTGTCGTGGAAGTAGACCGCCACATCATGGGCGACGCTGCGGTGCTCGACCTCCTCACTGCCGTGCCAGCGGAACAGATCGACCAGCGTGGGATCGGCCCCGTAGTCGTCCCAGGTGCAGTTCAGCGCGAAGTCCCCCATGACGGCGGTGTAGTGCTCGATGGCCGCGATCAGCCACAACCGGTCGCTGAGGTGGTTGAGCCGGCGCGTCGGATCGGTTGTCGTCGGCGGCGCCAGCGCCTCCCGGAAGAGGTGTTCGACCTGCGCGACGACCGGCGCCGGGTCCACCCCACGGGCCTCCATGAACGAGTGCAGCACCTGCTCGTGCACGTCGGCGTGGGTGGCCTCCTGCCCGACGAAACCGCGGATGTCGTCGGCCAGTTTGGGGTCCTTGACCATCGGCAGCGCCTCGTTGAAGGTCTGGACGAACCAGCGCTCACCGGCCGGCAGCACCAAATTCAGGACACTGACCACGTGCGATGCCGCCGGATGCCCCGGAATCCAATGCAGCGGCGCGTCCGCGACGTCGAATTGGACCTTGCGGGCCTGGATCTGAACGGGGCCGGGATCGACTTCATCGCGGAAACGACGCGGACGCAACATTGCGGGCACTCCATCGGTGGTGAACTCGAGGGTCTTCCCGCCAGTCTAGAACCCGCGCGGCCGGTTACCGGGACCGCGGGTCCCGGGTAGCTGTCAGGGCTGGGGTGAGGTGTTCGCGACGATCGGCGCGCCCATGCCGGGCGGCGGACCCGCGACCACCGGAGAGCCCGCCCCGGGTGCGCCCGGGATCGGCACCATCGGGGTGGGGGTGACAGTTGTCACACCGTTGGCCCCGACGCGCGGGCCGCCCGTGGGTCCCATGGCCGCGATCTGGTCGGCAGCGGCCTGGGTGCAGTCCAACTTCAGCAGCATCCGGCCGCCGCTGGTCACCTTCTGGTGATCGACCAGGCACGAGGACTGCGGCAACGCGCTGCCCGTCGAACCGCCGAAGTACGCTTTGACGCCCTGGCTCTTCAGGATCGCCAGCGCGCGTCCGTACTGCTCACCGACCACGTTGTAGGGAGAGGTCTCGACCGACGGCTGCGACAGCGCCACGCCGGCGCCCATCAGCGCGGCCGTGCCGGCTACGACGAGCCCGCTGCCGAGCACAGCGACTTTCCTCACGCAGTTCTCCTCGCCTCGTGGTGCGCTGCGAACATATCGCAGCCGTGCCGAATGTGAAACCGCTGCAGAAGCCGTCGGCGTTACAGCGTCGAGCGGGACGAAGGGGCGCAGTGTCGCCGGGCGCTGCGTGCGACAACGACACACTCAGCGCCCCGGGGCACTATCCGCGTGGCTCGACGGAGTTGCGGACCGGCGTCATCGACGCGGCTCGACCGAGTTGCGCATCGCCTCGCACAGCGCAGCCGCCCGGGCGTCGGTGAACACGTCTTCGAGCAACACCTGCCGGCCGTCCGGGCCACCCAGCGGAACTCGCCAGTTGGGGTACTCGTCGGTGGTGCCGGGTTGATTCTGGGTGCGCACCTCACCGACGGCGTCGGCCAGCGACAGCGCCAGCAACCGCGAAGGGGTACGGCCCAGGTAACGGTGCAGGGCCAACACCACCGCGTCGACGTCGGCACCGCCACCATCGTCGAAACCGTCACCGCCGTCCCGGTCACCGTCGTTCTTGTCACGGTCGTCGTCGAGCAGACCGACCCGGCGCAACTCGGCCATCCAGGCCTGCTGCGCGGCCCGGTCACTGGCGAGCTCCTCCTCGGCTGGGCGCGTGAGCAGGTCCAATTCGGCCCGCAGTCGCACGTGCACGCCGGCCAGATAGCCCGCCGTCGGCGGCAGGTCATGGGTGGTGACCGCAGACAGGCAATATTCGCGCCACTGCTCGGCGGGCAATGGGCGTCCCTCGTCGTCCTGCTCGAACCACAGGATCGACGTGCCGAACAGACCGCGGTCGCGCAGGTAGTCGCGCACCCAGGGTTCGACCGTGCCCAGGTCCTCGCCCACCACCACCGCACCGGCGCGGTGGGCCTCCAGCGCGACGATGCCGATCATCGCCTCGTGGTCGTAGCGCACGTAGGTGCCCTCCGTGGGCGGCGCACCCTTCGGTATCCACCACAACCGGAACAACCCGATGATGTGGTCGATGCGCACCCCGCCCGCGTGCCGCAGCACCGCGGCCACCAGCGCACGGAACGGCTCGTAGGCCGCCTCCGCCAGCCGGTCGGGCCGCCATGGCGGCTGCGACCAGTCCTGACCGAGCTGATTGAACTCGTCGGGTGGGGCACCCGCCGTCACTCCGAGCGCCAGCACGTCCTGCAGCGCCCAGGCGTCAGCGCCGTCGGGATCGACGCCGACGGCGAGGTCGGCCATGATGCCCAGCGCCATCCCCGCCTGCACGGCCGAGCGCTGCGCGGCGCCGAACTGCTCGTCGACGACGAACTGCAGCCAGCGGTGGAAGTCCACCTCCGCCTCATGCTCCACGGCGAAGCGGGCCACCGCCTCGCTGCGCGGGTGCTGCAGCTCGGCGGGCCACTCATGCCAGTCCGCGCCGTGGTGTTCGGCCAGGGCGCACCAGGTGGCGAAGTCGTCGAGGCTGCGACCCTCCCGAGCCCGGAACGCGGCGTAGGCGATCTCACGGCCGGCCGAGAACTCGACGAGGTAGACGCTCTCCAACGCCGCGCGCTTGGCCTTCCAGGCGCTGTCGCGGTCGATCTGCTCGGCGCGCGCGGCCCGGGACTGCACCTGTTGCCGGGCTTTGCGGATCCGACCCCGGTGACGCAACAGGGCGTACTCGGGAATGGCCTCGACCCGCACATAGATCGGGTTGACGAACCGGCGCGACGTCGGCAGGTAGGGCGAGGGTTCCATCGGCGCGGTCGGGGCGGCCGCGTGCATCGGGTTGACCAGCACGAAACCGGCTCCGTGCCGGGCGGCCGACCATACCGCCAGGTCGGTGAGGTCGGTCAGATCGCCGACGCCCCAGGAGTTCTCGGAGCGGACGCTGTAGAGCTGGGCGGCCAGGCCCCAGACGCGGCCGCCGCCCAGCCGGGTCGGCACATCCAGCTTGGCGGGCGCGACGATGACCGGCGTGCTGATGTCGGTGGGACCGACCTGCATGTGCAGGTGGTGGTAGCCGATCGGCACATCCGCGGGCAGCTCGAAGGTGGCCTCGCCGACCGAGCGGCCGTCGAGGTCGAACGGCGGCCGGTTGTTCTCCAGTTGCCGCAGACCGGTGCGCACGCTGCCGTCCTCCAGGCGCATCCACAGCCGGACCGGATCACCGTGGGTGACGTGCACCCAGAACGGGGTCGTCACGCCGTGACGCCCGACGATCGACGGCGGCAACGACCGCGTCCAGTACTGCCGGTCGTGATCGGCCAGGGCGGCGGCCCGGTCCTCCTCGGTGGCGGCGGGCACACCCAGCGCCTCGAGGACGGCGATCAGCGTGGTCGCGCCGGCGCTGACCCGCCGGCCGCTCCAGTCCTCGTAGTCCGCCGCCACCCCGTAACGCTGGGCGAGGTCGATCAGCGAGGAGGGCGGCTGCGCCGCCACTTCGGTTGCCATGCCGCCAATCTTGCCTGCCGTTGCGCATCTGAGCCCAACATCCCCGCCCAGGGGCCCGGGCGGGCGCAGTTGCGCAGGGGCGGCCGGTAATCTCGCGGGCATGGCGACCGAACCGCCGATCGGCGGCGAGGTCAACCACCGCCGGGCCCGGCTGGCCGTGGCGGCCCTGTTCTTCAGCAACGGGGCGCTGTTCGCCACCCTGCTGCCGCGCTATCCCGAGATCAAATCGGATCTCGGGATGTCCAACGCCGGATTCGGTGCGGCCGTGGCGGCGTTCTCGGCGGGAGCGCTACTGGCCGGCATGGCAGCGGCCGTGCTGATCCGCCGTTTCGGGTCGGCGCGGGTGGCCTTGGCGACGACCATGCTGCTGGCCGGGTTCATCGTGGCCGCCGGGATGGCACCCGCGCCGTTGCTGTTCGCCGGCGCCCTATTCGTCGCCGGGGCCAGCGACGGGGTGACCGACGTCGCCCAGAACGTCAACGGACTTCGTCTGCAACGACTTTACGGCCGTTCGATCATCAACTCGCTGCACGCGGTGTGGGCGGTGGGAGCCATCGTGGGCGGGTTGACGGGGGCCGCGGCGATCGCGCTGCACATTCCGCGCGGCGGGCATCTGGTCGGTGCGGCGACCCTGTTCTGCGGACTGGTGATCGTGGCCTATCCGCACCTGCTGCCCGGCGCCGACCACGACGAACACCCTTCGGCGGGGCGGGCCGGCGACCGTCCGGTGCCCTCGGCGGTCTGGGTCACGCTGGCGGCGCTGGTGGGGATCGCCGTCGCGGGCGCCACCGTCGAAGATGCCGGCAGTTCGTGGGCGACGCTGTATCTACGCGACAGCCTGGACGCCCCGGGCTCGGTCGCGGCGCTGGGCTATGTCGCGCTGGTCGGGTCCATGTTCGTCGGGCGACTGCTCGGCGACCGACTGGTCGATCGCTTCGGCGACCGCGCCGTGACCCGCGCCGGCGGGGTGGTGGCCGCCGCCGGGATGGGTGCCGCGCTGGCGTTTCCGTCGGTGCCGGGCACCATCGCGGGTTTCGCCGCGGCGGGACTGGGCGTGGCGACCGTGGTGCCCGCGGCGATGCGCGCGGCCGACGAGCTGCCGGGACTGCGGGCCGGAACCGGCCTGACGGTACTGACCTGGCTGATGCGCGTCGGATTTCTGGGTGCGCCGCTGCTCGTCGGCGTGGTCGCCGACACGGCGAGCCTGCGGGTCGGATTGCTCGGCGTGCCCATCGCCGGCGTGGCGCTGGTGCTGTTGGCGCGGGCGTTGACCGCCCGCCGTGGCGCAACGTCCGGCGTTGCGCCCCTGGACACGCCGTGAACAGCCACAATGAGGACGCGCCCGCACACTGGTACAGTTACGTACCGCTGTGGCAGCCCGCGCGCTGCCGCACCGTCGATCGAAGGAGCTCGGGATGACTGCGGAAGCCACCACCCGTCGCCCAGCCGACGGCCGCCCGGTGGTCGACACCACCCACGGCCCGGTCCGCGGGGTCGACAACGGCACCGTCAAGACCTGGAAGGCCGTGCGTTACGCCGCCGCGCCCGTCGGCGAACTGCGGTGGCGCGCACCCCAGCCGCCGCAGAAGTGGACCGAACCCGCCGACGCGTCGCGCGTGGGCCCGGTGTGCCCCCAACCCACCGATCCCAAGATCCCGATCGACCTCGGCGCACCGCAGGGCGACGATTTCCTGTCGCTCAATGTCTGGGCACCCCCCGACACCCAGCCCGGCGACGGCAAGCCGGTGATGGTGTGGGTCCACGGCGGAGCCTACGTGCTGGGCTCTGCCAGTCAGCCGCTCTACCACGGCGCCGCGCTGGCCACCGGCGGCGACGTGATCGTCGTGACCGTCAACTACCGGCTCGGCGCGTTCGGCTTCCTGGAACTGCCCACCCTGGGCGCCGACAGCGAACGCTTCGCCACCAACCTCGGTCTGCGCGACGTGCTCGCCGCCCTGGAGTGGGTCCGCGACAACATCGCCGCCTTCGGCGGGGACCCGGCCAAGGTGACGTTGTTCGGTGAGTCCGCCGGCGGCGGGGTGGTCACCACGCTGCTGGGCAGCCCCGCTGCCGCCGGC
>Ga0208330_1000569_pt1 | contig 15932 bp, 14 predicted proteins | sample DeeseametaMP1896_FD_184180 | JGI IMG/M metagenome (GOLD analysis project Ga0208330, IMG submission 184180) | Marine microbial communities from the Deep Pacific Ocean - MP1896 (SPAdes) | ecosystem: Environmental > Aquatic > Marine > Oceanic | place: East of Hawaii, North Pacific Ocean | collected...
CGGTCATCGTGTTCCTCGTCGGTTGTCTTGGTCTTAGAACAACCTCAGATTACCGCTGGGCACGATGACCGCTCTTACACCACTCCGTGGGACACGACCTCCAGTTGGCACACGATGTCAAAAAATGATAAACCAAGGTCAAGACCCAAACCACCTCCTGCCGCACAATCCTGCTCAACGAAAAACTGTTTGAGGAAACAACCATGGCGACGCTGTTTGAGCCGATAGTTGCCGGCATGACCACGCTGTTTGGTCGCGAACCCACTTTGAACGAGATGATTCTGATTCCGATGATTCCGGTATTTGTCAGTGGATTTCTATTCGAATGGTTGTATAGCTATCGCAAAACCGGCGATGCGGGGCTCGGCCAGGGAAAACCGTTTTGGCTACGCGAAGTGCTGGCCAACTTCTCTTTGGGGGCCGGTTATTACGTGTCCGGCGCCTTGATGAATCTGCTATTCGTCGCCGCCCTGTTCAGCGTGGTCTGGGAGCACCGCCTGTTTACCATCCCGCTGAATCTGGCGACGGTGATTCTGGCGTTTTTCGCCCAGGAATTTTGCTACTACTGGTATCACCGCAGCGCTCACCGGATACGTTGGTTCTGGACTCAGCATGTCTCTCACCACACCGGTGAAATCATGAATATGTCCACGGCTGCGCGGCAAAGCATCCTCAACGGCATTGTTGGGACCTGGATGTTCTACGTTCCGGCGGTACTAATTGGCTTTAGCCCGGAACTGATGCTGGGGCTACTGGGTGCCAACCTCGCATTCCAATGGTTTGTGCATACCGAGGCCATACCCAAACTTCACCCCTGGATCGAATGGTGGATTAACACACCGTCCAATCATCGGGTGCACCATGGCCGCAATCTGCAGTATGTCGACAAAAACTATGGTGGCGTCATCATGTTGTACGACCACCTGTTCGGCACCTACGAACCGGAGCAGGAAAAGGTGGAATACGGCACCCCGAGGCAAATCAAAAGCCACAATTGGCTGGTGCTGAATTTGCACGAATTCGTGGACATGTTGCGTGACGTCATGGCGCCCGGCCCATTAGCTCAGCGACTCAAGCATCTGTGGAAACCACCGACCTGGCAGCGCGAGGGCCATGAACCTATCCATACCTGGACAGTAGAGCGCCACGCCGAGGTCACTGAGAAATGAACATGGCAGCCAAGCTATTTCTCATGCTCAATGCCATTGCTTTCATGCTGATCGGCATCAAAACCACCGTCGACCCAGTTGCCGCTATGGCCGATCTTGATATGTCACCCCAGAGCGTCACCGAATCCAATGAAATTCGCTCGATATACGGTGGCATGCACTTCAGCTTTGGCGTCATGATGCTGGCTGGTGCTTTGCTGCCAGCACTGACACGCCATGCGCTATGGTTCTGCGCGGCATTCTTAGGCGGTCTGGTCGGCGGACGGCTGTCGAGCCTGTTGTTGGATGGCCAGCCGAACGAGCTGGCGAATTTCCTGCTGGTGTTTGAAAGCGTCGTGCTCATTGCCGCCTTATGTTTGCAACATGGCGTAAGAAACAACCAGAACTCGCCGACACGATCAGAAGCCGTCCAACAAACTTCCACGATCAGCAGCGACGGCATCGGGCGCTAACCGGACAATTGCAGAACAGGGCATCTACGTCTCATTCAGGCACTGACCAGCCATTGGCCAGTTACGATCAGCATCCATCGCCTCAGATGATTAAATGCGGTGTGGCCGTATCCAACTCCGATGCTGTCGCCGCATAAGGCCGCACACAGTGATGACGCTAATGAAAACGAGTTCTCCTTCTCAACTCGGATGGTATCGATGCTTTACTGCACAACGCATGCATCGAATGCACTATGTCGTTTATGGAGAAAAATATACGCGCGCACCAGGTGCGCGCGATAAATCAAGGCGTAAAACTCACTAACCGCCCACTAAGAAATGAGTAGACTGTTGCGGCGCTAAGGGAGATGCTTGGAACAGTTGCGTTCGGTCAGTTACGTGGGCTGATATGACAATCATCAACTACATATAAAGGTTCGAATCCTGCCGGGCGCGCCAATTCAAGCAGGTGTATTCCGACCCGTGCTTGGCTGTTCCGGTGGCCGGCGTTTGTCCAGGCTCCGATCGATTCCCACACCCCCCTCGCTTAGTTGCGACTCCGCAACGAACATGCGAATGTTTCGCATTGCTATTTCGTTTCGAGTTAAAAATGAATCCATTCGTGCGCCATCGGTCTGTGTCAGTCGCGACCCTCTGCCTGGGGTTGTCGTTGCTTCCCGCCCAATTGTTCGCGCAAGCCGAGCGGTCGGAGCACGAGGCTGATATTCAAGAGTTGGATGACTATGAGGTGGTTGGGGACGCGTCGCAGGTGGAGCTGTCGGATCGCTACGCCGGCGATCAGGTGGCCAGAGGCGCCCGCGCCGGGCTGCTCGGCAATCTCGACTACATGAACTCGCCCTTCTCCAGTACGGCATTCACTGCCCAGCTGGTGCGGGATCAGCAGTCGACCAGTATCGGTGACGTGTTGCAGAACGATCCGTTCGTTCAGGTCGCCAAGGGCTTCGGAAACTTTCAGGAGCTTTATGTCGTTCGCGGGTTCCCGGTGTTTTCCGACGATATGACGTTCAACGGTGTCTACGGCATCCTGCCCCGCCAGTTTCTGGCCGCGGAATTCGTCCAGCGGGTAGAAGTGTTCCGTGGCGCCAACGCCTTCATTAACGGCGCGGCGCCTGGCGGTAGCGGGGTTGGCGGCTCGTTCAATATCGTGCCCAAGCGTTCCACGCCGGAACCGCTCACACGACTGACCGGCGGAGTCTCGAGCAAGGCCCTCGGTTACGCCGCCGCCGATTTGTCACGCACATTCGGCGCCGCGAACGACTACGGCGTTCGTCTGAACGCAGTGGTTCGCGATGGCGAAACGGCCGTCGAGGACCAGGACCGCGCGTTATCCATGTTCTCCAGCGGATTCGACTACCTCGGCGAGCGCCTGCGCCTGTCGGCCGATCTCGGGTATCAGGATCACCGCGTCGACGCCCCCCGGCCGCAGGTCACGCCCAATGGCGCACCACCGGAGCCGCCGGATTCCGACAGCAGCTATGCCCAGCCCTGGACCTACACGGATGAACGACAACTCTTCGCGGCGGTTCGCGGCGAATACGATCTGTCCGATACGATGACGTTCTGGCTTGCGGCCGGCGGCCGCGACGGCGAAGAAGCCAACGTGTTGGCCAACCCCAACGCGAACCCCGATGGCAGCACCAGTGCCTATCGCTTCGACAATACGCGTGAAGACAGCGTCCTGTCGGCGGACACCGGCCTGCGCGCCGAATTCGCGACCGGCGTGGTCAGGCACCGGATGACGGTCTCCGCCGCGACATTCCATAGCGAATCCGACAACGCCTACGCGTTCTCGGACTTCTCTGGCTTCGCCGGCGATCTGTACAGTCCGATGGACGTGCCACCGCCTACCGCCGATTTCTTCGTTGGCGGCGATCTGAACAACCCGATGAAGACCGAGGAGGTCCGAAACAGCAGCGTGGCACTGGCGGACATGCTTGAAATGCTCGACGGCCGTGTGCTGGTGACAGTAGGCGCTCGCTGGCAATCCATCGAGACCGCATCGTTTGACTACGACACCGGCGCCGAGATCGCCCGCTATGACGATAACGCCGTTACGCCGGCCTTTGGGGTGGTTTACCGCCCGGCCCCGCGCTGGTCGTTGTACGGCAACTACACCGAAAGCCTGCAGCCGGGCGAGACCGCGCCGGCCACCAGTGGGGGGCAGCCCGTACAAAATGCGGGCGAGATACTAGACCCCTACCGCGGCCAGCAAATCGAACTCGGCGCGAAGTTTGACGGCACCCGGTATGGCGCCACCGCAGCGGTGTTCACTCTGGCCCAGCCCAGCGCCATCGTCACAAACGGTGTGTTCCAGGCCGATGGTGAACGTCGCCACACCGGCTTGGAGCTCGCCGTGTTCGGCGAACCCCTGGCAGGCCTGCGGCTGCTCGGCGGCGCGACCTACATCGATGCCCAGCTCGAACGCACGCAGGACGGCGCCAACGAAGGCAACGAGCCCATCGGCGTGCCGCCGGTCAAGGCCAACTTCAACCTCGAGTACGATCTGCCGCAACTGGCTGGCCTGACACTGGACGGCCGGGTGGTTTATACCGACGAGCAGTACACGGACGCCGCCAACAGCAATCGCATCGATGCCTGGACCCGGCTGGATTTCGGCCTGCGCCAGGCGGTCACGCTCGCCGGAAAGCCGGTGACCTTACGCGGTCGCATTCACAACGTGACCGACGAGAACTACTGGGCCACCACCGGCGGATTCCCTGGCGCCAATTACCTGGTGCAAGGCGAGCCGCGCACATTCATCCTGTCGGCATCCGTGGAACTCTGAAACCAGCCGGTTCGCCAACCATCTGATGCAGCGCACAACCATCCGGGCCTGGTCCTGGACCCACAAATGGAGCAGCCTGGTCTGCACAGCCTTCTTGCTCATGCTGTGCCTGACCGGGCTGCCGCTGATCTTCCACGACGAAATTGATTCGGCGCTGGATGCCGGCGGCTGGGTGCCGGCGAATCCGAACGGCCCGATGCTGTCGCTGGACGCGGTCCTGGATCACGCCCTGGCCAACCGGCCCGGCGAGGTGCCGCTGTTCATGAGCTTCGACAGCGATCGTCCGGTGATCAACGTGACCACTGGCCCAACGCCGGACGCCCCAGGGCGGCAGATGCACTTCGCCTCATTCGACCGAACCAGCGGCGAGCTGGTACCGCCAGCGCCGGATGCCGGCGGCGTCATGGACGTTCTGCTTCAACTCCATACCGACATGTTTCTCGGCCTGCCCGGCATGCTGTTTCTGGGCGCCATGGGTGTTGCCGCGCGTTGAAAATTGACCAGGAAAGCGTGGTTCTGCGCAGCGAAAATTGACCAGGGTGTTTTGACCTAACCTGCCGTGTTTTTGGCGGCGGGGAGAAGAGGTGCACACCATGGCGATGTACGCGAAAGTGCGCAGAATGAAGCTGCGCGATGGCCTGTCGATCAGCGAGATCGCACGCCGGACGAGTTTGTCCAGAAACACCATCAAGGCCTGGCTCAAGGAGCCGGTGAAGGCCGAGATGGCCTACCGCCGCAAGGTGGCTCCCAGGAAGATCGACGCCTATACGGCGTGGCTGACCAAAGCCCTGGAGGCCGACGCCCGCCGGCCTCGAAAGCAGCGTCGCACGGCGCTGAGGCTGTTCGAGCAGATCCGCGAGCAGGGGTTTGACGGCGATTACAGCCGGGTCACGGAGTTTGTCCGGGCCTGGCGGACGCAGGGCGGCACGCCGTCTGGTCAGGCGTTTGTGCCCCTGCACTTTGCCTGGGGCGAGGCCTTCCAGTTTGATTGGAGCGAAGAAGGCATCGTGATCGGTGGTATCTGGCGCAAGATTCAGCTGGCCCACATGAAGCTATGCGCGTCGCGCGCCTACTGGCTGGCGGCCTATCCCAGTCAGGGGCATGAAATGCTGTTTGACGCCCACGCCCGCTGTTTCACCGGGCTCGGCGGCGTCGCCCGCCGAGGCATCTACGACAATATGAAAACGGCGGTGGACCGGGTGCCCGGCCGGGGCAAAGCCCGCGTGGTGAACGCCCGCTTCGCGGCGATGACGGCGCACTACCTGTTTGAGCCGGATTTCTGCAATGTCGCCGCCGGCTGGGAGAAGGGCCGCGTTGAAAAAGGCGTGCAGGATGCCCGGCGGCGGATCTGGCAGCGGGCTCAGGAGGAGCGCTTCGCCAGCTTTGCCGAGCTGAATGTGTGGCTGGCGACGCAATGCACCGCCGCTCGGGAGGCCGAGCATCCGGAATTCGCCGGCACGTCCATTGCCGAGGCGCTGGAGCATGAGCAGGTCGAGCTGATGCCCGTACCGACGGCCTTTGATGGCTACGTCGAGTCCGGCGCTCGCGTGTCCAGCACCTGCCTGGTCAGCGTGGCCCGCAACCGCTACTCCGTGCCCTGCGCCCATGCCGGCCAGCGCGTCAGCGTGCGCCTGTATCCGGAACGCGTGGTCATCGTGGCGGACGACGGCATCATCGCCGAGCATGCCCGTGCCGGCGAGCGCGGGCATGTGGTGTACGACTGGCGACATTACATCCCGCTCGTCGAGCGCAAGCCCGGCGCGCTTCGCAACGGCGCACCGTTTGCGGGCTTGCCCGAGGCGCTGAGGCGCCTCAATCAGGCCTTACTGCACCGCCCCGGCGGCGGTCAGGTGATGGCTCAGGTCTTGGCCACCATCCCGGACTTTGGGCTGGAGGCCGTCCTGGTCGCGGTCGAGCTCGTGCTGGAAACAGGCCGCCCCAGTGCCGAGCATGTGCTCAATGTCCTGGGCCGGCTGCGCGAGGGCGCAGCGCCCCAGTCCGTCGAAACCAGTCTGACCGTCACCGAGGTGCCGGTCGCCGACGCCCATCGCTACGACAGCCTGCGTACGGAGGTGGCCCATGACTGAGATCGCCTCCGCTCTCAAGAGTCTGCGGCTGTACGGCATGGCCCAGCGTTACAGCGAGTGGGGCCAGCACGGCGGCGACGCCGCGCTGAAGGCCTCCGAAAGGCTGCTGCAGGAACTGATCACCGCCGAAGCCACCGACCGGGCTATCCGCTCCACGGCGTACCAGATGCGAGCGGCCAAATTCCCGATCCACCGTGATCTGTCCCGCTTTGACTTCGATCAGTCCAAAGTCGATCGTCGGCAGATCGAGGGTTTTGCCACGCTCGGTTTCACCAACAAGGCCGAGAACATCGTGCTGATCGGTGGCACCGGCACCGGTAAGACCCATCTGGCCACGGCGCTGGGTATCGCCGCCATCACGCAACACGGCAAGCGCGTCCGTTTCTACTCCACCGTCGAACTCGCCAACACGCTGGAGCGGGAGAAAGCCGCCGGCAAGGCCGGTAAGCTGGCTCACCAGCTGATGCACCTGGATCTGGTCATCCTCGATGAGCTTGGCTATCTGCCGTTCTCGCAGACCGGCGGGGCGCTGCTGTTTCACCTGCTGTCCAAGCTTTACGAGCACACCAGCGTGATCATCACGACCAACCTGGTCTTTGGCGAATGGGCCAGCGTTTTTGCCGACGCCAAGATGACCACGGCTCTGCTGGACAGGCTCACCCACCATTGCCACATCATCGAGACCGGCAACGAGTCCTACCGATTCCGGCACTCCAGCCAGAGCGCCAAGGCCAGAATCCAGGCCCGGGAAGCGCTCAAGACGACGCCAGAGCCCAGCTCGGCCTGAGTCGCCGATGTCAAGCTCTGGCGTTACACTCCCAACCTGCTGACGCCCCAAAAGTCAGCGTCCGTCCCTGGTCAATTTTCAACGCGCACGGGTGGTCAGTTTTCGATGCGCGGCAACAAAACAGGCTCACCTGCGCCCGCCCAGCGGCCTTGCGATGACTGCGCGTAGACGCACTAGCGGTCATCTCGTAACGCTCATCCATCTTGCGAGCAAAGCGCAACGCGTTCGTCAGTTCGGCCTCACCCTGCACCGCAAAGAGGTGGTCGCTCCCGTTTGCGACGCACAGCCCGATGCGCTGCATTGTGATGGCCTTGCTCTTAAGAATATGTGGGTCGAGCTTGCTCGGCATAGTGGCCGAAGACGCAGCGATCTGCTTGGAAGGAATCATCATTTTTCTTCTCCAATCTGTGAGTGAAATGGCTGCCCCGATTGGCACCCAATCACTCATAGGTCGGAGTCCGGACACGCGCGGCTAGCGCCGACGAACACGCCCGGAAATACGGCCACTCGCTATTGTTTTGGGCCTCCAGCGGTTGTGACCGGATCGACCAGATCCGGTAGGCACCCGGTGTCAGGTTCGCGGCCCATAGGGCCGTGACAATGACAACGTCAAAACACGCCGTGCAATCGCACTTATAAGGCGAAGCCTTATCAGGGCAATTGCACTCATTGAGATTCCTAGGCGCCGATGGCGCCAGAACCGAGCGGCTGCGGGCCGAGCAGGCTCAAAGACGCTCCAGCCGCCTTTCGGCTGGGCGCGAAGCGACCTGCCGAAAGGCCGCCGACGTGACGACCCGCCTACCGTTCATCGGGTGGTTCGGAGAAGCAACGCCGAAACGGGACGGTTTGTCCGGAGGCCGACCTATGGATAGGCGGACTCCCATGCCACGGGGTCGCAACCACGAGAATCAGCTCGGGTTGCCACCCCGAGCCACGAGTCAGAAGGCCTCAGATGATCAGCACCAATGACGGTGAGCCACTGATCCCTGGTGCCCGAGCAGTCGGTGTAGCGGAGTGCCTCTTAATGGAGCTCGCTGCGCTGCTACGGGGGCTGGAGGCGTAGCTGCCTCCTTCTACCCAATCGCATTACGAATAGGTCAAATTTGTAGATTGGGCGACGCGGACATGGGTGCTGCGGAACGACGTTGTGGAATCAGCGTCGGTAACGCAGTGGCTGGCGGGTATCTGCTTCAGACAGATGCCCGGCAGGCTGAGGACAAGGATGCCTCATCCCCCGCCGTGCGTGATAGTGGGTCTTAACCCCACCGAGGGGATGCTCGCGCCATAGCAGCGTAGGGTATGTAACCTCGACCAAACACAGGGCCACCTTGGGTTCAACAACCGTCTGAAATGGCGACAAAAAACCCTTCAATGGTCGCGCGCAACCGCTTACGGGCGGCGTTGCGGCGAGCCAACGAGCCCCTCATCGCGAGAGCCAAATGATGGGGTTGGTGGATAGCTTAACTGTGTAAAAGCATCCGACATGCTGGATGCAATTTGGTAAGTGACATGTAGTAATGGCCGTGACCTTCGGGGTCTGGATGTAGGAGTGGTCAGATAGTGTGGTACCGGAGATGCTTTGGAATCTCGGTCCCGGGAAGAAGCCGCAGAGCGATCTGCGTCAATGTGAGGTTGAAATCTCACTGCCTATCTGACTAGCCAGCGGCGCATGTTTCGACACGTAAGGCTAACGCGGGAACTTCGACAGGCAACTGTCGGAGGGGAGCTTCGGCAAGTAGGGGTGACAGGAAGGTGGGTGTCGATACATCCGAAGTACTCACCGAGGTCGTTTGCGTGGCAGCGCGACCGATAAACCCGAAAGCTGGAACCGACTGCGACGACGACCACCGGGCCTGTGCCTGGCGGTCGGCCCTTCGGGGCCACGTGGTAAAGCGCTGGCAACCGGTGAAACGGGGACAGCGATCAATGCAGGGTTGGCGCCCTGCTCATGGCAAACATAGGAGGCCGAGCGGTGGAGCGAACCACCCGAAAAACAGCGGTGCGTATCAGCGATCCGTCAGGACATAATCGCTGAGCATCTTCGGGCGGGGACGCCCATAGGACACAGTAAGAACCCTTAGGGGAGGGCTTCGGCCCTCCCCGCTTGGGACTGGTTTCTGAAGGTCGGCAATCAGCCCAAAGCGGCCGTTCTACCCGCTACTAATTTCGTCCGTGCTAACTGGGCCGTACCCAATGGCACAGATCAGACAGAGATTTGATCGCAACTGGTGGGCTGTGTCATCCCGCGCAACACGACAATTGCGATACATCACGCTGAAACGTCTGCGCGCACAGCTTGATGGCCTCGGCGTACACGAGATAAGGAAACAACATCCCGGCGAGCTGTTCCACGGTCAGCCGCTGGCTGATCGCCAAGGCCGCGATCTGAATGATCTCGCCCGCCTCCGGTGCCAGTATCTGCGCCCCGATCAGCACGCGGGATTCAGCGTCGATCACCAGCTTGATGAAACCGCGCTCATCAAAGTTGGCCAGTGCCCGTGGCACCTGATCCATTTCAAGCCTGCGGGAATCCACCTCAAGGCCTTGCTGCTCGGCCTGGGTTTCGCTCAAACCCACCGTGGCCACCTGCGGGTCGGTGAAGATCACCGCCGGCATCGCCGACAGATCGAGTGTGGATGCAATGCCGTGCATGGCGTCTGCCGCGCGCGTGCCGCCGGCGGCTGCCACATAGACGAACTGCGGCAGCGTGGTGCAATCACCCGTGGCGTAGATGTCCGGTGCTGAAGTTCGCAGGCGTTCATCGACCAGAATCGCGCCGGTGCGGTCGCTTTCCACTCCGGCCGCGCCCAGGCGCAATACTTCTGTGTTGGGCCGCCGCCCCGTTGCGATCAGTAAACGCTCCGCGACCAAGGCCTCATCACCGACATTGACGGTAAACAATGCGCCGTCATGCGCAATCGAAGATGCCGTGGTATCCAGGCACACGTCGATGCCTTCGCCGCGCAAGTACGCACATAATCCGTCGCCCAGCGCCGGGTCTTCGGAGGACAACAAGCGGCTGCGTACCAGCATGGTCACCTGGCTGCCCAGGCGGGCAAACGCCTGGGCCTGCTCGACAGCGACCACGGAGCCACCAATCACGATCAGTCGCGGTGGGCACTCGCCGCTGCGCATGGCCTGCGTCGAGGTCCAGAACGGCGTGCCCGGCAGGCCCTTGATGCTCGGAATGGCCGGGGACGCGCCACTGGCAATCAGAATCCGGTCAGGCGCAATGTGTTGATCACCGTGGTCCGTTCGCACAGTGAGCGATTTTGGTCCATCAAACCAGGCTTCTCCGCGAAGCAAGGTGATGGCGTCTTGCTCATCGATGATGCGCTGGTACTTGCTCTGACGCAGTTCGGCCACGCGTCGCTCGCGTTGCTGCATCAATCGCAGCGGGTCAATGTCGGCCTCGGCCGTGTTCAGTCCCTCGAACGGCACGTGGCGTCTGTCGTGCGCAAGCTGCGCGGTGCGAATCATGATCTTGGAGGGCGCGCAGCCCACGTTGACGCAGGTGCCGCCGATGACTTCGCCGCGTTCGACCATCGTCACTCGTGCACCCAGTTCGGCAGCACGGATGGCACACGCAAAGGCACCCGAGCCACTCCCGATGATGGCGATATGCAGTGTTTCTGATGTCGCGTCAGTCATTGATCGCCCTGCACCATTGTCGCTGGATAGCCATTTGCCGCGCTTGCAGCGGCGATGGCCTGCGGATCGGCGAGCGTATCGTCATACGTCACGATGGCTCGGCGCTGCTTGTAAGACACCTCCACGTCCTGCACGCCCTCGACACTATTCATCGATTGTTTGACGATGTATCGACAGCCTGCACAGGTCATCTTGTCGATGTCGAAGGTGGCGACAGCCTCTGCTGCATTCGCTCCAAACGGCAGCAAGGCGGCAAGCAGAATCGTGCTCATACTGAGTTTCTTGGTCATCATCGTGATCTCCGGGTAATGGCTGTCTTCACGCGTCCAGCAGCGGTGCCAGCCACGGGAATGCCAGCGCCAGCAGTGTCAATGCGGTTGCGATCATCAAGATGGATTTGAGCAGCCATCCAGGCTGACGCTCGGCACAGTCCTCGGACGCACAGACCTTGGGCGCCCGAAACCAGACCTGGTGGTGACCCAGCGCCAGCAGAATCAGTGTCGCACCGAGGAAATACGGCTGGTATGGCGCCAGCACGCCCAACTGCCCCAGCCATGCACCGCCCAACCCCAGGCTAAAGAACAACAGCGGCAGAATGCAGCAACTGGACGCGGCGATTGCGCCGACCAGGCTGCCTGTCGTGAGCCAAGTTGATTTTCGGTATGTGGGCGTTTGCATCGCAGTCTTGATTGGGGAACCTGCGGGCTACGATGCAGTCTGTAACCGTTACAAGGTCAAGCCCTCGCAATCAAGCAACCACGATGTCAGCAACTAACGCGATCACCATAGGAGACGCTGCCCGACGCAGCGGCATCTCGCCAGAGTCCATTCGGCATTACGAGCGAATCGGCCTGCTACCCAGCCCCGTGCGTGGTGACAATGGCTATCGCTACTTCTCTCAGGAAACGCTTGATCGGCTGGCGACTATCCGGGCCTGGCGAGACATCGGCATGTCGCTGGACGAGATTCGCGAGCTGAGCACCGCCACTGATGGCGAAGAGATGCGGTGCGGGACCGTGCAGCGCCAGTTGCTGGCACATGCGGGTGAGGTTCGCAGCAGAATTCAGTCGCTAAAGGCGCTGGAGTCCCGGCTCAGGCGCTTGGCGTCGGAGTGTGATCCGAGCCGTGATGAGTGCCCGGTTGTTCGTCAGATGGGCCGCTCGTCACCGTCGCCACTCGGCGGCGACGGCTGGACCGTTAAGCGCTTGTGTAATGGGCGTCGATAGCGCCTGGCGCGCTGGCGTATGCCACTAAGAAAATACGGGGCAATCCGCTCGGCCACGCCGGAGTCCTGTTCGCGCTCCTGGCAAGGAACGAGACGAGACTCGTGCCCATTCCACTCGAACCACGAGTGGCGCCGTCCAAAGGCGCGAGAAGGCCCGGCCCCAAAGATGTTCGCGAAAATTGATCAGTTTTACTGGCTGACATCCTGGAATTCCCAGACTCTCGTTGTCAGGCACTTTTAGTAGAGCCGTCGGAGGCACTGAAGCTCACACACACCCGAGTGCCACCAGTGTCTGTGAGATCAAACTCCATGATCCACCCAAACTGCCGGCAAATCTCGGCGGCGATATACAGCCCGAAGCCTTGGCCATCGTGTCCCACGTTCGCACCGCGGGCATGTGGCTCCATTAACTGTTGTGCATTGTCGATATCGAGCCCACATCCGGTATCGGATATCTTCAGCGTCCCGCCTGTGAGGGCAATGTCGATCTGGCCGTTGTGTGTGTACTTGATGGCGTTGCCAAGCAGGTTGCGTATGAGAATCCCGAGTAGCTGCTCATCTGTCATGATGGTTAAAGGTTCAACGGCTTCTATCGTCAGTCGAATGTCTTTCGCGCCGATCAACGACGCGGCTTCGTCCGATTGACTTTGCAGTACGTCATGCACTGGCACTGGCGGGAAGGCGTCCGTTGCGGCAGTTGCCAAACGTGATAACAACATCAATGCGTCAATGCTGCCGGACATTCTCTCCACGGCATCCTTGATGCGTTGCAAGGTTTTTGCGTTGGCGGCGTCGTTTTTCTCACGCTCGAGCATGACATCCACAGCGCCACCGACGATGGCGAGCGGCGTGCGCAGTTCATGGCTCGCCATTGCCGACAAATGCTGTTCGCGGCGCACGAACGCATCCATCTCCGCCAAGTAACTATTCAAGGTTTGGGTTATTCCGGACAGCGCTCGGTCCGAGCTGTCGGGCTCCAACCGCATCCCACGCTCAGATGGTGTGAGCTGACTGACTGAGTTGGCGAGATCATTCAGTGGCCGGATCATTGACCGGGCCATGCGCTGTGACATGTACGCCGCCAGCAGCGTCAAAAGGGCTGCGCATGCCAGAACGGCGTACATGAAGTTCGCCTCGCTGACCTCGATAGCGGTGACATCGGTCGCTACAAACACAGAGCCACCGGATACATCCCGCCGGCTGACTTCGTAGATGCGTCCGTCGTGCGCAACGTCTTCAAGTTGATTCTCGATGCCTTGCCGTATCCAATCCGGAACGCTGGTGTAATTCGGCTCACCGTATGGAACAAAGTAGGCGCGGTAGGCATCTTCGATGATGGACACAGTGCTGCCCATTTCCCGGCCCTGCGCGGCGACGTACGCCACCTGACCGTTGATCGCCGTGTCCATGATGGTCTTTTCCAGCTGTTCATTGAAAAAGATGGCAACGCCACCCAATCCGAACGCGATCAGCGCACTGACCGCTATCAGCCCCCATGACACACGCGACTGAATGGACGATGTTCTGGTCACTGGCGGGACTCTGCGATCAATTGATAACCGTAGCGATGAATCGTGCGCAGCATTTTATGTTTGGCACCTTCGTCAATCGCCTTACGGATGGCGTGCACATGGGTTCGCAAGGTGTCGGATTCGGGTGGTGAGTCGCCCCAAACCGCAAACTCCAGGTCGGCGCGCGTCACAGCATTGGGGTAAGCCCGCATCAACACCTCAAGGACGCGCTCGGATGTGCGGTTCAACTGCACAGGCTGCCCATCAATCGAAATTCGGCGTTGACCCAAATCGAAGTTCAGCGCGCCAACCTGCAAGGTGTTTAATGCCGGCATGTTGCGCGCGATCAAAGCTTGCAAGCGGGCCTCCAGTTCCGGCAAATCAAAGGGCTTGACCAAGTAGTCGTCGGCGCCAGCGCCAAAGCCTTCCAGTTTGTCCGACAACTGATCGCGTGCGGTAAGCATCAGCACCGGAACACGTTTGTCAGCGTCCTGGCGCATGCGGCGACAAATCTCCAGACCAGTGACTTTGGGCAGCATGACATCCAGCACGATGACGTCGTAGTCGTGACTGACAGCCAAGTGCAGGCCGGTGATGCCATCGGGCGCGTGATCCAGCACATAGCCCTTGGGCTCCAGATACTCGAAGAGGTTCTCCGCGAGTTGCGGGTTGTCCTCCACAATCAGCAGCTTGCATCCAGTTGTCATGGCCCACTCGCTGGGGATCGGTCAGCTACCAACGATAGCCGATCGACAAGCCTGGCACCGCATCTCCGGCATGCGGAATGATCGTCGGGGACAAGCGCAATCGTCCCGGCCCGACCTCATGGGGGTCCCCCATGAAGTAGTTGCTCGCAATGCCTATAGCAGCCCCGGCCAGCACGTCGGACCAATAGTGGTTATTGGAGTGCACCCGCGACCAGCCCACGTAACTCGCGGCCAGGTAAGCCGGCGCGCCTGCCTTCCAGCCGTAATGCTTGTTGATAAATGCGGCGCCGGTGAATGACAGTGCCGTGTGACCCGATGGGAATGACTGGCCGGCCCCGTTGGGGCGCTCGGCATCAATGGCGTATTTCAAGCCGTATGTCGCAACATAGGCGCGGCCTACTGCGGTGATCAACTCACCGCGCCGCGACCCCGGGATGACATTGCTCAGCAGCGAAAGCTCGCCGGACTGTAGCGCCGGGTTGTTTTGGTAGATGCCGTCTGCCAATCCGATGTTGGTGTCTCTCGGCGCGGAGTCGCCGAAGAAGAACGTGAAGCCCAACGCCGTCAGGGGAATTGCGAACTGCAGCAAGTCGCCACTGGTTTCTACCGTTTCGTCGAAGCTGCTGGGCACCGATGCCGCGACTGAGCAATATCCAGCGAGCAGCACGGTCATGAAACGCTTGATCGAAACGTTCAATTAGCCGTTCCAATCATTGCCGGGATGGCACCGGTGCTCTCGATCGGGCCGTACTTCTTCGTCGTGTAGGCATGCTGTGCCCACGTGGCATGCGCCAGCGCTCGCTTGGTCAGCAGCGGGTTGTCGGGGGCTGGAATCAAGGTCGTGCCAGTCCAGCGCCAAGTGGTCGGGGCCAAGTCCGGCCGAAGCACAACCAGTTCGTGGTCTTCCATGAACGCCTGGTTGTCGCGAAACTGCATGATCGCCCGCCCCGCGTCATATGACTCGGTCAAATCGCGCCCAACCATCGGGTGGACCGATGGCACGCCGAGCATCGACAAGGCTGTCACGGGCAAATCCAACTGGCTGGCAACCTGTGTTTGGATTTTGGCTGGAACTGGGCCGCCCAAGAACAACGCTGGAATCCGGAAGCGCTCAACGGGAACCAGACTATCCCCATAGACGCGGGAGTTGTGGTCAGCGACGACAAGAAACAGTGTGTCGTCCCAATAGTCTGCTGACTGTGCCTTTTCGAAGAACTGACCCAGTGCCCAGTCTGCGTACTTGACGGCATTCTCTACGCGGCCGGCTGGTTCAGCGAAATGCTCAATACGGCCTTCCGGGTAGTCGAACGGTTCGTGGTTGGTTGAAGTGAACGCAAAAATAAACTGCGGCTGTTCGGATTGAGGCTCCGCGAGCATGTCGTGTACACGGTCCAGCAGATACTCGTCCGCAACACCCCAGGTAGAGCGATACAAGTTGCTATCGAAATTGCGCTCCTCGGTGACATGCTGAAAACCGTTGTTGGACAGGAAGCGGCGCATGTTGTCGAAATTTGCGTCTCCGCCGTACACGAAGTGTGTCTGCCAGCCTGCAACGCCC
>Ga0208330_1000572_pt1 | contig 15900 bp, 13 predicted proteins | sample DeeseametaMP1896_FD_184180 | JGI IMG/M metagenome (GOLD analysis project Ga0208330, IMG submission 184180) | Marine microbial communities from the Deep Pacific Ocean - MP1896 (SPAdes) | ecosystem: Environmental > Aquatic > Marine > Oceanic | place: East of Hawaii, North Pacific Ocean | collected...
CCCGCCGTGCTTGTCCGCGAGATAGGTCAGGATCGCGGTGGAATCGCGCAACACGGTGTCCCCTTCGACAAGCACCGGGATCTTGCCCAGAGGGCTGAGCTTGCGGATCTCGTCGGACTGGGGACCGGCGGGCACATGCGAATAGTCAAGGCCCAGCTCCTCCAGCAGCCAGAGCACCCGGAACGCGCGGCTGCGGATCGCACCGTAAACCGTGTAAGTCATTTGCTTTTCTCCCCAGTCACATTCAGCGCCGCCCAAGGTAGGCAAGCCGGACAAAGGCCCGCTCCACCAGCGCCATCTGCGGCGCCTTCTGACCAGCAGACCGCAGCGTAAGATCGGTATCCATCAGCAGTTTCAGCGCCTCTTCCAGCCGCGCGGACGACCAGCTTTGCGCCTGGCGCAGCATCCGGTCGCGGCGCGGGCCAAAGATCGGCGGGCGCAGCTTGCCGATGCCCTGCGCCGGGCCACCCGGCGCCGAGGCGATGGCAAAGAGCGTCCGGAAATGCCGCATCCCCATGATGAGCAATGTCACCGGCGCCACGCCCTGCGCTGTCAGCCGCTGCATGACCGGGGCAATGTCACCGGTGCACCCTTCGGCCAGGACGTGAAAGATCTCGTCCATCTGCGCCTCGATCGAGGCGGGCGCGTTCAGCGTGACCTCGTCCGGTGTCAGCGGCGCTTCGTCCCCGAATTTGTAGAGCGCGATTTTTTCGAGAGTCTGGCGAAAATCCCCCGGTGTCAGGTCGCGCGCAAGGTGTTCAAGCGCCCCCATCGCCTCGCGGTCGATATTCTTGAGACCCGCCCGCGCCAGTTCGGCCTCGATCTCTGCCCGCCCCATCGGATCGTTGTAAAGCGCCGCCGCATAAGCGTTTTTCGCGCCCTCAAAGAGCTTGCGCAGGGACGAGCGCGCGGTCAGCTGCCCGGCGGTCGCGATGATCTGCGCATCGCCTTCGCGCCAGTCGCCCAACGCCGATTTCATCGCTGCGCTGATGCCGTCCGCCGCCTCTTCGACCAGCACCGCGCGGGGACCGGGAAAGAACCCCTGCGCCTTGACCGCGTCCAGCAGTTGCGCCGGATCGCGGCGCAGATCCCCGCCCACCATCCGGGTCAGGCGCATTTCGGCCTCGCCCTCGGGGCCGACGATGGCAGCGACAACCTCCTGGCGCTTCATCGCCACGCGCATCACGTCCTCGCCATAGATCAGCAAGCCCGCCACGCCCGGATCGGGCTTGCGGAAGAACGCATTCGCATCGCGCGGCGAAAGTTTCATGAAGCGGTGATGCCTGACAGCAATAGGTCGTCGATCACCTGGTCGGCCAGAAGCACCATCAGGCGTTCCAGTGCGTCGGTTTCCGCCGCGCGGGTGGCAACGGTGGAGCCGGTGCTGGAATAGCCGGTAAAGGCATTGGTGCGCCCCTGTAGCAGGGTCTTGGCCGTGCCGGCCTCGACCAGCGTGTAGAAGACACGCCCGATCAGGCGATAACGCGTGGTCGTACCCGCCGAGGTCGACCCCATGTCCTGTTCATCGGTCTGGATTCGAAGGTCCAGCCGGTAGGGGGCCGACGGGCCGCCACGGCCCAGTCGTTCTTCGAACCGGCGGTTGAAGTGATAGCCCGTGTCGTCGTTCGGGTCCGGCAGCGCCACCGCGTTCAGCAGCGCCCCGCCGCCGCCCTGCGGTCCATAGACCGGGGTGAACCCGCAGGCGCCGAGGGCTGTCGCCCCCAGCAGGATCATTCGCCTGTCATACAACCACATTCACGATCCGTCCCGGCACCACGATCAGCTTTTTCGGCTGGCCCCCGTCAAGGGCCCGCACCACAGCTTCGTGCGCCAGCGCGAGCTTTTCAACCTCTTCCTTGGGAAGGTCCTTGGGCACCTCGATCTCGCCCCGGCGCTTGCCGTTGACCTGGATCGGCAAGGTCACGGTGTCCTCGACCAGCAGCGACTCGTCCGCCTTGGGCCAGGCGGCCTCGGCGATCAGCCCCTCACCGCCCAGCATCTGCCAGATTTCCTCTGACAGGTGCGGCGTCATGGGCGACATGAGCTGGGCCAGAGTTTTCGCGGCAAATGTCTTGGTCTGCTTGCCCGCACGCGATTTCGACAGCGCGTTGGTAAAGGCATAAAGCCGCGCGATGGCCGCGTTGAAGCCAAAACTCTCGACGCCCATCGTGACGTCATGGATGCACTTGTGCGTCTCTTTCAGCAGCGCCGCATCCTCGGCGGTCTCGGGCGCCTCGTTGGCGGCGATCTCGGCGGCGATGCGATAGACACGGCCAAGGTGCTTGTTGGCCGCCTCGGCCCCGCTGGCGGTCCATTCCACGTCTCGTTCGGGCGGGGAATCGGACAGGACGAACCAGCGCGCGGTATCGGCGCCATAGGTGGCGATGATGTTCATCGGGTCCACCACGTTGCTCTTGGACTTGGACATCTTGGCAGAGGGGATGATCTCGACCTCGGTGCCGTCCGCCAGATATCCCTTGTCACCTTCCAGCCGCACGTCCTCGGGGTAGTGATAGACCGGACGGCCATTCGCGTCGCGCGTCTGATAGATCGCGTGCGTGACCATGCCCTGCGTGAACAGCGCGTTGAAGGGCTCGGCGCTTTTCTCCGGCAGGTGGCCGCAAGCGATCATCGCCCGCGCGAAAAAGCGCGAGTAGAGCAGGTGCAGGATCGCGTGCTCGATGCCGCCGATATACTGATCGACGTTCATCCAGTAGGCCGCTTCCTCCATCTCCGTGGGCGTGGTCGCGCGCGGGGCGGTGAAACGGGCGTAGTACCAGGACGAATCGACAAAGGTGTCCATCGTGTCGGTTTCGCGTTTCGCGGGCTTGCCACAGGACGGGCAGGCACAGTCGCGCCACGTCGGGTGACGGTCCAGCGGATTGCCAGGGATGTCGAAACTGACATCGTCGGGCAGTTTGATCGGCAGGTTTTCCTTTTTCTCGGGCACCACGCCGCAGGCGTCGCAATGGACCACGGGGATCGGACAGCCCCAGTAACGCTGACGCGAAAGGCCCCAGTCGCGCAGGCGGAATTTCTCGACGCCCTGGCCCAGGCCCTTGCCTTCCATGAAGTCGATGGTTGTCTCAATGGCCGTCTCGCCCGTCGCCTCGTCCAGCCCGGCGAAATGATTGATCCATTTCACCTTTTCGGTCTTGGGCGGCACAAAGGCCTCGGTCTCGACCGGCTTGGGATCGTCCAGCGCCACGAAGGTGTCGATCACCGGCAGCTCGTACTTGCGGCAGAAATCGAGGTCGCGCTGGTCATGCGCCGGGCAGGCAAAGATCGCGCCGGTGCCATAGTCCATCAGGATGAAGTTCGCGACCCAGACCGGGATTTCCCAGCTGGGATCAAGCGGGTGTTTCACCGTCAGCCCGGTGTCGTAGCCCAGCTTTTCGGCCTTCTCCAGCGCCTCGGCGGTGGTGCCGCCCTTGCGCATCTCGGCCACCGCTGCGGCCAGTTCCGGATCGTCCTGTTCCAGCGCCTTGACCAGCGGGTGATCCGGCGAAACGCCAAGGAAAGAGGCCCCCATCAGGGTGTCCGGGCGCGTGGTGTAGACCTCAAGGCTGTCGAACCCATGCGTCGGCGCGCCCAGCTGCCACGAGAACTGCAACCCGCGCGACTTGCCGATCCAGTTCTGCTGCATCAGCTTGACCTTGGCGGGCCATTCGTCCAGCCCGTCGATGGCGTCCAGAAGCTCTCCGGCCATGTCGGAAATCTTGAAGAACCACTGCGTCAGCTCGCGCCGTTCCACCTCGGCGCCGGACCGCCAGCCCTTGCCGTCGATGACCTGTTCGTTGGCCAGAACGGTCATGTCGACCGGGTCCCAGTTCACCACCGCGTTCTTGCGGTAGACGAACCCCTTTTCGAGGAAATCGAGAAACAGCGCCTGCTGCTGGCCGTAGTATTCCGGATCGCAGGTGGCGAACATGCGCGACCAGTCGAGGCCAAAGCCAAGCGGCTTCATCTGGCCGACCATCGTGTCGATGTTGTCGTAGGTCCAGGTCTTGGGATGACCGCCGGATTTCATCGCGGCGTTTTCCGCCGGCATCCCGAAGGCGTCAAACCCCATCGGGTGCAGCACGTTGTGTCCGGTCGACAGCTTGTAGCGCGCGATCACGTCGCCCATCGTGTAGTTGCGGACGTGGCCGATGTGGATGCGACCCGAGGGGTACGGGAACATCTCCAGCACGTAGTACTTCGGCTTGTCGCCGGTGCGGCGCGCCTTGAAGGTCTCGGCCTGATCCCAGGCCTCTTGCCATTTCGGCTCGATCGTAGCGGGGTCGTAACGCGACATGTGTCTCTCTCCGGCGGGCGGCTGCTGGGGGCGGGTGATAGGGCGCCGGGGCGGTGAGGTCCAGAGGGTGCAGGTCTCGGATCCTTCCAACGACCTCGCCCAACGGTCTGGCCGCGCCGCGCCAAGCGGCTTAGAAGCCGCTTGAACAACGCGCTTCGAAGCGCGTTTCTCAAGGCTCTTGCAAGAGCCTTGCCTCTCCCACCAACCGATTCCCTTTTTCGCACCCGCCGTCTAGGATGCCCCGAACGGCAGCCCGCCAGAGGCCGCAAGAGGACGCGCAGATGAAGATTCTCCTGATTCACCAGAATTTCCCCGGGCAATACAAGCACCTTGCCCCGGCGCTTGCCGCTCAGGGCCACCAGGTCGTTGCGCTGACATGCAAGGTCAAGGAGGCGCAAACCTGGCAGGGTGTCCGCATCGTCCCCTACGAGATCAAGGGCGCCTCGACCAAGGGCATCCACCCCTGGCTGGCGGACTTCGAAACCAAGATCCTGCGCGGCACATCCTGCTATCGCGGCGCGCTGGGCCTCAAGGAACAGGGCTTCGAACCGGATGTGATCTGCGCCCACCACGGCTGGGGCGAAAGCATGTTCCTCAAGGATGTCTGGCCCGATGCACGGCTGGGTCTTTACTGTGAGCTGTATCACCTGACCACACATCCCTTCGTGGATTTCGACCCCGAATTCCCCAGCAAGAACCCGGCCGGCGACACGTTGCGGATTCGGATGAAGAACCTCAACAATCGGTTGCACGAAGAGGTCATGGACGCCGGAATCTCGCCCACCCGCTTTCAGGCGGCGACATTCCCGGACCACTGGCAGGACCGGCTGACCGTGGCGCATGACGGCATCGACACCAACCTGGTGCGGCCCAATCCCGCTGCGCGGCTGGATATCGAGGACGGTCCGACGCTGACCCGCGATGACGAGGTCATCACTTTCATCAACCGCAACCTCGAACCCTATCGCGGCTACCACGTCTTCATGCGCGCCCTGCCCGAGCTGTTGAAACGCCGGAAAAACGCGCATGTGGTGATGCTGGGCGGCGACGGCACCTCTTACGGGTCGAAACCGCCGCAGGGAAAGACCTGGAAACAGATCTTCATCGATGAGGTTCGTGGGCGAATCCCCACACCGCATTGGAATCGCGTGCATTTCCTGGGGCGCGTCCCCTATGATCGCTTCCTTGCGATGATGCAGGTCAGCCGGGTACACGTATACCTGACCTATCCCTTCGTCCTGTCCTGGTCCTTGCTGGAGGCGATGAGCGCCGAGGCCGCCATCGTGGCCAGCGACACGGCCCCTGTGCGCGAGGTCCTGACAGAGGGAGAAACCGGCCTGATGGTGGATTTCTTCGACCGCGCCGCGCTGGTCGACCGGATTGATGCCCTGCTGGACGACCCCGATACGCGGGCCCGTCTGGGGGCGAATGCGCGGGCGCTGGTGCGGGAACAGTACGATCTGCAGAGCGTCTGCCTGCCGCGCCACTTGGACTGGGTCCGGCAGCTTGGAGAGATGCCCGCACGTCCACCCCGTGACTGACTGCGGGCGACTCGCCGACAACCACGGACCGTTCCAAACAAAAGGGCCGGCACACGAAGGGCCGGCCCGGATAGTGATGACCTTCGGTCTGCGCCGATCAGAACCCGCTGTCCTGCTTACGCAATTGGCGGGCCCGGGTCAGGATCGCATCCTCGATCGCGCGCACGGTGGCCGGATCGACCGGGCCGGATCGGCTGTGCAGCGCAAGGTTCAGCGACCGCGCGTCAAGCGCCGGATCGCTGATGAGAATCGTTGCCCGGTAGGCCCGTCCACCGCCCGGCGGCGTGCCATAGCCCGTCGTGATGACGCCGGAGAAGGGATCGACGGTCTGCACCGGCAGGAAATCCAGCACATCCAGCGCGGCGTTCCATATGTACCGGTTGACCGCGCCGACGCGGCCCGGATCTTCACGCTTCTTGAAGATGTCCCAGACCGTGCTCTCTGACCGCGCGCGCCCCTTTTCCGCTTCGAGGTCGCGAAAGATCTCTTCGGCGGGCGGAGTGTCGACCGGCTGGCGCGGCTGGCTGTTGCCCCTGAGGGAGCTGCAACCGGACGTCGCCAGCATCACCGCACACAGCGAGGAGCCGATAAGGATTCGCGACGTGGTCATGGCAGTCCCTCTTGCGTCAACAATTCTGCGGACCTCCATACAAGCGGCGCGGACTTGCGGCAAGCACGGATCATAGGCGGGTTTCTGCCCAATAATCAGCGCAAGACGCTGCAATAGCGCATAAAGATGGAACCGGGCAAAAAACCTTGTGGCAATATCGCATCACTGAATTGCTTGTTGCCGAACAGCTTTCCCGATGGCTTGCATTGGCGCCCCCCCAAAGCGCATAGAAACCTCATCAAGGCCGGGCAATCGGCTTGGTACGTGCCTTTGAACACATGAGGGAAACAATGAAAAAGATCCTGTTCGCGACCACCGCACTGGTTGCAACCGCAGGCGTCGCCGCGGCCGAAGTTTCGCTGACCGGCTTCGCTGAAATGGGTGTGGTCGACGGTGACCACCTGTCCACAGCTCAGTTCCACAGCGACATCGACGTCACCTTCACCCTGTCGGGCGAAGCTGACAACGGCCTGACCTTCGGCGCCACCATCGACCTGGACGAAGCAATCGACCCGGACTACTGCTCGCAGCCCGGCGCTGGCGGCACCAACACCAACGGCCCGGCAGTCTGTGGCGAGTCCGACATGTCGGTCTTCATCGCATACGGCGGCGCGCGCCTGACCATGGGCGACACCGACGGCGCTCTGGACTGGGCCATGACCGAAGTGGGCATCGGCGGTGCAATCGCTGACGACCACACCACCCACGCCGGCTTCAACTTCAACAGCGGCCTGGACGGCACCTTCGACGGTCAAGTTGTCCGCTTCGACTATGCCTTCGACGCATTCTCGGTCGCCATCTCGACCGAAATCGACGACACCGGCACCTTTGACCCGGTTTGGGGCATCGGCTTCCGCTACTCCGGTGAGCTGGCTGGCCTGGACCTGGGCGTTGGCCTCGGCTACCAGACCGTTGACCTCGGCGCCGACGTCGACGTGGTTGGCCTGTCGGTCGACACCACCTTCGACAATGGCCTGCAGGCCATCGTGAACTACTCGCAGTGGGACATCGCCGGCACCGACGTTGACCACTGGGGCCTGGGCCTGGGTTACACCATGAACGCCCTGACCCTGTCGGCAAACTACGGTGAGTACAGCTTCCCGGGTTCGGCCAAGGACAGCGGCTTCGGTCTCGCAGCAAACTACGACCTGGGTGGCGGTCTCGTCGTTCAGTTCGGCTACGGCTCGAGCGACATCGACGTCGGCCCGTCCGTGTTCGGCATCGGCGGCGGCAACTTCGCCGGCTCCGCACCGGGCGACTACGACCAGTACTCGCTGGGTCTGGCAATGTCCTTCTAAGGACACCAGCCAACTGGCTTAGGGAAGAGCGGGCGCTTGCGTCCGCTCTTTTCTTTTGGTTGAACGGACTTCGTAGCGGACAAGAGATCATTTGATGACGCCCCAGCAGATCAAGGCGCAGTTCGGTCGCGCGCTAGCACAAATCAGCAAGGGGCAGCTCGACCCCGCCGAAGCCACCCTGAAGTCCCTTCTGCTGCCAACGAAGGGCGCGCCAGAGGTCCATTACCACCTGTCCCGCATCGCAGAGACGCGGGGGGACACCCCGGCGCAGATCCGTGAACTGGACCGGGCGCTGGCCAAGAAACCCTACGAAAAGACGCTGCTCAAGGCCGCAGTCGAGGCATATTCACGGCTGGAAGCCTCCGACAAGGTCCTGGGCCTGTATGACCGCCTGATCGCGGCGGACCCGCAATCCAATCAACCGCGCGGCGAAAAAGCCGTTTACCTCCAGCATCTTGGCCGCTTTGACGAGGCCGAAAAGATTCTGCGCTCTCTCGTGAAACGCGTCCCCCGAAACGGCGAGATCTATCGCGTGCTCGGCTCGGGCCGGAAGATGCCCAAGGGCGATCCGTTGCTGGACAAGATGCTGTCGCTCTGGAAAGACGATCAACTGCCCGAGATGTCACGCATGCACTTGGGATTCGCCCTTGCCAAGGCTCTGGAAGATATCGGCGCGACCGAAAAAGTCTTTCCCTACCTCGACCGGGCCAATGCGTTGCAGCGCCAACAGGCCCCATACGATCCGGCGGAACGGGACGCGGAATGGCGCGCCTATCTGGATGCCCAGGACAGCGACGACTACACGACGCTGGGCCAGGAACAGGCGCCGCGCGCGGTCTTTGTCACCGGCATGCCACGCTCGGGGACGACCCTGGTCGAACAGATCATCGCCAGCCACAGCCAGGCCCATGCGGGCGGCGAAATGGGGCACGCCCTGAAACAGGCCGTCGCCCATTTTGGCCCCGCCCACAAGATGACGCCTCTGGCCAAGCTGTCCTCGGCCAAGCTGTCCCAATGGGCCGAGGCCTATACGCGGCTGGTGCGCCGCGACACCGGCCAGACAGAGGGCGTCGTCACCGACAAGTCGATCCAGACCCACATGGTCTTTGGCCTGATCGCGCGCGGGCTGCCCGGCGCGCGGATCATCGTGGTGCATCGTGACCCACGCGACACCGCCCTGTCGATCTACAAGAACCATTTCAAGCTGGGCACACACCGTTACGCCACGGACCTGGCCGACATCGCCGATGCGATCAAGATGTTCCGGCGGTCGGTAGAGCACTGGAAACAAAGGATACCCGACCGCATCCACGAGGTACGCTACGACGATCTGGTCTCTGACCCCGAACCCAATGCGCGCGCCCTGGTGGATGCCGCCGGGCTGGATTGGGAAGAGGCCTGCCTGAACTTCCACACCTCGAAATCCGGGGTGAAAACGCTGAGCCTGATGCAGGTTCGGCAACCGATTCACGCCGGGCGGCGCGAGGCCTGGCGCAAGTACGAGCGCGAACTGGCGCCCTTCATCGAAGCCTGGGGAGACGAACCGTGGGATTGAGCGAGATACAGGACCGGATCGCGAAAGCCTGTACCGAGGCAGGGCGCGAGGCCGAGGAGGTGCAGCTGATCGCCGTCTCCAAGGTGCAACCGCTAGAGCGGGTCGAAGCCGTCCTGACCGAAGGCCACCGCCTTTTCGGCGAAAACCGCGTGCAGGAGGCGGCGGGCAAATGGCCGGACTTCAAGGCACGGTTCGACAATGTCTCGGTCCATCTGATCGGCCCGCTTCAAACCAACAAGGTGCGGCAAGCCTTTGAATTATTTGACGCGATCCATTCTGTCGACCGGCCCAAACTGGCCAGGACAATCGCGCGCATCGCGCAGGAAGAGGGCCATTGCCCCGAGTTGTTCATCCAGGTGAACACCGGCGAAGAGGAGCAGAAGGCCGGGGTGCTGCCGGGCGATGCGGATGGGTTCATCGCAGAGTGCCGCGAGATGGACCTGCCGGTGCGTGGGCTGATGTGCATTCCGCCGGTCGAAGAGACCCCAAGCCTGCATTTCTCGCTGCTGCGGAAGATCGCAGAGCGCAATGGTCTGGGCGGGTTGTCGATGGGAATGAGCAGCGATTTCGAACAGGCCATCGCGCTGGGTGCGACCCATGTGCGGGTCGGATCGGCCATCTTCGGGGACCGGGTCAAGACCTGAACCCGGGCGCCGGAGGGCGCTGGCGTTTTGTACGTTTTTTACAAAACGTACGGCTATTCCAGCATTTTGTACAAGCCGTCAGGATCTTGATAACCAAGCCTGGGCCGGGGCTGTGCGCGCCTTGAGTGTTTCCATCCCGGAAACGGGACGCCATACCTGCGCTGCGCCGATATGGCGCCGCTAAGTCCAGATTGCGCACCACATCGGTCCAGCCTACTCTGCGCCGCATGGCAATCCCGGTCGAGACTTTTCACCTGTCCCCCAGCGCGCAAGGCACGCTTCAGGCGCGCATTCAGCAGATGGTGGCCGAGGGCATCCTGGACGGGCGCTTTCAACGCGGCGAAAAGCTCCCCTCGACTCGCAAGATGGCCCGGCACCTGGGCGTCAGCCGGATCACCGTGACGCTGGCCTATACGGAACTGCTGGCGAACGACTATCTCACCTCGCGCGGGCGGTCGGGGTATTTCGTCTCTGACAACGCGCCCGAGCCGCCGGATTTCGGCAGGCCGCCCGACCGGGCGGACAGGGTGGACTGGGACGAGGCGCTGGCGCAGAGATTCGCCGACGGGCCGCCGCTGGGGATGGGTAAACCCGCTGACTGGACGCGCTACAAATACCCTTTCATCTACGGGCAGGCGGACCCGACGCTGTTCGACCATGCCAACTGGCGGCTGTGCGCGATGCAGGCGTTGGGGGCGCGGAATTTCGATGCGCTGACGCAGGACCAGTTCGATGCGGACGATCCGGAGCTTGTCAGTTTCATCGCACGCCACACGCTGCCCCGCCGCGGCATCCTTGCCCGCCCGTCGGAAATCCTGATCACGCTGGGGGCGCAGAACGCGCTGTGGTTGGCGGCGCAGATCCTGGCCACCGGGCGCGACGTGGCGGTCGAGAATCCCTGTTACCCGGCGCTGCGGCAGATCCTACGGCAGGCAGGCAGCCGCCTGACCCCGGTGCCGGTGGACGAAGAAGGCCTGCCGCCCGAGGCGGTGCCACGCGGCACCCGGGTGATCTTTACCACGCCCAGCCACCAGTGCCCGACCTCGGCCACCCTGCCCCTGTCCCGCCGCAAGGCGCTGTTGGCGCGGGCGGCAGAGCTGGGTGCCCTGATCGTGGAGGACGATTACGAATTCGAGATGTCCTACCTGACGCCCCCCAGCCCCGCCCTCAAAAGCCTCGACGAGGATGGGCGGGTGATCTACGTGGGCTCGTTTTCCAAGTCGCTCTTTCCGGGGCTGAGGCTGGGCTACCTTGTCGGGTCCGCGCCCTTTATCCGCGAGGCGCGTGCGCTGCGGGCCAGCGTGCTGCGCCATCCTCCGGGACATGTGCAACGCACGGCGGCGCATTTCCTGAGCCTGGGACATTACGATGCGCTGGTGCGGCGCATCGGCAAGGCTCTGGCGGGCCGTCGGACAGTCATGGAAGAGGCGGTGGCGCGGTATGGGCTGCGGGTGGCGGGGCGCGGCGCGCATGGCGGATCAAGCCTGTGGATGCAGGCGCCCGAAGGCGTGGACAGCCGGGATCTGGCTGAACGGTTGCGCGGTGAAAGCGTATTGATCGAACCCGGGGCCCCCTTTTTCGCCGGCGAACACGCGCGGGACCAATTCTACCGGCTGGGCTACAGTTCGATCCCCTCGGAGCGGATCGAAGACGGGGTGGCCCGGATTGCCAAGGCGCTGGACGCCGGGGCCGGGATCACCTGAACGGGTACATCCAGACGCGGTAGTCCTCGACCAGCACCTCTGCCCGCTTGCGCTGATCGCGGGTCATGCGCGGGGTCAGTTCCTCCAGCGAATCCGGCGCGTCCACATCGCCGCCGATGGCCGACAGCGCGTACCAGAGGTAGGCGCGCACAAGGTCCGGCGCCGGCAGGCCAAGGCCCAGTTCATAGTACCAGCCCAGGCCCGACTGGGCGCCGGGGTGGCCCTTGAGAGAAGCACGCAGATACCATTCAAATGCCCGTTCGGGATCTTTTTCCACCCCGAGACCAAGCGCATACATGACGCCGATCAGTTCCTCGGCGTCGGCGTTGCCAGACCGCGCCAGAACGCGAAACTGGTCCATCGCGGCGGGAAAGTCGCCCGCCTCCATCAGGTCGCGCGCCTCTTCGAGGTCGGCGGCAAGAACGGGGTTTGAGAAGGCCAGCAAGCCTGCCAGAATGACGCCATGCGCGCCTTTCGCCCTGCCCTGCATCTTGTCTGCCTCCTCTGGCTTGTCACTGCGGCCCGGGCCGAGCCGGTGTCGATGGAGGATTTCATCGACGCCGATCCCGCGCAAGCCCGGCTGGGCCAGCTGCTGTTCTACGATCCCATCCTCAGCGGCAACCGCAACATTTCCTGCGGCACCTGCCACCATCACAGCCTGTCCAGCGGTGACGGCCTCAGCCTTGGCATCGGCGAGGGGGGAGAGGGGCTTGGCCCTAAGCGCAGGCCCGGCACCGGCGACCGGATGATCCGCAAGCGCATCCCCCGCAACGCGCCGGCCCTGTGGAACCTTGGGCACAAATCGGTGCGCGTGTTGTTCCACGACGGGCGGCTGGAAGTGTCGGACCAGTTTGGCAACGGATTCGACAGCCCGGCGGAGGAATGGCTGCCGCAGGGACTGGACAACATCCTGGCCGCGCAGGCGCTGTTCCCGCTGACGGCACAGTTCGAGATGGCCGGGAACGTGGGTGAGAACGCGGTGACGGGCGCGGTGCACGACCGGATCGATCTGGGCTGGCCGGTGCTGGCGAAACGCGTGCGCACGATTCCCGAGTATGGCGCGCTATTCGTCGAGGCCTTCGATCACATCGAGCATCCCAGCGAGGTGACGATTGTCGAGATCGGTAACGCGCTGGGGGCCTTTACCGCCGCCGAGTGGGTCAGCATCGACAGCCCCTGGGACGACTGGCTGCGCGACGGGACACCCCTGCCCGCCCCCGCCGAACGGGGGCGGCAGCTGTTCTTTGGCAAGGCCCGCTGCGCCACCTGCCATTCCGGGCCGCTGCTTTCCGATCAGGGGTTCCACGCCCTTGGCCTGCCCGCCTTCGGACCGGGGCGCACGCGACCCTTCGACCCGATGCCGCGCGACGTGGGCCGGATGGGAGAAAGTGACCTGCTGGAAGACGCCTATCGCTTTCGCACGCCATCACTGCGGAACGTGGCGCTGACCGCGCCCTATGGGCACAACGGCGCCTTTGCCACGCTGGACGGGATCGTGCGGCACCACCTGGACCCGACTGCCAGCCGGGCGGCGTGGCAAGAGGCCGAGGCCCGCCTGCCCCAGGTGCCCTGGCTGGCCGCCGGGGATTTCGCGATCCGGCAGGACCGTTTGGAAATGGCACGGCAGGCGCGGGCGCTGGATATCGTGCCGGTGGCGTTGGGCGACGCCGAGGTCGCGGACCTGCTGGCCTTCCTGGAGGCCTTGACCGGGGCGGGTGTGGATCAACGTCCCTTGGGACGGCCGGACCGGGTGCCCTCGGGGCTGCCGGTAGACTGAGCCCCGAAAACGCAAACGCGCCGGGGCAAAGGCCCGGCGCGTCGGGAGATTGATCAGCGGATCAGCGGCGGAAGCTGTCCTGATTGTCGAGGAACCACTGGTAGGTTTCGCGCACGCCGTTTTCCAGGTCGATCGAGGCTTTCCACCCCATGTCGGCCAGGCGGCTGACATCCATCAGCTTGCGCATGGTGCCGTCGGGCTTGGTCCGGTCCAGTTCGATCTTGCCCTTGAAGCCCGTCACCTCGGCCACCATCTGCGCCAGTTCCAGGATCGAGACATCGACGCCGGAACCGACGTTGATGTGGCTCAGCTGCGGCTGGGTGTTGGCATCGTAGGTGGTCTTGTCCAGATCCATCACGAAGAGCGAAGCCTCTGCCATGTCATCGACGTGCAGGAACTCGCGGCGCGGTTTGCCGCTGCCCCAGATGACCACCTCGTCCTTGCCTTCCTGCGCGGCCTCGTGAAAGCGGCGGATCAGGGCGGGCAGGACGTGGCTGTTTTCCGGGTGAAAGTTGTCGCCCGGGCCATAGAGGTTGGTCGGCATGACCGAGCGATAGTCCACACCGTACTGGCGGTTGTAGCTTTCGCAGATCTTGATGCCCGCGATCTTGGCGACGGCATAGGGCTCGTTCGTGGGTTCCAGCGGGCCGGTCAGCAGCGCCGCCTCGCGCATGGGCTGCGGCACGGCCTTGGGATAGATGCAGGACGACCCCAGCTGCAGTAGGCGTTCCACCCCCGCCTCCCAGGCCGCATGGATCACGTTACACTGCACCATCAGGTTGTCGTAGATGAACTCGGCCGGGTAGGTGTTGTTGGCGAGGATGCCGCCGACCTTGGCCGCGGCCAGCACGACGATGTCGGGCTGTTCCTCTTGCATGAAGGCCTTGACCGCCGCCTGGTTCGTCAGCTCCAGCTCGGCATGGGTGCGGGTGACGAGGGTGATGTCCTCCCCCGCGGCCTGGCGCTCCTGCAACTTGCGCGTGATCGCTCCGCCCACCATACCGCGATGGCCTGCGACGTAGATCTTGGGCATAATGTGCCTCCTGACTTCGAATGGCGATCGCGCGGGATGAAGCTCAGCCGTTTTCCAGCGCGACGGGAATTTCGTAACCGTGCTCTTTCAAGAGCGCATGCCGGCGGGCGACCTTGTGGTCGGCGGCGACCATCTCGGCGCACATTTCCTGGGCGGTGATCTCGGGCACCCAGCCCAGCTTTTCCTTGGCCTTGGTCGGATCGCCCAGCAGGGTTTCCACCTCGGCGGGCCGGAAATAGCGCGGGTCGATCCGCAGCAGCACGTCGCCCGGTTTCACCGCCGGGGCCAAGTCGCCACTGACCGAGGCGACGGTGGCGATCTCGTTCACGCCCTCGCCGGAGAATTCCAGCTCGATCCCCAGTTCCTTGGCCGTCCACTGGATGAATTCGCGCACCGAATACTGAACCCCGGTGGCGATGACGAAATCTTCGGCCACGTCCTGTTGCAGCATCATCCACTGCATGCGGACATAATCCTTGGCATGGCCCCAGTCGCGCAGGGCGTCGATGTTGCCCATGTAGAGGCAGTCCTGCAGGCCCAGGGCGATATTGGCCATGCCGCGGGTGATCTTGCGGGTCACGAAGGTTTCGCCGCGGCGCGGGCTTTCGTGGTTAAACAGGATGCCGTTGCAAGCGTACATGCCATAGGCTTCACGGTAGTTCACCGTGATCCAGTAGGCGTACATCTTGGCCACCGCATAGGGGCTGCGCGGGTGGAAAGGCGTGGTTTCTGTCTGCGGGATTTCCTGCACCAGACCGTAGAGCTCCGAGGTCGAGGCCTGGTAGAAGCGCGTGGTCTTTTCCATGCCCAGGAATCGGATCGATTCCAGCAGGCGCAGGGTGCCGGTGGCGTCCACGTCAGCGGTGTATTCCGGTGCCTCGAAGCTGACGGCCACGTGGCTTTGGGCGCCGAGGTTATAGACCTCGTCGGGGCGGATCTCGGACAGGAGGCGGGTCAGGTTGGAGGTGTCGGTGAGATCGCCGTAATGCAGCGTGAACGGTTTCCCGCTGGTGTGCGGGTCGTGATAGATATGGTCGACACGTTCGGTGTTGAAAAGCGAGGCGCGGCGCTTGATGCCGTGCACTTCATAGCCTTTCTCAAGAAGCAGTTCCGCCAGGTAAGAGCCGTCCTGACCAGTCACACCCGTGATAAGAGCTTTCTTCATCAATCAACCATTCTTTGCTGAGGCGGTCGCGTAATCGACCGGTGTCCGCGTCGGCGTCCGCATATCGCAGTTTCCCACGGAGGCGCAACTTGAAAGCGGCGGCCCGGGCGGAGGGCCGGAAGACGGGCGAAAAAGCGCCAAAAATTTGTACGCGGGCGGGCTTTGGGAAAGCTGGCAGGCGGCGCCGGCCCCCACGCGATGCGGCGGGGTGGGGGCTGGGGGCGGGTGCCGCGCCGGATGCTGTTTTTCAGGTCAGCGCGCCGCCTGTCAGCGCGCC
>Ga0208330_1000574_pt1 | contig 15870 bp, 19 predicted proteins | sample DeeseametaMP1896_FD_184180 | JGI IMG/M metagenome (GOLD analysis project Ga0208330, IMG submission 184180) | Marine microbial communities from the Deep Pacific Ocean - MP1896 (SPAdes) | ecosystem: Environmental > Aquatic > Marine > Oceanic | place: East of Hawaii, North Pacific Ocean | collected...
GGATCTACTGCGAGGGCATCACCCGCCGCATGTTCGGCAAGGAGCGCGTGGCGTTCTGCACCGACGCCGAGCTGCGCAAGGTGGTGGCAGCGCTCACCTATCACCAGCGGCGCCAGGCTCGGTAAGCCCATGCGTGCCGAGCACATCGATCGCGCCCACCTCCCGCCGCAGCTGAAGCGGCTGGTGGACGTGCTCGGCGTGCCTGGCGCCCTCAAGCTGCTGCGCAAGCGAGGGGGCACCCGTCTGGCCCTCAGCCAGGGCCTGCGCGACGGCATGCTGGTGGAGCTGCTCGGCCCAGCCGCCTGCGAAGCCCTGTACCGCGCCTTCGAGGGCCAGCCGGTCATCTGGCTGCCTAAGGCCGACAAGCTGACCCTGCAAATCCGCGACCGCGAGATCCGCGCGCTCAAGCGCAAGGGCAAGAGCCTGGTCAGCCTGGCCCTGCAGTTCGACCTGACCAGCCGACAGATCCAGAACATCTGCGCCGCCGGGCCGTTGGAGCCGCCGCTGCAGGGTGGGCTGTTTGATGATGCAGCGTGACATCACCTCCATTCCAGAGATTCCGCATATGCCCGCACTGAACTTCATGAAGCACCTCGCGCCTCTGGTGGAGCAAGGCGTCAAGACGCACACGGTGCGGAAGCGCCGTAAGGTGCCGATCGAGGTAGGTGACCGCCTGGCGCTGTTCACCGGGATGCGCTCACCTCGCTGCCGTCGCCTGTTGGAAACCACCTGCAGCCGAGTGCAGCAGATCGCGCTCTGCGAGAACGGGCTGCTGATCATCGACGGGCGTGCATTGAGCAACAAGATGGCCGATCGATTCGCCAGAGCTGACGGACTCGAAAGCTACGCCGAGCTGCGGCGTTTCATCGCGGGCAACTACGGCATCCCGTTCGACGGGGTCATCATCCACTGGCCAGCGCCATGAATCTGACCGACGAAAGGAAGGCAGCGATTGACGGCAAGTGCTACGCGCAGCTGCTGTCTGGCTGGCGCTTTGCGGCCATAGGCGACCCGTGGTTTCAAGGAGAGACCGGCGACTACTGGGCAAAGCGCATGGGCGAGTTGCGTAGCGCGCCGGGCGGTGATGCTGCTCACGTCGCCGCGAGCAAATCACTCGGATGGCCAGAATAGGGCTGATGTCCCCGGCCCCCATGCCCATCCACCCCGACAACCGTGCCCGCTACCCCGTCGACTGGAAACTGCGCAGCCATTTCGTACGGTTCGTGCGTGCCAGGGGCCTGTGTGAATGGTGCGGCGCCAGGCATGGGGAGCCACACCCGATGACGGGCAGCATCGTGGTGCTGACTGCCGCCCATGTCTTCGATGACCGGCCCGAGGCGGCCGGGCTGCTGAACCTTGCGGCGCTGTGCCAGCGCTGCCACAACGCGCACGACGCGCCGGCCCGGCGCCGCCGGCATCGCGAGCGGCACCTGCGCGAAAGCGGCCAGGCCAGCTTCGCCTTCTGAGCCGCCTTGTTGAGGGGAAGCATTTCCCTCAGTCACAAGCCGCCTTCCGGTCGCCACAGTGGCGACCATGAAGAACACCACGCTCTCCAACGTCGAAGTTTTCAGCGCCGGCCCCCAGACCGATTCGCGCGGCAACACGCGCACCTGGACCGAGGCCGAGCTGGACGAGATGGTGAAGAACTTCCAGGCCGAGGGCGACACCGTCCCGGCCGTGGTGGGCCACCCCAAGGATGACGCGCCGGCCTACGGCTGGATGCAGAGCCTGAAGCGCGTCGGCAGCAAGTTGGTGGCCAGCTTCCGCGATGTCGAGCGCACCTTCGCCGACATGGTGACCCACAAGCGTTTCCCCAACCGCAGCGTGAAAGTGGTCAAGAGCGATGCCGGCTGGCAGCTCGTCCATGTCGGATGGCTCGGTGCCGCCGCGCCCGCCGTGCCCGGCCTCAAGCCGGTCCAGTTCGCCGAGCCTGGCGACGCGGGGGAAGTCCACGTCTATAGCACCGAACCCGCTGCACCACCCGAACCTGTCCCGGAGCCCAAGCCGATGCCCAAGGAAGACCAGAAGTTCACGCAGGCCGATATCGACGCCGCCGTCGAGAAGGCCAACGCCGCGCACAAGACCGAGCTGGAGGCCCTCCGCGAGAAGAACCGCAAGGCCGAGTTCACCCAGCGCCTGGCCGACAGCCGCGCGAAGGTGAAGGAGCTGGCGGTCCGTGAGGACAAGGTGCATATCACGCCGGCCCAGCAGGAAGGCCTTGCCGAGTTCCGCGCCCGCCTGGCCGGCCTCGATGCCGAGGTGGCCGAGTTCACCTTCACCGCTGCCGACAAAGAAGAAAAGAAGGTGAGCCTGGTGGCGCACTTCGATGCCTTCCTCAAGGGCCTGCCGGCGCAGATGACGGTGGGGCAGGAAGCCGCCACCACTGACCCGGCGAAGCAACAGGCGGCCGCGTTCAATGCGCCCGTTGGTTCGACGGTGGATGAAGGCCAGGTGGCCCTCTACAACAAGGCCACCGCGTACCAGCGCGAACACCCGGACACCCCCTGGGTGGACTGCGTGCTGGCCGTCAGCGAGTAATTCCGCAAGCCCCCTCACCGATCACTGGAGCACTGTCCCATGAAGCAAGGCCATTCCCTTTTGACGCTCACCATCCTCGCGGTGTCGGCCATTGCCGCCCACCGATTCATCGGCGTGGATGGTGACCTGCCGGCCGATGGCGGCAACGCCTACGGCGTGACGCGGTCCGACGCCGGAGCCGGCGACCTGGCCCCGATCGACGTGGCCGGCACCACTGTGGTCGAGACGGCGGGCGCCATCGGCGCCGGAGGGCTGATCGAGACCGACGACGAAGGGCTCGCTGTCGCCCTCAGCGAAGGCAAGGCGGTGGCCCGCATGGCGCCCGGCCAGGCGGCCGCGCTCGGCCCCGGCGAGTTCGTCGAAGTCATCCTCATCCCCAACTGATCGGCGGCCTGGTCGAGATCCACACCGCCGCTGCCACGGCGTCGCAAACAGCGTCATTACCGGAGTAAGCAATGCCCCAACAGACCCCCTCCCAGGCTCGCCAGGTCGACCCGATCCTGTCGCGGCACGCCCGTGGCTATCGCCAGGCGGAACACGTCGGCAGCAAGCTGTTTCCGTTCGCGCCGGTGGCGATGTACGGCGGCAAGGTGATCGAGTTCGGCAAGGAAGCCTTCAAGATCTACAACAGCAAGCGTGCCCCCGGTGCCGCCACCAAGCGCATCCAGTTCGGCTACGAGGGCAAGCCCTTCTCGATCCAGCCAGGCGCGCTGGAGGCGACGGTGCCGCGTGAACTCATGCGGGACGCTCGACAGGTGCCGGGGATCGACCTCGCATCCCGCGCCGTCGACAAGGTCCTGCGCGCGGTGCATCTGGAGCATGAGTACAACTGCGCCCAGATTTCCCGCAATGCGAGCAACTACGACAGCGACCACAAGGTGGCGCTCACGTCCACCGATCGGTGGACGAGTGAGGATTCCAAGCCGGTCGAAGATGTCCGCGACGCCAAACAGGCGATCCGCGAATCGATCGGTGTCAAGCCGAATACCCTGGTGTTGTCGTCGACCACCCTCGCGGCGCTGGAGACCCACCCGGACCTAGTGGGCCGGGCCGCTCACACCTCGGTGAAGACGGTGACGCTTGAGCTGCTGAAGACGGTGTTCGGCGTGCGCCACATCTTCGAGGGCGGCGCGGTGGCTGCCGGCGACAGCGGTGCCTTCGGCGACATCTGGGGTGACGATGCGATCCTCGCCTACGTGTCGGAGGTGCAGGGCACGGCCATGGCCAACCACGAAGAGCCCAGCTACGGCTACACCTACCTGATCGACGGCAACCCCCTGGTCGAGACGCCGTACTGGGACCCCAACAGCAAGTCCTGGGTCTACGGCGTGAGCTACGACAACAGCCCGGTGCTGTCGGGCATGACGTGTGGCTATCTGATCCAGAACGCCGGCGCGGCTGCCGCGTAAAGGGAGCGCACGCAATGAGCAAGTACATCGTCCAGTCGCCCATCAAGATGGGGGGGCAGCGCTACGCAGTGGGCGCTCCCATCGAGATGGACGGGAAAGCTGCGGCCGAGGCACTGGCCCAGGGGCTGATCGCCAAGGAAGGCGAGACGGCCGCCGCGATCCCGCCGCCGCCCATCACGCCAATCGGCGGCGCCAAGCCCAAGCCGGCGGCACAGCCGAAGGCCAAGGCCCCGGCGAAGCCCCGCACCCGGCGCAAGAAGGCGGGCGGCTGACGACATCGAACCCAGGTGGGTACATGCGGTACGAGCCTTGGGGCCGCGAAAGCGGCCCCTTCTTTTTATCTGAGCGTGAAGCTTGACCGTTGTCTGCGGCTCTCCACGATTTGTCGCCAAGCTGAAACGGGTGCCTCGGGGGTCTGAGAAGTCGCGCCGTACGGGCTGCCCCCGTCGAACAGCTGATAGCCGATAACGTGACCATTTGCGTCGACCATTTCGAAGACGACGAGACCCTCTTCAGTGTCGGTGATCGCTTTCCCTGGTTTCATTGCTCGTTCCCTGTGAGTGCAGGCAACAACGATACCCTGAGAGAAGGTCGCCTGAGGAAGCATTTCCCTCATGCCGCGAGATCCCCGCGCGCGGGATGCTGGCGGCATGGCCACGTACTGCACCGTCGAACAGCTCGCCGCCTTTCTGGGCGAGGCCGAGCTGGTCTCCCTGACCGACCTCACCGGCGCCGGCGAGGTGGATACCGCACGGGTGGAGAACGCCCTGGTCTACGCCGATGGCCTGATCAATGGCTACGTCGGTAGCCGCTACTCCCTGCCGTTGCCGGTGGTGCCGCAGCTGCTGACCGAGTTGGCGCGCGACCTGGCGCACTACCGACTGTACCCGCAGCAGCCGCTGGAGCATGTGAAAGACGCCTATGAGGCAGCTCTGAAGCAGCTCAAAGACGTTTCAAAGGGTCAGTTGGCGCTCGACCTTGGCCCCGATGCCGCGCCAGCAGCGCAGTCCAGCAGGCTGGCCAGCCATGGCCAGGCCAAGAGCGGCTTCGACTGGGCGGGGTACCACGGATGAGCCTTGCCGCCGGACTCTCCAGCCAGATCGAGGAACGCCTGCGCGCCGTGCTGCCTGCCGAGGTCGCCGTGGTGCATGCGCGGGATCTGGCGGGGGCCATCGAGAGCAGCCAGCGGGTGCCGGCGGTGCAGATCTACGACGGAGGATTCCGCGTCGAAGAGCTGACCAACGATCGGATTGCCTGCCGCCTGGAATGGTCATGGATCTGCGTCTGCGCGGTGCGCAAGCCGAAGGCCCAGGTCGACAGCTTCGAGTCCCGAGAGGCGGCCTACCTGCTGGGCGACCAGGTAATCGCTGCTCTGCTCGGGTGGAAGCCGCCGACCACTGTCCACACGCGGTTCCGCATGGCGACCCCGCCGCGCCCCCAATGGAGCAAGGGGGGCTTCGGTTATCTGCCCCTCGTCTTCACTACCCAGCTCACCGTGCGTGGTGAGCCCCAACGCACTGGAGTTTGAACCCATGAGCATTCCCAACAAGCAATTCCTCGGCTTGGCCGACATCTTCATGAAGCCGTATGGCACGGCCGGCAGCCACCGGCCGATCGGCAGCGTTGCGGCCTGCCAGGTGCTGCACAACGAAACCGAGGTGCGTTCGAAGAACTACGGCCGCGTCGGCGGCACGCTGAAGCGTGTCAGTCGGCTGGATTCGGTGGGCGTGCAGTTGACCCTGCAGAGCCTGTCGGTGCCCAACCTGGCGCAGGCATTGCGCGCCACGGTCCAGGACATCGCCCTGGGCACGGTCACTGATGAGGCATACACCGCCAACCTCGGTGGCCTGATCCGGCTGCCGCATATCGCGCCGACCTCGGTGGTGGTGAAGAACCAGGCCGGCGACACCACCTATGTGAACGGCACCGACTATGTGGTGAGTGGCGCCGGCATCATGCCGCTGATTGGCGGCAACATCGGTGACGCCTCGACGGTCCAGGTGAGCTACTCCTACGGTGCTCACCAGATTGTGGAGGCGCTGTCGGCGGCCAATGCCGAGCAGAGCCTGGTGTGGGACGGCATCAATGAGGCGAATGACAACAAGGTGGAGGTGATCGATCTCTACCGTGCCTCCTTCTCGCTGCCCACCCAGATGGACCTGATCGGGGACGAGTTCGCCAACCTCCAGCTGCAGGGCGAGCTGCTGGTCGATCCCACCCGGACCGGGGTGGGTGCCAGCAAGTTCTACCGCTGGACCACCCAGGGTGCCGGCTGATGAGCCGGGTCAAGTCCAAGGCGGTGAAGACCGCAACCGCGCCGGCAGCGAATCCGCTGTCGGCCGTTTCGGACCGTGCGTCGGCCAAGGCGCGCACGGTGGACTTTGTGCGCCTGGTCAAGCCGCACCGCCACGCTGGGCGCGAGTACGCCATCGGAAAGCGCCTGCAGGTGCCGGCAGACACCGCCACCTGGCTGATCGCCGAAGGCGTGGCCAAGCGCGACAACGGGGCCGGCAATGACGCTGAATGAACTGCTGGCCGTCCAGCGCGGTGCGGCGCTGTTGCGCCGCGCTGTCCACGCCAACGGCGAGCTGGACATGGACCTGCTGGCCGCCGAGAGCCAAACGGTGGCGGCGCTGGTTGACGTGATGGCCGGTGGGGGCGCCTGCGACCGACCGCTGCATGACGTGGTTCGCGAGATCACCGAGCAGCTTCCCAGCCGACTATCGGAGATCGCGGCCTACGTGGAGACACAGCTTGAGCCCGAGCTGACGAAACTGGCCGAGCTGCTGAAGCCGTTCGCCGACGTTCCCAAGCCGAAGGGCTGAACCCGCCATGGCCTCGTCCCTGCGTGATCTCGCGATGGCACTGATGCTTCGCGTCGAAGGCGGGGCGCAGGCATCGGCCGAGATCCGCAAGTTCGCGGGGGCCACCGACCAGGCGGGCGCGGCATCGGGCCGCGCTGCGCCTCAAGCCGACGCCAGTGCAAAGGCGATCGAGCGGCTGCAGGCATCGGCGAAACGGGCCGTTGGCAACCTGATCGGCGCCGGGGGCCTGGCGATCGCCATCCAGCGCAGCTCGGCCAACTACACCGAGTTCAGCGGCAAGATCGCCGAAGTCAGCACGCTGCTCGATGACACCTCGGGTCTCGACAAGATCACCGCCGCCGCCCGTGAGATGGCCCGTGAATACGGCACCGCGCCGGTGCAGCAGGCCCAGGCGCTCTACGACATCATCAGCGCTGGCGCCTCGGACTCGGCCCAGCAGACCCAACTGCTGACCGCCGCCAACAAGCTGGCCAAGGGCGGTATCACCGATGTCGGCACCGCCGCCGATGGGCTGACCTCGATCCTCAACGCCTACGGGCTGAAGGCCGACCAGGCGGACCGCATCAACGATGCCCTGTTCGCCACCATGCGCGCCGGCAAAACCACCATCGGCGAACTGTCCGGCAGTCTCGGGCAGGTGACACCACTGGCGGCGCAGGCCGGCATCGAGTTTGAAGAAGTGGCGGCAGCGGTGGCCACCCTGACCAAGGGCGGGGTGTCGACATCGCAGTCGGTGACTCAGCTGCGCGGCATCATCAGCTCGATCCTCAAGCCCACCGCCGAGGCGGCGGAGCTGGCCGAGAAGCTGGGGCTGAAGTTCGATCTGCAGGCGCTGAAAGCGAAGGGGCTGTCGGGCTTCCTGGCTGACGTGCGCACCAAGACCGGTGGCAACGCCGAGCAGATGTCGCTGCTGTTCGGCCAGGTTGAGGCCCTGGGCGCCGCGCTGGCGCTCACCGGCACCCAGGCCGAGGACTTCGTCAACGTGCTGGACTCGGTGCAGAACAGCGCGGGCGAGACCGAAAAGGCGGTGGCGAAGGTGGCGGGCAGCGACCAGTCGGCTCTGCAGCAATTCCGCGCCATCGTCACGGATCTGTCGATCAGCCTGGGGAACCTGGTGGCCAAGGGCCTGGTGCCGGTTGCCAAGGGTGTGTCGGCGCTGGTGCTCGGTGTCCAGGCGCTGCCGGAGCCGTTGCAGACGGTCATCGGCACCGTGGGGGCGCTGACGGCGGCGATGATTGCCCTGCGTATTGCCAAGGCATCGCTGCTGCCGCTGCTGTCGATTGTCGCAGGGGGCATGGGCACGGTGGCCACCGCCACCACCACGGCCACCACCGCCACCTTGGCCAAGACCGCGGCCGTGCGCGCCCTCAACCTGGCCATGCGGCTGACCCCCTGGGGATTGGCGGCGACGGCGGCCCTGGGCCTGGGCTCGGCGGTCTACAAGGTAGTGGCCGCACACAACGCAGCCGAGGATGCACAGCGGCGTCAGACCAAGGCGCTGGAAGACGGTATCGCGGGTGCCCAGCGGGCGGCGGATGCCAATGCTGTGGCGGGCCTGCAAACCCAGTCGATGCTGGAGGCGATCGCTGCCGGCGTTGACCAGCTCTCCGGCGCCCAGCGGCAGTTCTATGCCGCCAATCTGGTGGAGGCCGAGCAGTACCTGCGGGCGCAGATCGCCATCGGGGTGCGCGAGCAGGAACTGCACGGCCAGACCCAGATCAACCTGAAGGCCATCGGCGAGCAGCTGCGCGCGGTGCGGGCCGCACAGGAACAGTTGGCGGCGACCGTGGAGGCGACCAAGCCGCTGACACAGGAACAGGTCATTGCCGATGGCGTGATCGACGAATTCCGCGCGCTCGGGGACGAGATCGAGAAGACCGGCACGCAGGATCTCGCGCAGCTTCAACGTGCCGCCGAGGCATCGCTTGGCCGGGCGCGTGAGGAAGCTGAGGCCCTGCGCGCCAAGTTCCCGCAGTTGGCCAACGCCAGCGAGAGCGCGATGGCGGTGCTGGCACCAGGCCTGGCAGCGGCGACCGAGCGCGTGCGGGGGCTGGGCGACGTCATCGACGGCGTGCGGGCCGAGGCCCTGCGGCGTCTGGGGGTCGATGCCGAGGCGGTGCTCACCGGCATCGACGTGAAGACCGGTGACCTGCTCGCCAGCTTCCGCGTGCTCGCTGCCGATACCCAGGCCGATGCGGGGCTGATTCAAGCGGCCTTTGAAGCCGTATTGAAGGGCCTGGACACGCCGGCTGAACTGGAATCGCTGAAGGCCAGCCTGGCAGGCGTGAAGAACCCGGCGTTCGATGCCGCCGACGCTGTGGCTGAGATCGAGAAGAAGCTGCAAGACGTGCAGCGTGCCGGCGACGAAGCCGCCAATGCGGTCGCCGACGCCTTCCAGGAACTGGGTATCAAGAGCAGCGCCTCGCTGAAACAGCAGGCCGACGAGGCCAAGGCAGCGTATGAACTGATTCGCCGATCGGGCGTGGCCAGCGCTGGCGACATCCAGCGCGCGGAGGCTGCTGCCGCCCAGGCACAGATTGCCTACAAGCGATCGGTGGTCGAGGCGGCAGACGATGCGGCAGCTGCCACGCGCCGCACCGGGCAGGCAGGCCGCGAATTGGGCCCGGCGTTTGCAGACGGCGGTGGCAAGGCGGTGCGGGAGCTGGACGCCGTTGCCGATGCGGCATCCCGTGCGCGTGATCGCGTCAGCGAGCTGACCGAAGAGCGCCAGGGCGGCAGTATCGGCCTCGATCGCGCCGGGTCTGAACTGCTGTCGAGCGAGGACCAGGCTCTGCTGCGTGAACTACGGCGGCGCAATGTGGACCGGGCTTTCGCATCCGCCAATGCACCCGGCTACAACCGAAAGCAGCAGAACGACATCGTCAACAATTTGGAGCGTCAGGAACAAGACCTGTTGGCGCAGCTGCTGCGCGGTGGCGCAAACGCGACGGCGGCCCGCAAACGCCTGCGGGATCTGCTGGGGGTTGGTCCTGAGGTGCCCGACTCGACATCAGCGGAGATCCAGCAGGCCGGCCGCGCCATCACGCCCATCCAGGTGATTCGCCTGGAGCTGCCGCCGGTCAACGGCCGGCCCAGCGGCAACATTGATGTGCTGCCGGGCCAGCAGGATGTGCTGCAGCAGTTCCTGGAGCGCTTGCTGGCCGAGCGCGGCCTTTCGGCGGAGGGCGCATGAGCGTAACGCTGGCGGGCATCACCTTGCCCGACGACATTTCGTGGATCGACGAACTGGACTGGGAGCCGGTCACCCAGGGCGTGAAGTTCACCCTGTCCGGAGTGCCGATCATCGAAGAGAGCGCCGCCCAGGGCGCGCAGCCGATGACCTTGGGCCGGGTGTGGGTATCGCGAACCACCGTGCTGGCCCTGCGCACCCTCGCGGCCGATGCCGGCGAGACCCACACCTTGAGCCTGCGCGGCACCGACTACGACGTGGTGTTTCGCCGCCCGCTGGGTGTGCAGGCCACGCCCGTCATTCCCTATGCCGAACCGGACCCGGATGACGATTACGAACTCACCCTCAATCTGTTGAGGAAAGACCTGTCATGACCATCACGACTCAAGATATCCAGCTCTACCAGCCGGAAGTACTCGACGACACCAACAATGGTGGTGGCCGCATGTCGCCCAACCAGGTGGTGGACGGGGAGCTGAACAATATCTTCGATGACCAGAGCCGCTTTGATCGGGTCACCGGGCGGGTGAGTCTGCGCAAGTCCTGGATGGCGGTGGTCAGCGAGAACCGCACCAAGCTGCTGGGCGCGCATGCCATCCTGCTGCAGCGCGCGTTGGACCCCAAGGTGTTTGTCAGCATGTTCGGCCGCGACGATCACACCGACCGCCGGCTGCAGGCACAGCAGCATCTGGAGCAGTACCTGGCCAAGGGGCCTGCCACCGGGTTCTACTGCTACGAGACCCAGCCGGAGGGGGCGCTATCGATCGTGCTGTTCACGCACCCGAACAACGAACCGCCTGCAGGGGGTGACACGCTGGTACTGAGCGTGGAGCGTGGCACGGTCAATCTGAACTTCGAACAGTACGTGCGCTGCGTAAAGGTGAGCACCGAGATCATCACGATCAGCACCAATAATTCGAACAATGTCACCACCAAGCTGATCACCATCGAGATCGATCAGCCACTGCGGTTCGACGTGCCTGGCGAACTGCTGACCGACAAGGTGATCAGCACAGCGCGGACGGTGGTGCGCCGGACCACGCTCGCCGGCGGCAAGCGGTACTACTCGATCCACCCGCTTACCAGCGCTGCGGACTCTGGCGATCTGTTCGTGCAACTCGATGGGATCACCACCCCCGTGGTCCCCAGCGCGCAGCAGCAGCAGGGCATCACTGACCAGCAGATCGGGTCAGACGGGGTGGCGATCGTTCCGCTGCGCAGCCTCGGGGATGCCGAGGCGATCCATACTGAATCCTGCGGTGGTGCGAGCATCATCAATGGCGCGGTGTTCTACCAGGCGACGCGCGCGGTGATCCCCGGCTCCGGTGCGCAGATCGAACTGCAGCCCAGCGGGCAGTCGTCCAGCTACCGCGCGGTGCTGCAGGACGATGGCCGGGGCAACATGGTTCGACAGCCGACCAGCGGGGGCAGTGTCCCCTCCGCCTGTGTCGGCGTGATCGACTACGAGACCGGCGGCATTACCGTGACCGACGTGGGCGTTACGAGCGGCTCGACCACCTCCGGCAGCTTGCTTACCTATCGTCCCGGCGCAGCGATCGTCGACGTACAGCACACCGATGGCGAGTTCATCGAGCTGGTCAATCGCCGGCTCATCTACAACCGCACGCTGGTGCCCAAGCCGATGCCGGGCAGCACCCAGATCGAGTACCGCGCGCTGGGGCGATGGATCACGCTGCGCGATCGTGGCGACGGCACCATGGCTGGCAACGAAGGCGAAGGCGCCGGCACCATCAACTACGCCACCGGTACCGTGAACGTGACCCTGGGCATCGAGCCCGACCTGGGCAGCCATGTGCTCTACGGGTGGGGCAGCGGCGCCCACTATCAAGGGCCGACCGAGGATGTGGTGGCGATGACGCCGGAGTTCCGCGTCGACCTGCCGGTGGTCTCCGGGACCACGGGGCCGATCCTGCCGGAGACGGTCGAGATCAGCTACGAAATCGGCGAGACCATGTACACGGCCAGCGACGATGGCGAGGGCAACATCACCGGCGATGCGACCGGGTTCATCAATTATCCGCAGGGCGTTCTGATGCTCCGCCTGACAACTGTGCCTGCAAAGGGCACGGTCATCTCCGTTGAATACCAGCGCCGGGTGCCAACCACCGAGACCCCGCCGTCTCAGGGCATTGCCGGCGGCACCCTCACGGTGACGCTCTCCACGTCGCCGGTGACGCCGGGATCACTGCGCCTCGATCTCTCCACGATCATCGGGGGCAGCAGCAAGACGTTTCAGGCCTACGCCAAGCCGGATGGCACGATCTGGACCCTGTTCAAGCGCCTCAGCGAGAGCGGTCGCAGTGCCCAGTTCATCCTGGGCGGCGTCCAGATCGGCACCATCAATCACACCTCCGGCGAGGTGCTGCTCGATGAAGTCATCCCCGATCTGCTGCGGGTGGCCACCTGGACGCCGCCGGCCCTGGGCCTGGGCGGCGAATGGACCATCGAAACGCAGGGGGTGACGCTGATCGGCGCCGACCAGGTCGACTATTCCGCCGGTGCGGCCAGTGCGGTGGACGAATCGCTGGCGCCGACCGTTGATGAGTTGACCCTGCAGCTGGAAGACGAACACCTGCTCGACGGGGTGGTGCCGACCAGCTTCCTGCTGAACTTCAACACGCGAAGCTACTTCGATATCGCCGGCATTCTGTACTACCGCGACGATGTTTCGAACGTGCAGGCGGGGTCGATCAACTACGAAACCGGGCAGATCAAGCTGACGTCGTGGGAACCCGGTACCGCGACGGCCGAGGTGATGGGGGTGCTGGTCAGCTATGGCCGCTGGGGGCTGACCGAAGTCTATTGGCGGGTGCCGGCGGAGCAACTGTCACCGGGTTCGTTCCAGCTGACCTATCAGCAGTTCAGCCAGGAGGAACCCTTCCAGGCCAACAGCGACAACGATGGCGATATCGCCGGCACCGGGGTCACCGGCGAGATCAACTTCCAGACCGGGGTCTACCAGTTGACCTTCGCGGCGGAGGTGATCCCCGAGCTGTCGCGCTACAACGCGGTCAGCATTGCCTTCCTGCCGCTGGACCCGGACATCATTGGCCTCGACCCGGTACGGCTGTCGGTCGACGGCAAGGTGCCGACCGTGCAGAAGGCCGACGTGGCGGTCATCCACAACACGCAAGAGACCGAGCTGCCCGACCCGGCAGTGGCCGGGCAAACCTACGCCACGCGGGCGGCCGTGACCGTGCTGGAGATCTTCGACGCTGAGGGCGAGCGTATCCCCACCGATCGCTACGAGTTCGACAATGAAACCGGCGACATCACCATGGCCAACCCGCTAGACCTCGACGACTACGTGCAGCCGCTGACCGCGCGGCACCGTATCGAGGACATGGTGCTGGTCACCGATGCGCAGCTCAATGGGGTGATCGGGCTGAACGCGGCCATCACCCACGACTACCCGGCCGAGACCAGCTTCTTGAGCACCGCCTTGCCGCTGGGCAACGAGCTGCAGGCCAGCGCCTTCAACCTGTTCACCCAGGCGAGCTGGAGCGGCGAATGGTCTGACGTGCCGATCGGCGGCGGCACCAGCGGCCAGTACAACGCCGTGGCGTTCCCGATCGAGACATCAAACCGCGGGGCGATCCGCGAGCGCTGGCGCATCCAGTTCACCAGCGTGACTGCCTTCAGGGTGATCGGCGAGACCGTGGGCGAGGTGGCCACCGGCGACACGCTCAACGATGTTTCGCCCAACAACCCGGCTACCGGGGCGCCCTACTTCACGATCCGCGCCGGCGGCTGGAGCGGCGGCTGGAACATCGGCAACCAGGTGCGCTTCAACACCGAGGCGGCGGCGCGCCCGATCTGGTTCAACCGCACCACGCTACCCGGCCCCCTGACCGACCCCACCGACCGCGTGCAAATTGAACTGCGCGGCGATGCCAACTGAGGCTTGACCATGCCAGTCCACTACTTCAAATCATCCGATGCGGGTGCCCCTGTCCTCACTGGGCAGGCCGGTTCACTGATCGAGCTGCTGGATGCCTGTCTGATCGACGGGTACGGAGACCTCGATCCGGCGGGGTGGGAGATCGCTTTTAGTGATACCGACAAGCGGGTCTATCGGAGCCCGACCATCGGCGGCAAGCGGGACTACTACCGCGTCCTCAACGATGGCTCAGGTCCCGGGGGAGACGTATTCGCCTACCTCCGCGGCTACCACACGATGACCGATGTCGATACTGGGTCAGACCCGTACCCTACGCCGGGCCAGCGAACGCACGGCGTGTCGTGGATGGGCTCCACTGTCAACGATAGTAGCGCACGGGAATGGAGCGTGATCGCAACTGACAAAACCGTCGTCGTCTTCGTGCTTTTTTTCCCATCTGGATCCTCCACGCAGAGGATATGTTTGGCGTTTGGGGAGTTCCAGCCGATACAGACTTCTGACGTCGGTAGTGCATTCGTCGCAGGCTTCAGCGTTGACGCGAATTTTACTTCTTCCAATAACGCGCTGAACAGGAATGCCCCTCCGGGGTCAACGCAAGATGGGGCCTGGATATCGTCGAACTTCGCTGGTTCAGTGATCAGCGTGCAAGCCGGCATGGGGGCGGCAGGGAAAGGAGGCTCTCCCACTGGCTGGGGAGTGGCTGGAGGGCCTTTCCCTAACCCTCACATTGACGGAGCTGTACTTTCCCCCGTGCTCATACACGATGGGTTGGGAGTTCGTGGAGCGATCGACCTGCTGTTTGACCCTGCGCACGCCAGTGCCGGGTACCCAGGCAATGATGTCGAGTTCACCGGTCTTGACGGAGTAAAATACTGCTGGCAGAGGATGTGGAACACAGTCGGGGGAGCTTCTGCCAACGCGGCACTCGTGGCGAGGGTCAGTGAATGACCTGGGTGACGAAAATCCGATACGCCAGTACGCGTGCGATCTATGGGAAGCACTGCATCGCCGGCGTTTCTCCTGGGCTGTTGACAGTGAGCGGAACCCCCGCCAGCCGGACCATCTTGGTGTACGAGGCGCAGAGCCATCGTTTGGTATCCAAGACCGTCAGCGCGCCCGATGGCACCTTTCGGGTCAACTACCTGGACGGCAACCGGAAGTATCGGGTGCTGGGGGTGGATGACCTTGGGGAACACAACGCCGTGGTTGCCGATTTCATCACGCCGGTGCCGATGGCGGACCTGGATGATCCGGAGTAGCTGTGAGCTATGCACCTTCCAACGGCGATGCAGTGTCGCTCGCCCTGGATGGCGACTACACCCCACCTGACGGTCAGCACGTTGCGCTGCACATTGCTCGACCCTGCTACTTTCGGCCCAGCGGTGAGGCAGTTGAACTCGCCCTTGGTGGCGACTACACCCCACCGCCGGGGGATCAGGTCAGCCTGTATCTGGTGTGCGATGGCACGGTGCCATTGCCGCCCGACCCGGACCCGGACCCTGATCCAGATCCCGACCCAGAACCGGGCTTCATCTACGCCGGGCTGGCGGTTCGCGTTGGCAGCCAGTGGGGCTGGGCGAACCGGCAGGACGGACGGCGGATTCGTGCGATCTGGCCGGATGCTGCCACCCGTGATGCCCGCCGCTCTGGCCGCTGGAACTGGGCCGCAGAACACGCGGGGCGGAACGCGATTACCTGGCGCGATACCGGACGGCATGAAGCCGCCCGCCACGCTGAATGGACCTGGGGCGATCGCCACCAGGCCAGCCGGGTCGGCGCCTGGACGAAGCCGCCACCGAAAGATGTGCCGCGCGACCTGGTGTGGGATTGGGGTGATCGGCGCGATGCAGCAGTGGTCGACCGCTTCCGCAGCCCGCCGCCAAAGGACTCAACGCAGCAGCTCGGCTGGGACTTCAGCGATGCCCTTCACCATGACTGGATCGCCCCCTACGGCAACCCGCCGTCAAGGGACGTGCCGTGGACCCT
>Ga0208330_1000578_pt1 | contig 15734 bp, 19 predicted proteins | sample DeeseametaMP1896_FD_184180 | JGI IMG/M metagenome (GOLD analysis project Ga0208330, IMG submission 184180) | Marine microbial communities from the Deep Pacific Ocean - MP1896 (SPAdes) | ecosystem: Environmental > Aquatic > Marine > Oceanic | place: East of Hawaii, North Pacific Ocean | collected...
CTCACCTATCTGCTTCAATCCGGCTCCGACCGGATCGGTGCCCTCGACTTTCAGGCCTCGGCAAAAGACTACGAGCCGCGCCTTGCTGCAGAGGCCTCATTCGAGGAGTTGCTGGCCGCGGCCGAGCGCATCGAAAAAGGCTTGCCGCTCACCCCTGCACTCGACCAGGCGCTTAACCATGGCACGTCGATTGGTGGGGCACGCCCCAAAGCGCTGATCGATGGCGATGATACGAAATTCATAGCCAAGTTTTCATCGAGCGCTGACACGCATAGCGTTGTGAAGGCTGAATTCATCGCCATGAAGCTGGCGGCAGCCTGCGGCCTGAACACTGCGCCGGTATCGCTCACCCACGCCGCTGGCAAAGATGTCCTGCTGATCGAGCGCTTTGACCGCGAAAAGATCGCGGCAGGCTGGACGCGCCGCGCGATGGTCTCGGCGCTAACCATGCTCGGCCTTGATGAAATGATGGCGCGCTACGCGTCATACGAAGACCTCGCGGAGCTCATCCGCCATCGTTTCACAGACCCAAAAGATACGCTGAGAGAGCTTTACGCGCGGATTTGTTTTAACATCTTGTGCGGCAACACGGATGATCACGCGCGCAATCACGCGGCCTTCTGGGACGGCAATGCGCTGACACTAACGCCCGCCTATGACATCTGCCCGCAAGGCCGGGCGGGCGGCGAGGCCTCACAAGCAATGCTGATCAAGGGCGAAGCCCGCGCCAGCACGATCGCCACATGTTTGGTGGCTGCAGCGGATTTCCATCTAACGGAAGAAGACGCCACATCGCTGATCGAAACCCAGATCACCACCATTGCCGAAAGCTGGCAGGCCGTCTGCGAAGAAGCGGCGCTGAGCCCTGTCGATCAACGCCTCTTTGCAGGCCGCCAGTTCCTGAACCCCTACTGCATTGAAGGCCTCGGCGAAGAACACGCCGCGCTGGCTGCGCGGTTCCAGGATGCGCGTGCACAGATCGTCGGCTGATCGAACGCGCAAGAACAGCCGCTTGAAGGAGAAGAGATGACAGATTTCAACGCGGACCCGGATTATGAAGAATGCCTTGTTACGTTCGTCGATGTGCTGGGGTTCAGAAACCTGCTGCACACACGCAGCGGCGCCGAAATCAGGGAAATGCTATCGACCTTCCGCCAGGTATCCGAAGGCGACGCCGAAGCGCCAACGCGCTCGGACGAGATGCGGATGCTCAGCCAGGTCCATGCAGAAATCGTGTCCGATGCCATTGTTCGCACCAGAACAACCGAAACGCAGTACCATGCCGGGCCGCTTGTCTGGGAACTCATTGACCTGCTTCACATCCAGATCGACTGCCTAAACAGCGGAATATTGGTGCGCGGGGCGATGACGATCGGGCACATGCACCTTGGCATCGGATTTGACGGTCCTGTGTTTGGTCCGGCACTTGTGCAGGCCTATGAGATGGAAGATCGCGAAGTCGTTTTCCCGCGCATTGCCGTCCACGAAGACGTGCTTGCGCGCCATCGTGAGGATACAAGCCTATGGCGCGAAGGCCATGACTATGAAGACGAAGCGCGGCATCTGGGCAATCTTCTGCGCGAGTATGAATCGGGCCTGCATTTCATCGACTACCTGCGCGCAAGTTTGAGCGAGTTCGATGATCCTTATCCGGATTGGCTGAGCTTTCTGCGCCGCCACAAGGAACTGGTAGAGCGCGGTCTATCGACCAGTCCGAACGCGACGGTTCGGCGCAAATTCAGCTGGCTAAGAAACTACCACAACGGTGTCATCGATGAAGCGCTAAGCAGATTGGAGCCAGACGCCACGATTGAAGACGGCCTGCGACTCGATGAACTACTGGCAGAGCGCAGGATCGATGACTGACGAGTTCGGCTTCGAGAATCGCGCGGCTACAGCGTCATGAACGCCGAAAACACCAATAATCCAAAGAGCGCATTTGTCGCCCTGCTTCGCCGGAGCCGTCCGTCACCCCTCACTTGCTGATGGGGGGGGTGCGGCGGCGAACAAGAGGCAGGCATCCACAGCCTCCCTGCTTTGCTGGTAGGTTCCCGAACTCTATCGTCCCCGGTCTCTTTGAAAACATGCGGTTTTGTCCATCGACAGTGGACTAGAAAAGGCATTTTCGAAGGCACGGAAGTGTCCGCAGTCCGCGGACAAGGGACACAAAGCCCTTGCCCATGATGCAGTGCATCTCAATCCCCGCGCCGATAACCATAACCGCCACGGCCGCGTCCCTGCTTGACGCCTTTGTCTTTCGCGCGCTGTTTCCAGCTCCGCTTCTTCTTATGACCGCCGTCATCATCACCGCCATGATCACTATCATCATCGTAATGATGATCACCGGCCGCCTCGTGATTGAACTCATCCTGGAAGGCGTATTCTTCCAGAAGGCGCGGGTCGGTGCGCAGGATGTCGGCAGCTTCACGGGTATCGAGCCCTTCCGCTTTTGCTGCAGCACGCAGCTGCTCCTGCTGCACCATTCGCTGCAGCATTTCCCGCTTGAGATCACGCTCAAGGGACGCGCGCTCGCGCTTTTCGATCTTCTCGATTGACCGCTTCCGACCGGCCAAGGCAACACGCTCGCGTGCATGCCGCCGGGCAAGCGCCTGTTGCTCCAGGCGATGCCGGTCACGCGGATCGAGCCCGGCTTTCTCGGTGATGTGACCGAGCACGGAACGCAGCGCCGGACGCTCAGAAATCAGGTCGGCGACCCGCGTGCGCATGCGGAACAAGAGCCCGCCGCTCTCGGCTTTTTGCGCAGCATCGAGCGCAAGTTTTTCATCCTGATGGCGCGTCAGCACCGCCTGCTCGGTCTGCACAAACTCAAGCCGCCGCTCGCGCTGCCGCGCCTCCATGGCGGCACGCTTCTGATCGATGCTGCGCTTGAAACGATCATCATCACCATGGCGTTCACCACCATGATCACCACGATCGCGGCGCTCCTGCCCATGATCATCATGCTGACGATCATGCTGCGCATCGCGCTGCTCACGCAGGCGCTCTTCCTGTGCGGCAAGCCGGGCTTTGGCTTGCTCCTGCGCCTGCGCAACATTCGGCAGAGCGGCCATGTCGAGACCGGCCAGCCGTGCGTTGATCTCGTTGGCGCGAACGCCTTTGACGTAGCGCGACAGGCTGTGCACATCACCGAATTTATCGACGATGACAAAGGCGCGGCTATCGCCCTTGGCGAGCACAAAGCCTTTCTCTTCGAGCGCGTTCACAAAGGCGGCGGCACTGTCCGCCTGCGCGTAAGCGGCGCTGATCTCTTCGCGCCGCTGCTCGGGCGTGATGCCGCTCTTCTTGGCGTTGGCGGTTTCGCCGAGTGTGGGCTCAAGCTTGTCGTCAAACTGACGGTTTTTCTCCTTCCAGGCTTTGAGCCCTTCGGGCAGATCGTGCCCGAATTTCTCGGCCAGGATGATCGCCATATCGCAGAGCTTGGCCTTGTAGAACGAGTCCGGGATCGCTTTCATCTCGGCAGCATCGATGCGCGACCAGACGACATGGGCATGCTCGCGGCCGTCTTTTTCATGGAAGACGACAGCACGCGGCTGCCCGTCAAACCCCAGCCGTTTTTCGATGGCATCAATCGCCTCGAAATACTGCTCGCGCGTCAGCGCCTCATGGGGATTGATGGACAGAGAAAAGAGCGGCTTCTGCGCGCGCGTGCCGGTGGCAATCAACTCGATCTCGGCGAAGGCGCCATGCAGATCATCGGCGATAGTGCCGCGCACTTCGCCAAGCTCGGCACGCTCGTTGTCGTAGCCGTTCATGAGATGGGTAGCGAGATCGGAGCCGTTCGCGCGGGCGCTGCCTTTGAGGATCATGGCGTCCTCCCGAGCGAAGTGAACAGCGCCACGCGCAGTTCAGAAAGATCGCGCTGCGCAGCCTCGACGATATCGGAAAGACGGTCGAGATCACCGGCCTCGGCGGCCTGCCGCATGGCGCACGCCATGGGGCCAAGGGCTGCCAGCAACTGCGCGGCCATCTCGCGATCAAGCGGCGGTGTGCGCGCGGCTCTTGCTGGTTTTTGATCGAGAAGAGCGAAACGGATCAAGGCGGACACAGACAGACCGGCAGCATCGGCTTGCTGCTTTACGAGCGTGGCTTCCTGCTCGGTAAAGCGCGCCTTGAGAATGATCTGGCGTTCTCTGTTGTTGCTTCCGCTGCCAGCCATAGCGTATTCCTGCGTTCCGCCTCTCGGTCATCCGGCTGCAGGGCCGTTTCCCTGCTCGTGATCCAACACCGAAATGTTGGTCGATGGAGTTCCAAGAGGAGAGCCGACATCTCCCTTTTGGTTGCCGTCCAGGGCGCAAATTGCCCTGGTGCATGGGTTCAGTCCGGATGGGAGAGGCATGTCTCCCAAGCTCCGGTCGATGGTGCAGGAGAGTGAAATCTCCTGCTCTGGTTTCCAAAGGGCACGAAGGCTCTTTGGTCGTGGTGCAGCACCGAAATGCTGCTGTGGCGTGCCATGGGGGGACGATTCGTCTCTCCTCACGGTCTCGCCACACGAGCGGGGGATGGAACGGGGGCGGCTCTTGAGCCCCCTTCCCAAGATGGAGCGGTGTCACCGCGCACATCTTGTATCGCTCACAAACGACCTATGGGTTCTATTTTACGGGGACAATATTAGGGAATTCTTAACACCTGCTCCGCATCCCGCGCTCAGCAAGCGATCCCTTTGATTTACATTCGTTTTTACCGTGAATTTTGCGGCAGGACAAGAGTTGGACACGCCACTTTCGCCCTGTTGGGATCGCTGGCTTCGCGGGTTGAAACGGATCGGGACGGACAGGCACGCACTAAGCGGGCCACCGTCCCGATCCTTGCCGATCAGGCAATTCCGGACATGAAAAAAGCCCCTACGGTTTCTAGCAGGGGCTTTGCATCTTCAATCTCTAGATAACGCGGACGAAGACGTACTGTCCTTTTTCGAAGGCTTTGATCGCACGCTCGATGAACATCTCGTAGCTTTGCTTGGTGCAGCTATCGGCATCACCAAACAACCAGTCGGATGTTCGCGGCAATTCACCGACAAATACCATCCCTGAAAGCGTGTAGATATCGTCGATCGACAGCTGGAGGGTCGTATTTCTAAAGAGCTCTTTCGCGCCGGAGCTTCGCTCATAGCAGCGCTCCAAGAAGTCATAAAGGCCCGGGTGATTGCACCACGATCCGATGAGCTCTTCTTTCTTAGGAGGGCCAAAGTCGGTGGCGGATTCCGGCTTCTGCTTGGTCACAAGTGCATAGATGTAAAGTTTCATGAAAATGTCCTTCGTTAAATTGAGGCCAGCCCCTCGCCAGCCGATGCGAAAGGTGTCCGGCGGCGGTGTTGTTCGTTGTCAAGGAGGCTCCGCCCGAGGGTCCGCCGAAGGTGGAAACGGGTGGATGCCTTGACGGCGGACGGCACCAAAGCCAACCTCGCGCGTCGTCTGGCGATGGGCTGGTCGCCCCCTGCGAAGGAACACGGGAAACGGGGCATCTTCTGTGCATCGACGTCCCGTGGCCGATAACCGACGGGACGCCGCACGCAGGTTAGAATAGGCTGAGTTGCTTGCTCTGTTCGACGCGGCGTTGCCACGCTTCACCTTGTGCTTCGTGATTGAGCCAGGCGATGGCGAACGCGACGGGGCCGCCGTGATCTTCGACTGCCTCGCGGCTGGTGAAGTGCGAGCGATAGCCTGTCTCGGTGACGGGCAGCTTGACCCGCCCGTCACTGATCAGTTCGAGATGGGCGACCGGATACGCGGACGAATTCGTCCAGTTCGGCGCCCAGCGGATTTCGATGCCGATACCCTGCCAGTCGATGCGGAAACTTTGGTAGGTGCTGCTCATGGCGCACCTACCTTCGCCACGCGGTATCGATCGGTATCGAATGCTTCAGGGTGCGTTTGCCCGGCGGTGATTTCATCCCAGAGGTCGTCTAGGTACTCATCCAAGGCCGCCTGCGCTTCGGCATTGCTTGCGAATGTCTCGTATTCGACCGTTCCGTCATGGTGCTCGATGCGCCAGGTGTTCACCCAGCCATCGCAAAGCGTGAAAGTCTGGACTTCGTAGCTCATGACGCACCTCCCGCAGGCACGCCGTCATGATCGGTCAGGATCATGTCCGGCGTGACGCTGACAAAGAGCGGCGTGATCGTGAGCTCATCGCCGTCAGGCGTGAGCGCAACGATCGCAGCGGCGGGCTCTCCGTTCACCTGACAGGAGAACAAGGCGAAGTTGTCGTGCTTGCCTGAAGTCAGCGCCTCAAAGGCGCTGACTTGGCTGTTTGTGATGTGCGTATTCATGCGACAATCCTCCCGTGCTTGCGGGCCAGATCGGCGTAGGCCGACAGGCTGCGCTCGGGGCGGAAGTGGCGGTCGCGTTCCGGCGGCAAGCCGAACGCGCCGCGCAAGTTTTCGATCTCGCTGATGCGTACGCTGCCGAGTTCGGGGCAGCCGAAGCCGAGGTCGCACAGACCGAAGGCGAGATCGGGATCGTCGGGATCGAGTTCTGAAATCAGCCAGGTGCAATTCGCATCCGGGGTGAAGAGCTTGACCACCGGCATGTGGTCGGGCTCGTCCAGTCCTTCGAGCTGGGCCGCGCTTGTCGCGCGACCGTGCTCGATGAGCTTCTTGGTATGTTCGGTAAGAAGGAGTTTCATCGGATCAGCCCTCCTTGCCGGGTTTAAAGGTGGCGGGCAGGATCACCAGGCGGCCTTCGGTAGCGGCCAGCGGCGTGCGCAGCGCGCCCTTGAAGCCGGTGCCGGATTTGGTCGGCCACAGGCCGGAAAGCTCGGTCCAGTGCGCTTCGCCTTCCGGCGTGTCCTGCACCAGCCAGGCCCGGAATTTCGGGCGCGCGCCTGCGGATTTGGTTTGATCCTGGGTTTCGTGTTCAGTCGTCATTTCAAGTCTCCTTGTTGAATTGGGCCAGCCCCATGCCAGCCGATGCGGACGCGACCGGCGCATGCGTCGGGGCGGCTGCAACGCTTTGTTGGGGGGACCGTGACGCAGCGCAGCGAAGGAAACGGGGGAGCCGACAAAGCAAGTTGCGGCCATCAGCCCCGCGTTATGCGCCAGCTTCCAGCACGGTCTGGCGATGCGGGCGGCTACCAATGGGAGGAGACGATGACGATTGATGCCGCGCGAAACCCGAAACCGCCACGGTCAGGCGCGCATGATATGAGTGGCCGGTGTCAGGACATGGCGGAAGGCCACGAAACGCAACGCGCATAGGCCGAGCCTTTCAAAACCCGCCGGATGAAATTTTGCGCTGCGCAATCGCGCATGGCTTGCTAAACTGCCGCCATGCGTATCCTGTTCGTTTGCACCGCCAACAAGCTAAGGAGCCCGACGGCTGAAGATGTCTTCCGGGATTATCCGGGCATCGAAGCGATCTCGGCGGGAACGGACTCGGAAGCGCCGCGCCCGCTGACCAAGGAACTGGTCGCGTCCGCCGACATGATATTCGCGATGGAAACCCATCACCGCGAACGCATCCGGAAGAAATTCAAACAGCGCCCGGCGGACAATCGCATCATCACGCTGCATATCCCTGATGAATATGAGCGCGGTGATCATGAATTGGTCGCGTTGCTCAAGGACAAGATCGAGCCGCGCCTGCAAAACATCGTAGGAGCGCTCAAATGAAGCATACGGTCGGGAGCGGCCTCTTTCTTCTCGTTGCAAGTCACGTCCCTTCAACGGCGACAGCACTCACGGTCGAAGAATACAACGCTATCCCGCTTGCTGACAAAGGGGGTGTCATACAGCAGGTCATCAAAGGGGCGTATAACCAGCGCAGACGGCAAGGTGCATCGTCTGAGACCCTCGAATGTCTGCGCGACTACTTCACCGCAACCGAGATCACGAGAGACAACGAAACTTTTATGTTTAATCGCGGCATTGAACACCTCTTGTCCGAAATCGAGAAGGCAACGCGTTACGATCAAGAAGACCTTCACATCGAAAGCATCGGCGTTGGTGTCATGGACAGCGCATGCCCTCGAACAAAAGTTTCGGACTAGCCTATGCGCAGGGGATGTGTCGGTTCTTAGTTCAGAAGTTTCGGATGCATCGCCTGTGATGGGCTACCCATCAGTCTGCGGAATCGATCATGGCCATCAACCCTTGCGATGTCTTCGGGCTTCACACCGCCTGATGTGGTGCAGTCAGGATCGGCACCAGCCCTAATGAGTTCTTGGGCAATGTCGTAGTTGTTCGCGGCAGCGGCTGTATGAAGCGGCGTCCAGTCTTTACTCAATTTCGCATTCGCATTGGCGCCATTTTTCAGAAGCCTCTGCACGGCAGCAAGATCGCCGGAGCGCACGGCTTCGTGGAGGTCAATATCGATCTCCCGATAGTAACGACCTTTTACCTCAAAAAACTTATCTTTAATCATCTCCACTGCTTTTCTTTTTATCGATCAGCTTCTGTGCTGAAAAATCTTGAATTTTTAAATAGTTATCTTCAAAACCTACACGAACTGGATCATTCTCATCAAGATTTTTTATTCTGTTTTCATAGAGTTCCGCCAGCCTATCAAGATTATCAATCCTTTTTGCAATCGCGTCAGAGCGAGCGGCATCAGCCTCTGCCTCTTTTATTTCAGTTTCTGCTGTCGCCCTTCTTAACATTATTTCCCGGCCTTGTTCACTTGTCGCAAGCCCGATCGTCTTGAGCGCATTGAAGCCAGCCTTCGTTTTGGACCACATATCTCCGAACCACGATCCTTGAGATATTGAAACAAACAAAGGCTTATCGTCTTCGGTAAGCAAAGGGAAAGTGGAAGCCTTATCGCCGGTGGCCATATGATCGCCCAGGCCTTCGCTTCGACCGGTCTGAACAAGAAGAACGATGGCGTAAAGTTCGTTGAGAGCTGATAGAATTTCTGCTGTCGTTTCTAGTGTGTAGTCGTCTAGTGCGTCAAAAATCAGCGGCACCGGTGCTTGGTACTCACGCTCCGGGACTGTATCGAGATGCAGGCCGAACCCTTCATCTCTCCGCTCGACTATGAGGCTGCGGCCACCGGAAAACTTCAGAGTGAAATTGCCGGATGTCGTTGAGAACGCAAAGTCCACCAGAGCGGCGCCGCGCATCAGGCTCTTGAAATTTTCGAACCCTAGTCCGGCCGAACCGCGACTTTGCCCCGGCGAAACATCGACGATATCCTCCTCGGCATCATTTCCGTTTTCTTCGGCCATATTCATTCACTCCAAACGGTTTCTTGAAAAGGCTAAGAAGATTTCCGTCAGTGTGTCCAGTCGCGTGCGTTTTCATCCAGCCTCGCGCGAGGGATCGTGACCTTCCGGCCAAGACTAAAGGCTTGGGGCAGCGGCGCTGCCTAGAGCCCGGTCCTGAATAGGACGCGCCCTAATCCTCTTCCCTCTCATCTACCCGCACCATCTTGATCTCAAATGTCGGATCAAACGGCAGCAGCGGTATGGCAGTATCACCCGGGTGCTCATCGCGCGGCAAGTGCTGCCCGTACCCGTAGAGGGTGAACGGCTCTTCCTGCGCTATCTTCACCTGGTAGTAGAATGAACCATATGGCGGGCTGACGATCACCATCAGGTGGTCAGGGCCAAACCGTGAAGCAATCCCGCGCACCGGAACATTTTGCAAGTCTTCAGGCACGGCCCCCTCTTCGGGCTTCCGTATGGAATTCGCTGCCCAGACGAACAGACCAGCATGATTGGCCATCGGCGTCATCCGGAACACCGGATAAGCCGGGCCTGGCAAAGTGCGCGTCTCCCACATCCGTTGCGGTGCTGCATCCTCATCGTCTTGAACCATTGCGCCTTTGAACGTCACGAGCCCGATCATCTCGCCGTGATAAACACCGGCAAAGCGCGCGATGTCCTCTTCGGTCGGCGTTCCTCCCGGCCCCCGCGTTAGCTTGGACAGCATGGCGGCCGCGCCCTCATAGTCGATGAGTTGGAAGTCTCCGAGGAAGGCTTCGACCGCTGCTACAAAATCATCAGAGGCCCGATTGGCATTGCTTAAGAACCGCTCAACGCGTTTGCGGCTCCCGTCATAGGACATTTCGTAGCCCGTCCGTTCGGTAATGGCGTTGGCAATCGCTTGCGGCGTTTTGCTGTGCTTGCGCTGGAACGCGAGAAGACGCAGGCGCAGCCGCTCATACTGCAAATCGGAATAGATCGACGGCGTCTTGCCCATGGCCAATGTCCAGCTTGTGTCCAAGATTTTTTCGATTCTGTTCCCATAATAGGAAGCCAGCACGACAATCGAAAGGGTCGCACAATGGCTGGCAGCTTCCTCGCATATACCGCCGCAGGCGTTCTGGGGCTCGGCCTTCTGAACTGGCGCTTTAACAAGGACCGCACGACCTTTGGGAGTGCGAGTTGGCTCAAGCCCTGGGATGCCATGAAGGCAGGCCTGTTCAGAAAGCGCGGCATTCTGGTCGGTGACTGGACCGGTCTTTTGCCCGTCTACTACGAAGACACCCACGCCATCACCTGCGGCGAGTCCGGTAGCGGCAAAGGCGCCTGCGCCATCGTGCCGAACATGCTCACGGCGCGTTTTGCCTTCCTCAATGATCCCGGCGGGGAGAACACTGCCATCGCGATCAAGGCCTGGCGCAAGAAAGGCTATGAGGTGATGGTCATCAACCCCTTCGGCATGTTCACCGAAGCGCCGTGGGCGTTGCCGATCCATGGGTTCAACCCGGTCGATACGCTCGACCCGAATGAACGTGCCTTTGCCGCAAGCGCGAAGCTGATCGCAGAGCAGTTGATCTCGCGCAGCGGTAATGAGAGCGGCAATAGCAAGTTCTTCAAGGATGCCGCCGAAAGCTTCCTGCAGGCCGCGCTGATGTTCATGGCGCGCCACTATCCGAGGGAAGACCGCCATCTCGGCACGCTGTTCGATCTGGCCTATGCCGGTCCCGATGAATGGGAAGAGTTGCTGCAAAAGATGCAGGGCCGCCCTGACTGTCAAGACATTGTCGGCAAGATTGCATCGGCGATGGAGCGGCGCGAGGGACAGGCGTCTGAAGAATTCTCGGCGATCATGTCCACGATCCAGCAAGACCTTGCCTGGCTGGGTGATCCGGTCGTGCAGGAGAACCTGAAGCGCAGCGATGTGGATTTTGCGGCGCTCAAGGGCACGACGAAGGACGGCAAGCGCGTCAAAGGCGCGATCATCGCGGTCGTCCTGCCGCTGGAATTCAATGAAAGCCATGCGGCCATCCCGCGCCTTGCGCTCGGCTGTGCCATCCAGGAGATGCAGCGCCTGCCGACAGCGCGCGAGAAGGTGCTGTTCCTGATCGACGAGGCGGCGGCGCTCGGCAAGGTGACGCGGTTTCCGAACTGGCTGGCCACACTGCGCAAATACAATGTCGTGCTCTGGCCGATTTTCCAGAACCTTGGCCAGGTCGAAGACCTCTATGGCAAGGGCTGGCAGACGTTTCTTGCGAATTGCGGCCTCCGGCAATTCATCGGGGTGGGCGATCTGCAAACAGCAGAGCATGTCACCAAGCTACTCGGCCAGCTGACGGTGAAAACCCAGAGCCTGAACCATGAGGGCAAGCTGACCGAATCCGAAGCGCGCCGCGCGCTGATGGATATTGATGAAATCCTCTATGCCCCGAGTAAGGATCAGCTTGTTTTCACCAGCAAGAACCGCCCGAGGGTGCTCAAAAAAACGCCCTATTGGGTCAGACCGGAACTGCGCGGGCTGTTTCACCGCAACCCGTACCGGAAGAAGAAAAGCCCGTTCACCTTCGGCACCAGTGCCAAGGCGCTCAAAGGCCAGCTCTTCTACGCGCTGATCTGGCTTCTGGCCCCGCATCCGGTCGCCAAGGCGCTGTATCTGACCTGCGCTGCTGGCCTCGCCGCACAGTATTGGGGAAATTTTTGATGGAATTTATCATCGTTCTCTTCTTCGCCCTGGTGATCTGGATGGCGATCATCTTCGCCGCCATCGGCATCCTTGCCGCACTGGGCAGCGCGGCCCTGCTGTTCATCCGGTTCGTGCTGCCGCCGCTTCTTCTCTCGGCCGCCGCGCTCAGCCTGCGCGGCGTAGCGGCAGCGACAATCATCACCATCGCCGCCCTGCGCGAGATGACCGGCCATGCCGCGCGCGGCGTGGCGATCTGGGAATATCAGCCGCACTGGCAACAGCAAGCGCAAGAACGCGTGCGCCAGGAGCAAAGTGTGCCGGTCATCGATAGCTGGAAGGCCGCCTGTACCTTGCTCGGCCTGCCAATCGAAGGCTTCGGCAAGCCCGCACTTTCCCACGCCTACCGCCAGGCCATCGTCACCGCGCACCCGGACGTCGGCGGCAATCCGGCGCTCGCCAAAGCGCTCAACGTCGCCCGCGACCTGATCCGTAAGCAACAGGGCTGGGCGTAACGCCCGCCCGAAACCAGAAGGAACAAGACCATGCATGAACAGACACAGCACACGGCAAACCCGAGCACACAGCCGATCGACGCCAAAGCCCTCGATCAGGCCTCGGATGATGCCCTGAACGATCTGATCAGCAAAGCGCAAGCGCTGCTCACCGAGCGTGAGAACAGCCGCAAGCGCGAGGCCATCGCCAAGATCAAGGAACTGGCCAAAGCGCACGGTCTGGATGTCGCCATCGAACCGAAGAACACCAAGCGCGGCAAACGCCAGCGCAGAAAGGATGCGTCATGAGCGGATATTTATACACAATCGATCTCGGTGAAACCTTCGGCCCAAAGCTCGAACGGCTTGCCGAACGGGCATCCTATGATGACCGCGAAGACTTTGCGGCCATGGTGCTCGCCCATGCCATCGCGCAGTGGGAAGAGCATGACCGGCAAGAAGACGAGGCGCTATCGCAGCGCCTCGCACAGCCTTGTTTTTTCGAGGCCGACCTTATGCGTGATCCAACACTGCTTGATGAGGATGAAATACCTTTTTGAGGAAAAGGGACAATTCTTAGTATTTTGATAAGAATAAATAACCTATAATGATTTTATGAGGTTAGTCTTTTTATTCGCCGCATTTGCAATGCTTTCGTTTCCAGCCCATGCGCAGTTGTCGGGCTCTGATACCGCGCCGGGTGCCAGTTGCGCTGGTTTTCCCACGGGTGCCACACGCATGACGGCTGACCCTGACGGGGATGGCACGCAAGTCACGCTTGTCTGTAACGGCACCACCTGGCAGCAAGAAGGAATCGTTGTCCTCAGCAAAACAGGTGATCCGCCGACGGCAGATGGCGGATCATTGCAAGGACTATCGGACGTATCGCTATCTTCACCCGCTGGCGGGGAAGTCCTTCTGTATAGCGCAGGTAACTGGATCAACGGCACTGGCGGCGGCGGTGGCGGCGCGCTCAATGACTTAAGTGACGCGGCAACAGATTACACCACAGATTTCAATATGTTCATCGGCTCGGGTGCGGGTGGCTCAATTACGACCGGTCAGAATAATACTATTATTGGCCGGAACGCAGGGTCTGGCGCGGATTTATCCGGAAGTGTTATTATCGGTAATGGCGCAGCGCCTAACGTGAATTCATGGACAACAGCTATCGGACATAGTGCAGGAGCCGCTGCAAGCGGTTGGAGTAACACTTTTGTCGGACAGTATGCGGGGATGCGTCAATCGGGAGGATCAGTCGCAGTTGGCACCAATGCGGGTGGATTGAATCAAGGCGGGGAGAACGTCTTAATTGGCGTAAACGCCGGACAAGGAGATGATGGTGATGGCCTGACCAATGCCAGTCGAAGCGTTATGATTGGCCACAGTGCGGGTTCGGTAATTAATCTTGGCAATGACAATATCTTCATTGGCCACCAAGCTGGGGATGCCGTCACAGATGGCGGGAGCAACATTGTTCTCGGACACCAATCTGATGTGTCTTCCGCCACGGCCTCCAACGAACTCAATATCGGCAATGTGATTTATGGCACAGGCCTTTATGGAACAGGGAATATCGGGATAAACGATCCGACACCGGACGTCGCCCTCGATGTTGTGGGCGACATCAATTATACAGGCGTGATTGTCGATGTCTCCGATATCCGGATGAAATATGATATTGAGCCGCTGGAAAGTCCGCTTTCGAAGCTAACATCGCTGAACGGTTTTTCATTCAAAATGAAAGACGGCGACAGTGCGATAACAGAATACGGCGTCAGTGCGCAGGATGTGCAGAGCGTTTTCCCCGAGCTAGTGCATGAAGTCGATGCAGACGGGACGCTCGGCGTGTCGTATGACGGCCTGATCGCACCGATGATCGAGGCGATGAAAGAACAGCAGGCGCAGATAGAGGCGCTGCAAGCCGAGATTGAAATCCTCAAATCCGCGCGCGGACTGGCCCAAGACAATTCCGACATCAACAAGCTCGACGAGCTATGATCCGGTGGGCGCGCACAAGACATAGGTATTTGAGCGCCGCGCTTATTTGTGCGGCTTTTGTACTCTGCACCCCCACAGCGTCTTATGCACAGTGCACCAACCCTGCAGGTCAAACAGGCGAGATCATCTACAATTCCAGCGAAGGCCTTTATCAGGGCTGCAAGACCGACAATAATTGGCAAGCCCTTCATGCCGCAAGCGGTGGCGGTGATGGCAGTAGTGACCCCTGTGATCCGAGCAACAGCCCGAGCGCAGGCCAGACCTGCGATGATGGCTCGATTTACGCGGGTCTGAGCCCCGACGGAGATGTGGCAATGTACACGACGCCAGCAGACGCTTCTTCGTTGATGTCATGGAATGATGGCTCATCAAACTGGGTGGATACAGCTATCGTGAATTGCACTGACAATGCGCCTGGCACAGCTTCTTCTTGCCAAACAGGCCAAGAAAACACGGCGCTTCTTGCCGACTTAAACGGTTCGGGAAGCCCGGCTCCTTACGAGGCTGCGGAGTACTGCAATACATTGACAGCGCACGAGCAAAGTGATTGGTACTTGCCCGCACAAGATGAATTAGATGTTCTCTGCAATAATCGCTCTTCGATTGGTGGCTTTGATACGAGTGGGTCGTATCCAGCTAGTTTTTATATGTCATCTTCGGAAGAAAATTCAGCAGATATAAGATGGCAAGTTTTCGATACCTGCGCAGCAAACACTACCAATATTTTAAAAAGCATTGATATTTCAGTTAGATGCGTTCGAAGCGGCTATCCCAGCGCCTGTGCAAACCCGACAGGTCGCACCGGCGAAATCATCTACAATTCCAGTGAAGGTGTCTTCCAGGGTTGCACGGACTCTGGCTGGCAGGCGATGCACGAAGCCGGCTCCGGCGGTGGCGGGTGTTCCAACCCCACCGGCAAAACCGGAGAGATCATCTATAATACATCAGAAGACGCTTTTCAGGGCTGCACGGCTGACGGCTGGATGGCCTTTCACGAAATCATGGACCCATGCACCGGCACAACAAGTGATCCGGCCATTGGGGAAACCTGCACGGATGGCTCGATCTACGCAGGCCTAAGCCCTGACGGCAATGTGGCGATGTACACGACACCGGCGGATGCGGCGAGTACATACACTTGGAATGATGGCACGACAAATTACACGGACATGTCTATGGCGAACTGTACGGATACCTCACCCGGCACGGCGGCGACGTGTCAGACCGGTGAGGCAAACACGGCCTTTCTGGTGGGAGCCACGGGCGAGCCGGATTATCCGTTCGCAGCGGCTGAATATTGCGACGGTTTAACCGCGCATGGCTATAGCGACTGGTACCTGCCCGCGCAGGATGAGCTTAACGTGCTCTACACCAATAAAAACACGGGCGATCTCAACGGG
>Ga0208330_1000580_pt1 | contig 15724 bp, 13 predicted proteins | sample DeeseametaMP1896_FD_184180 | JGI IMG/M metagenome (GOLD analysis project Ga0208330, IMG submission 184180) | Marine microbial communities from the Deep Pacific Ocean - MP1896 (SPAdes) | ecosystem: Environmental > Aquatic > Marine > Oceanic | place: East of Hawaii, North Pacific Ocean | collected...
CCCGCCGCGCCCGCTGGTAGGCGTCCTCGGCGGCAGCCAGGTCGACGGTCAGGGCGTTGATCTTCGCGGACACGTCGCCCTGGTACAGGTAGTCCGACTGTTTGAGCGGACGCCGGTCGTCCTTGACCGCCAACCGGTCGGAATCCTTGTACAGGCCGGTGTCGGTGACCGCGCGGCGGAACCGCGCGAACACGTCCGGGGTGTCGACACACAGGTGATCGCCGGCCGCGCCCACGACGTCGGCGGCCTCCGCCGCGCACGGATGGGCCGGGTCGACGACGAAGAGCTTGCCCGCCAACGTGTTCGGTTCCAGCGGCGGGGGCTCGGCGCCCAGCGACCTGACCCGCACGTGATGCAGCGCCAGCCGTCCCCGCATGTTGGTCTCGTTGACGAACCGCAGCACCGCCGCCCAGTGTTCGTCGGGCACCAGCAGCCGCAGGCCGACCCCGCGCAGCACCTTCTCCACCGCGACGCGCCAGCGGGTCTGGTCGGCGCGCAGGTCCATCAGCTCGGCTACATACGGCAGAGCCGACGCGTCGACCCCGATGGCCGCGCAGACCTGGTCGCGCATCGTCAGCGCGAACTCCGGCAGTGCCGAACCGACCTGCTCGACGCGGCGCAGCTCCTTCGCGGCGTCGTCGCGCGCGATGCGGGCGGCCTTCTGGGCGTACTCGGCGTCGGTCGAGGCCTCCCGGTTGCGTTCCACCCGGGCCAGCAGCTCGGCGGCCTTGGTGAGCAACTCCTCACGCAGATTCCAGAACTCCTCGGCGCTGCCGGGCACCTCCAGCCCCTGCGCGAGGACGAGGTCCTCGTAGGCGCTGCGCCGACGCGACACCTGTTCGGCCTCGGTCTCGGCGGCGGCGACCTGTGACTGCAGCGGTCCGATGCTCGCGCTCGAACCGCTGATCTGTGCGTTGATCGAATCGGCCTCGGCCTTCGCCAGATTCAGTGCGCGGGTGACGTCCTCGTCCTCGTTGTCGAGCTGGTCGATGGCCGTGTCGAGCTCGGCGATGTGGGCGGGGCACTGCGCCACGCGGACGTGGTCGGTGAATGCCCGCACCATCGGCGCGTCCACCAGGTCGATGATGCCCAGATCGGAGGACTCCGAGGCGTAGCGGTGCTGGATGGCCTCGATGTCGCCGAGGATCTTGCGTTTGCGCTGCGCGACGGCCAGCAGCTCGCGGGCTTCCACCAGCGGGTCGATCTGCTTGAGCGCCTCGGGCAGCCGGGCCAGGCTGTCCGGTTCGTCGAGCATGAACTCGCGGACGAACTGTTCCAGCCCGCCGACGCTCTTGAGGGATTTCGCCTTGCCGAGCAGCTGTTGGGCGGCGTCGGAGGCGCGGATGCCGATCGTGGCGTACAGCTGGGCCAGATACTGCGACTCCACCTTGGTGGTGAACCGCCAGCCGCCCTCCTTGAACACGCCGGTGTCGAATCTCCCTGCGGCCCAACGGTTGCAGATGTCCTCGATGTCGAGGTCGCCGTCACCGAGCACGAACCGGCTCGACGAGTCGTTGCGCGACTCCCCGGTCAGCCACTTCAGGACCAGCCCCGTCACCGAGCGCCCGGTGTCGCCGGTGTAGGTGACCGCGACCGCCGACCAGGCGGTGCCGTCGCCGCGCAGGTACATCACCCGGCTGCTGCCACCGTCGCTGCGCTGGCCCCACGCCCCGCGCACGTACTTGTCGACGGTGCGCCGGCCAGCGCTCGACCCGGCAGCGGTGTTGTCGCCGGAAGCGTTGAAGTTGCGCCGGTTGAACGGCAGGAAACCCAGCGAGATGGCATCCAGCAGAGAGGATTTACCGCTGCCCGAGGCGCCGGCGATGAGCGCGCCGCCGCTGCTGAAGGGGATCGAGTGGTACCCGTCGAACACCCCCCAGTTGATGACCTGCAGCCGCGACAGATGGAATTGTTCAGTCATCGAGTTCGACCTCTCCGGTGTCGTCGGCCGGTGCGCCACCACGGGCGAGCAGTTCGAACTGCTGCTGCAGCTCGGTGATCACCGAGGCCGTCATGATCGCGCTGATCACCGGGCTGATGGTGTAGCTGTCCTCGTCGTCGCGGCTGCGACGCAGGATCTCCAGCCCGGTCAGGCGTGCGATCGCGGCGTCGATACGCGCGGTGAACGTGACCGCGTCGCGGTCGGTGTCGTTGAGCACGCCGGCGAACAGCCCGTGCATCTCCTCGCGGCTGATCAGCACCCGCTGCCCGCCGGCGGCGCGCATCATCTGCGCCAGGTGCAGCGCGAGGATGGAGTCGTAGGTGCCCAGCGGTTCGCGGCGTAACAGCTTGATGCCCTTGGCGGATTCGTAGCGGGCCTGTTCGACGAACGCGACGTCGGTGCCGTCGACAACCCGCAGCAGCAGGTCTAGTTCGGAGAGCCGCACGCTGAGCTGGTTGCGGTACTCCAGCACCCAGGCATAGATGTCGGCGTCGTTCTCGGCGCTGACGTAGCGGCGGGTCAGCAGGTGCTGCAAGGCCCAGCAGGCCCGGTCCGGGAGTTCGGAGACGTCGCCGTCGAACCGCGGCCGCCGCTGCGCAGGCGGGCGGGCGTTCTGGTCGACCTGCGGCAGTTCGGAAAAGCCCCTGTAGTCGATGGACTCGGTGCCGGTGGACTCGGCGGCGACGGACTGGCTGTCAGGGGACCCGGTGTCGGCGCTCCCGCTGTCGACGGACTGATCGGTGCTCATGTACTGGCTCCCACGAGGGCGGTGATCGGTTCGGTGAACATCAGCTTCGGCACGGCGATCTCGCGGTCGCGCCCGTCGAGGGACCGGAACCGCACCGTGGTGGACTCCCGAACCGATTCGGCGGCAGGCTGTTTGAGCGCCCATGACCACAACACGATGACGTGCCCGAGGTAGGCGGACTCCAACAGCGCCACCGCGTCGGGCAACGACACCGGGCCGCGGTGCAGGGCCGTGTTGAGCATCTGTGACATCGCGGGCGCGTCGACCTGCGTGGTCAGCGCCGCGAAACTGGCCAGGTCGACCTGCCCGTCGGCGGGCCGCGCCGGCTTGGGAGCCGACAGGTCGCCGATCTTGAAGCTCAGCGCGCCCACCGAGCTGATCGCGTGACGGGCCAGCGGCACGTCGAGGTCGAGCCGGGAGTCGGTCAGCGACGTCTTCAGCAACGCCCGCGCGGAGCCGAGCGCCTCGTTGAGCTGGCGGGCCACCCCGCGGCTCTGCTCGAGCGTGCCGAACGCGGTGAACCGCTTGACCCGTTGCGCGCAGCGCTGCTGAATGCGTTCCACCTCGTCGATCTGGTGACCGACCAGCTCGAAGAAGCCCGCCATCACCTTGCGCAGGGCAGGGTCCAGCGCGGGCAGCGCGTCGGCGACCGCGGCGACGTCGGCCTCGAACTCGGCGCGCTGGTCGGGGTCGTTGATCATCCGCAGGAACGCGCGGTGGCTGTCGCGGCCCTGCGAGTCCCACGCGGCCTGGTAGTCGGCGTACATCTGACGCTGACGGTCGCGGTACTCGGTGTTGGTGTCGATCGGCTCGTCCAGCGCCGCGGTGGCCTGCTCGATCATCGTGCCGTACTGGCCGATGTCGGTGATCAGACGTTCCATCTGCAGCGCGATCGCGCGGGCCTCGTCGTAGCAGTCGGTGGGGTCCGGGTCGGGTCGCTCACCGGCGTCCAGCTGATCGAGTTCGCTGTGCAGGACCGCGATCTCGGCCTCGATGTGCTTGCGGATCCGGGCCGGGTCGTTGTCCACCCGCACCGCCACCTGCTTGAGCCGCGAGGCGATGCCGTGAATGGAGCCGCCCGTGGCGATGGTGTCATTGCGCCGCATCCCGCGGACGAAGTCCAGCGCCCGGCGGGCGTCTTGGGTGAGGTAGCAGACGTTCTGGTCGCTGCGCTCGTCGACGATGCGGTGCAGCCAGCCCTGGCTGGCCCACGACTTGATCAACGCCAGGCCGGACTGTCCGTCGGGATGACCCACGTCGTCCAGGTCGCGTTCCAGGCGGATCACCAGCTCGGTCTCGGGGATCACGCCGTCGGCCAGGTGACGTTCCATCAGCGTCGCGTAGAGCCCCAGGTTGTGGGTGGCCAGCAGCCGGATCGCCCGGGATCCCTGCAGGTCACGGTTGTGGTCGAGCAGCTCAGCAACCGACGGCTGGGCGGTGTCGTGCACTGGGCTCCTCGATGCAACTGGCGTCTTCGTCGGACGGTCCAAGATAGGCCACCGCGCCGACAGTCCAGGCCGGGGGAGGGGCGGTTCTTCCGACCCTACTGGTGCCGCGGGTGGGCCTCGTGCATCGAGACTGCGCTGCCGACGGAAAAGTGCGAGAAGACGCCGCCGTGAGTCCAGTCTCAACGGAGAAGGTCAGGACAACCGGGAGTCCAGAATGCTCAGCGCCCGGTCCATCGCCGCCTCCGGCAGCGGAGTGTCCTGGGCGGTGAGGATGAGCACCCCCATGATCGCACCGGCCATGACCCGGCGCTCGGCCTCGTCGGCGGGACCGTCGGGGCGGCGCAGCAGCGCCTCGGTGAGCAGATCGGCCAGCGTCAGATACGCGGTGTAGAGCAACCCGCGGGCCTCGGGCACCTGATACAGAATCTGCTGGCCGGCGATCGCATCCTCGCGTTCTTCCGGCGACAGCGCCCCGTACACCTCGTTCACCGCGTGGTGGTAGGCCTGCACATAGCTCAGGTGGCGGGGAGCGTTGGCGAAGGCCTCGACGGTCGGCGAGATGTGGTCGTCGGACAGCAACAGCGCTTCCTTGACGCCGAAGTACCGGTAGAAGGTGCGCGGTGAGACCTCGGCGGCGGCCGCGATCTGCTCGATCGTGGTCTCGGCGTAGCCCTGCTCGGTGAACAGGCGGAAGGCTTCGCGGCGGATCGCCAGGCGCGTCTGCATCTTCTTCCGCTCGCGCAAACCCTTCGATTCCGAATGGCTGACGCTCATAAGCGGGCGACGCTATCGGAAAAAGGCTGTTGCCGACACTGATTCAGTGCAGCGACGCCGGCAATGCCCGCTCGGTGAACTCCACGAGCGGCTTCTCCAGCGCCAGGATGGCCTGGGCGTCGCCGTCGGCCAGGGCCCCGGTCACCAGCATCGAAATCGCCGCGACCAGCGCCTGGCAGGCGAACCTGTCGGCTTTGCTGCGGGCGGCGAACACCTCGGCCACACCGGCGACGAAGTCCTGCTGCAACTGCATGCGACGTCGCAGCGCCTCCGGCCCCGCGGCATACACCTCGACCAGGTACAACCGCGCGGTCGGTGGGTCGGCGGCCAGAAAGTTCAGGTAGTTGGTGAGCATCGCACGGAATCGCGCCATCGGGCTGCCCGACACCGGTGTCGCCCGCAGACCGCCGAGGACATTGCTCTGCATGCGGGCGTAACCGGCCATGAAGCAGTCCTGCTTGGACTCGAACTGTTGGTAGAACGTCGCGCGCGACACCCTGGCGTGTTTGATCAGGTCGCCGACCGTGGTGTTGCTGTAACCCTTCTCACCCATCACCACGGCGAGCGCCTTGAACAAGCGCTTCTGCTGATCGGCGGCCACCTCGTCGGGACTGAGGTGATGCCGGCCGGAACTCAGCCGCTCGTCCACCCGGCGCCCCCCTCGCTCGATGCAGGTCTCTGCATTACGACAATGCTAGGTGCGTCGTCCGTCGACGGGCGGCCGGGCCGGGCCGTTCGCGAACGCAGTTGTTCTTCGAGAACGTCAATGTTTATGTACTATCTCCCCGTGGCGTCGCTCGGCGCGTGGAGTACCGCAGCGAGGGGTCGAGTGAAGCCGCGACGCGTCGGGTTCTGGCGATGCCCCGTGGGGGAGTGGCACCGCCAGAACCTGACGATCACCCCGGTCAGGCCTTTTTCAGCATCCATGCCGGGATCCAGTGCATCACCAGGTCGCTCTTGGGGCCGTGGCTGACCGGATAGCTCACCAGACCCCACCAGTGGCCCTGCTCGCACATGCCCCACCGGGTCAGCTCGCCGCGCACCACCTTGTGCATCTGTAATCCGAACGGGTGGTAGCGGCCGTGGCTGTGCGGCTCACGGGGAAACAGGGCGACCAGGTCGACCAACACGTCCTGGGGTGGGTCGACCGCGCGGAAGACCACGGGGGTCGGCTGACCGCCGTGGCCGATGCTCTGCAGATCGCCCACGGTTCGATCATATGTTCGACTACGCCGGTGCGGCGTCCAACCGGCGGAACCCGTCGGAGTGGTACAGCTCCACGCAGGTCCCGCGGCGCACCTTCCCGCTGGTGGTCAGCGGCAACGACCCGGGACCGACCATCATCAGATCGTCGAGGCGGACGCTGTGGGTCTGGGACACCGCGGCCGTCACCTGTTGTTTGACGCTGTCCAGCACCTCGGCGTCGAGCTGCTTCTTCAGCTCGGCGATCACCACCAGCTTCTCGCTCGGATCGTCGGGAACCGACACCGCGGCGACACGGCCCCCGGTCAGCTCCTGCACCGTGGCCTCGATGTCGTCGGGGTAGTGGTTGCGGCCGTCGACGATCAGCAGATCCTTGATCCGTCCGACGATGAACAGCTCCTCGTCGAAGAGGACCCCGAGGTCTCCGGTGCGCAGCCACGGACCCTTGGGTGTGCCCTCGCTGGTCTGGGCCAGCTGGCCGGCGAACAGCTCCTCGGTCAGCTGCGGGTTGTGCCAGTAGCCGCCGGCCACGTGCGGGCCGTGCAGCCAGACCTCACCGATGGTGCCCGCCGGGGCCTCCACGCGCGTCTGCGGATCGACCACCCGCACCGTCGTCGAACGCGGTACCCCGAGGCCGATGTGCTCGGAGCCGGCACCCTCGGCGCACGGCTGCGCCCGGCCGGCGGCGAGCTCGTCATAGTCGAATCGCACCGACGTCGGGGCGCGCCCGCCAGCCGACGACGTGACATACACGGTGGCCTCGGCCAATCCGTAGGACGGCCGCATCGCCGCCTCCGGCAGACCGTAGGGGCCGAACCGGTCGTTGAACCGTCGCACCGTCGCGCCGTGCACGCGCTCGGCACCGTTGATCATCACCACGACGCCGCTGAGGTCCAACCCGGCCAGGTCCTCCTCCTTGGTGCGCTTGACCGCCAGCTCGTAGGCGAAGTTCGGCGCGGCGGTGAACGTGTGCGGGTTCAGGGCCAGCTGCTGGATCCAGCGGGCCGGCTTCTGCATGAACGCCACCGGGGTCATCAGCACCGTGCTGCGTCCCATCCGCATCCCGAGGAACACCCCGACCAGCAGACCCATATCGTGATACAGCGGCAGCCACGTCACCACCGTCAGGTCGGCGGGCGGCTCGTCGTACGCCTCGAAAAAGTCCGGCAGGATCTGTTCCATGTTCTCGAAGATGTTCTGATGGGTCACCACCACCCCGGCCGGTCGGCGCGTCGACCCCGACGTGTACTGGATGTAACCCGCCTTCGGCAGCGCGACCGGCGCCGGCGGCTTGGCCGGGGAGTCGAAGTCCAGCGTGTCGACCTCGATGAACTTCGGTGCGTGCGAACGCGATTCGACCTGGCCGTACTTGCGGACGTCCTCGATCACGTCCGAGGTGGTCAGCACCGCCACCGGGGTGGCGTCGGCCATCACCCCCGATACCCGCTCGTCGTGCTGGCGGAACATCGGCATCGACAGCGGCACGGCAACGAAGCCGGCCTGGATGGCGCCCAGGAAGGCGACCACATAGTCGAGGCTCTGCGGGGCCAGGATCACCGCGCGGTCACCGGGCGCACCCAGCTTGCTCAGCTTCTCGGCGACGATCTGGACCCGCTCGTGCACCTCCGACCACGTCAGGCTCTCTGCGGCGCCGGCCGGGTCGTACTCGTAGTCGATGAACGTGTAGGCGACGTCATCGGGCTGTGCCTGCGCGCGGGCGGCGAGTGCTGCGGGGATGGACGTGGCGATCGGGGGCATCTGGCGATCCCTTTCCTGCGCCGGGCGCGTCGCCGAGAAGTTGTGAAGGCGACGTCCCGGTGGTCTCGTCGGGTTCAGTGGTTCCGGCGCCTCCGCCCGGGTCTGGAGCGAAACGGCCGCGCGCCTCCCCACGCGGTGGTGTTCGAACCCTCCGCCGGGGGAAGCTGACGAAAGTATGACGTGCCACAGACGGCCGGGGTGCGGAATCGGCGATTCCCATCAACCGATGGCACTTGGATTGAGCCGCAAGATAATCGCGCTTATGGTTGCTGGCAAACACGCCGCAACGTCCAGCTTCCGCACAGCGAATTCCTAGTCGCCAGACGGTCAAATGTCCGCACGCTGACGCGGCGCGGTTGCCCGCCTTCCGCACCTTGGCTCCGATGCTGTTCGTGCACTGTGGAATTCGCCCTGCCAGACTGTTGCTGTCCATGAGACCTGAGGAGAGCTGCTCGATCATGACCAAGGTCCCCGTCGGGGAAGCCATGCAGCGCCGCCTGCTCGTCGCCCTCCTGGCGATCCTTCTTGTGCTGTACGGCGCCGCGGTCGTGCAGGCGCCGCTGCTGGCCGACACTCGGGGGGAGTGGATCGGCGCCGGATTGTGCGTGGTGGGGCTCGGCGCGGCGATCGGAGCCGGTACGCACGGCGCGCGGTATCTGGTCGCGGTGTCGTGCCTGTGTGCGGCACCCGTCGTGACGATGCTCTTCCACCGGCTGATCGTCGCGCAGGTGTGGTCGCTGATCCCGCTGATGTTCGCTGCGGTGTACGTGCGAACATGGCACCGCCCGGCAGTCGCGCGGATCGTCGCGGTGACCCTGTCCGCCGCCGCGGTCGCGGCGCTCTGGCTGGCGCCCGCGCCGGCACCCTGGCTGTGGTCGGTGTCGTTCCCGGTCTGCATCCTCGGAGCTGCGGAAGTGGTCGGCGTGCTGCACGCCGCCCTGTTCGACGCGGCGCTGCGCGATCCGCTGACCGGCGTGTGGAACCGCGCCGGGGTGGACCGCCGCGCCGGCGAGCTCGTCGACCGCGCGCGACGTCGCAATGAGTCCGTCGCGGTGCTGGTGCTCGACGTCGATGACTTCAAAGCGGTCAACGACCGCGACGGCCACGCCGCCGGCGACATCGTGCTGACTCAGCTCGCCCGCCGGCTCGTGGCGCAGTTACCCGAGCAGGCCGTGATCGGACGTTTGGGCGGTGACGAGTTCGTCGTCGTGCTGTCCGGCGTCGACGAGGGCTCGGCCCGCCAAATCGCCGGCGACCTCCGCGGCACCGGCCCCGTGCACGTCACCGCCGGCGTGGCCGTCGGCCGGCCGGTCGACGGTGACGGCTTCACCGAGTTGCTGGTGACCGCCGACGACGACCTGTACCGCGCCAAGCGTCACCGCAACCCCGGCCTCCGGTGACGTCGCGCAAGCGGACACCAACCCGTCGCCTGCTGTTCACCGACTGACCGCCGCGGCATTACTTGCCCACGCAAGGGTGACTCGACGCAAACGGCACAACTGAAGAGGTGACGCATGGCCGGGACGAATCGGGGCACTGCGCGGCGGGCGGCGACCGCGGTGGCGATCACCGCCGTCGTGGTGGCCGGGTGCAGCACCGACAACCAGGACGACGCGGGTGACACGGCAGCACCCGACACTCCCCGCGCCACGTCGCCGATCGACTTCGACCTGCCGGCCGCGCAGCGCTATCACCGCACCGCCACCTACCCGGTGCATCTCAACAAGCCCGAGGGCGACCCGGTCGACGCCGAGACCGTCGCGGAGATCTCCACCGTCACCCCGGACGGCAACACCGTCATCTACACCGACGCCGCCGCCAAACGCATCGGCTTCGTCGACGTCACCGACCCGGCCAACCCCGTCGGGCAGGGCACGCTGTCGCTGGAGGAGCTCGGCAACGCCGACGACCAGCCCACCTCGGTGGCGGCCGTGGGCGACGTCGTGCTGGTGGTCATCGACACCACCGGCGGCGATTTCGCGAACCCGTCCGGGCGCGTCGACATCGTGCGCGTCAGCGACCGCACCCCGGTGCACAGCATCGACCTCGGTGGCCAACCGGACTCGATCGCCATCAGCCCCGACGGCTCGTTCGCGGCGATCGCGATGGAGAACCAGCGGGACGAGGAAGCCACCCCGCCCGGCGGGGAGGAAGGCGACCTGCCCCAGCCGCCGACCGGCTTCCTGCAACTCATCGACCTCGCGGGAGAGCCGAACACGTGGTCGGCGCGCCGCGTCGACTTCGACGTCGAGGCGGCCCGCTCGGCCGGTCTGGACACCCCCGAAGACCTTGAACCCGAATACGTCAGCATCAACTCGCGCGGCCAGGTCGCGCTGACGTTCCAGGAGAACAACGGCGTCGCGATCATCGAGGGTCGCACCGGCGAGGTGACCAACATCTTCAGCGCCGGAAGCGAATCCGTCGAGGGCATCGACACCGCCGAGGACGGCACCATCGACCAGAGCGGCTCGATCTCCGACACCCCGCGCGAGCCGGACGCGATCGGCTGGGTCGGCGACGACCATGTCGTCACCGCCAATGAAGGTGACTGGAAGGGCGGCACCCGCGGCTGGACGATCTTCGACGCCACCACCGGCGAAGTGGTGTGGGACGCCGGCAACTCCTTCTCCCAGCTCGCCGTGCGCACCGGACTGCACATCGAGGGCCGGGCCGAATCGAAGGGACCCGAACCCGAAGGGCTGGCGATCACCGAGATCAACGGCACCCCAACCGCTCTCGTCGCCTCCGAGCGCAGCAACTTCGTCGCCGTCTACGACGTCAGCGACGTCACGGCACCGCAGTTCCGCCAGATCCTGCCCACCACACCCGGCCCCGAGGGTGTGCTGCCGATCCCGTCGCGCAACCTCCTGGTCATCTCGTCGGAGGCCGACGACGCCGAGGCCGGTGTGCGGGCGTCGCTGAACGTCTACGGCTTCGGGGAGCAGTTCGTCGCCGCCGGCGGCACCCCGATGTTCCCGTCCATCGTCTCCGGCGACGTCGACGGCGCGCCGATCGGCTGGGGTGCCCTCGGCGCGCTGTCCGCCGACCCGGCCGACGAGAACCGCCTCTACACCGCCACCGACAACGCCTACGGCCCGGCGCGGGTGCTGGGCATCGACCTCACCCAGACCCCGGCGCTGATCGACACCGAACTGCCGGTCACCGACAACGGCGAGGCCGTCACCCTCGACGTCGAAGGGATCTCGGCGCGTCCGGACGGCGGCTTCGTTCTCGGTGTCGAAGGCGAGGAAGGCCCCGGCAACGAGTTGGTCATCGTCTCCGCCGACGGCAGTGTCGAGAATCGGGTGACGCTGCCCGCCGACATCGCCGACGCGATGGGTGGGCAAGGGATCGAAGGGGTGGCGGTCGACGGGGACGCCATCTGGGTGGCGTTGCAGCGTGAGCTCGAGACCGACCCGCCGGGCGTCGCGCGGCTGGGGCGCTACACGCCCGACAGCGATTCCTGGGAGTGGTTCGGTTACCAGCTCGACACCACCGACACCGAGGGTGACTGGATCGGGCTGTCCGAGATCGCCGTGTACGACGGATCGCTGCTGGTGCTCGAACGCGACAAGCTCAACGGCCCCGACGCGCGGGTGAAGGCGATCTACCGGGTGGCCCTGCCCGAGGGCGCCGGGGTGACGTCGGCCACCGAGGCGCCGCAGGTGTTGCCGAAGACGTTGGCGCGCAACCTGGTGCCGGATCTGCAGGCCACCAGGGGTTTCGTGCAGGAGAAGGTGGAGGGCTTCGCGGTCGCCGGCAACGGCAACCTGTATGTCGTCACCGACAACGACGGCCTCGACGACGCCAGCGGCGAGACCCAGTTCCTCGATCTCGGACCGGCGGCCACCGCGCTGGGCGGCTGAACCCCTGCGTTGAGACTGCGGTGACGGCGGGAGCTACTCGCACTTTGCCGCAGTGGACACAGTCTCAACGGCAGGCGTGGGGTGATCTGCGCGACAGAAGTTGCCAGCCAACCCTCCGGTACGGGTAGAGTTCACCGCGCAGGAAGCGCCATGTGCGCCGCGCCGTGCGGCCCGTCTTCAGTGAATTCGGCTTCCGAGCAAGATCTTTCGCGCGATGACGCGCATGATCATGTCCGCGTCCGCGCCGACGGGCCTGCGCGCCCGCGCGAAATGACCCACGAGCCCGCGCAACAGGACCTTTGTGCCCGCGTGAAAGGAGCCGTCTTGTCGACGACGTCCAGTGAGATCTCCCCACAACAGCAGCAGTCGGTGCTGGGCGCGCTGCGGTCACCGCGGCGGCTGCGCACCGAGGTGCTGGCCGGTCTGGTGGTGGCGCTGGCGTTGATCCCCGAGGCGATCTCGTTCTCCATCATCGCCGGCGTCGACCCGCGGGTCGGGCTGTTCGCGTCGTTCACGATGGCCGTCACCATCGCGATCGTCGGCGGGCGCCCGGCAATGATCTCCGCCGCGACGGGCGCCGTCGCGCTCGTGATCGCGCCGCTGGTGGCCAGCCACGGCCTGGACTATCTGATCGCAGCGGTGATCCTGGCCGGACTGCTGCAGCTGGTGCTCGGCGGCCTCGGCGTGGCCAAGGTGATGCGGTTCGTGCCGCGCAGCGTCATGGTCGGCTTCGTCAACGCACTGGCCATCCTGATCTTCCTGTCCCAGGTGCCGCACCTGCTCGGGGTGCCGTGGCTGGTGTACCCGATGGTCGCAGTCGGCATCCTGGTGATCGTCGCGCTGCCCAAGCTGACCACCGCGATCCCCGCGCCGCTGGTCGCCATCGCGGTGCTTACCGTCGCAGCGGTGCTCGGCGGCTGGAACGTGCCCGACGTCGGCGACGAAGGCCGGCTCCCGTCGAACCTGCCCTCGTGGCTGATTCCCGACGTACCGCTGACGATGGAGACGCTGCGCATCATCGCCCCCTACGCGCTGGCCATGGCCGTCGTCGGGCTGCTCGAATCGTTGATGACCGCCAAGCTCGTCGACGACATCACCGACACCCACTCCAACAAGTCCCGCGAAGCCGTCGGGCAGGGCGTGGCCAACATGGTCAGCGGATTCTTCGGCGGCATGGGCGGCTGCGCGATGATCGGGCAGACGATGATCAACGTCAAGGTCAGCGGCGCCCGCACCCGAATCTCGACGTTCCTGGCCGGCGTGTTCCTGCTGGCTTTGGTGGTCGGCCTCGGTGACCTCGTCGCGCGCATCCCGATGGCGGCCCTGGTCGCGGTCATGATCATGGTGTCGGTCGCCACGCTCGACTGGCACAGCATCAACCCGAAGACGTTGCGCCGCATGCCCAAGAGCGAAACGTTCGTGATGCTCGCGACGGTCGCCGTCACCGTGGCCACCCACAACCTGGCCTACGGCGTGGCAGTCGGAACGTTGGCGGCGATGGTGCTGTTCGCCCGCCGCGTCGCGCACTTCACCGAAGTCGTGGCGCTGGACCCTGCCCCTGACGACGCGCCTGCCGATGCCGCTGCTGAGACCGCCGGCGACACCCGCGTCTACGCGGTCCGGGGAGAGCTGTTCTTCGCCTCCAGCAATGACCTGGTGTACCAGTTCGACTACGTGGGCGACCCCGCCAACATCGTCATCGACATGAGCGACGCGCACATCTGGGACGCCTCCACCGTCGCCACGCTGGATGCGATCACCACCAAGTACGCAGCGAAGGGCAAGTCGGTGACCATCATCGGCATGAACGACAACAGCGCCGAGCGGCACGCCCGGCTGTCAGGTCAACTCAGCGGCGCGCACTAGGAACACCGGCATGGAGCTGTTGCAGATCGGTGAGGTGTCGGCGCGCACCGAGCTGTCCATCAAGACCATCCGGCACTACGACGACGTAGGCCTGGTGGTGCCCTCAGCACGCTCGGCGGGCGGGTTCCGGCTCTACACCGGCGACGACGTCGCCCGGCTGATCGCGATCCGCCGGATGAAACCGCTCGGGTTCACCCTCGAGGAGATGCGGGACCTGCTCGACGCGTTGGACGTGCTCGACGACGGTACGTCGTCCGGCGCTGACCGAACCCGGGCCGCAGAGCACCTGGCGCAGTGTCAGCGCCGCGCCGCCGATGCGTGCGCCACGCTGACCAAGCAACTGGGTTATGCGCGCGAGCTCACCGAGCAACTCGCCCGCTACCGCCCCGACGAGCTTCGTTGAGACTGCGTCCACGTCGGGCGTCACTCGCACTTTCCCGCGCTGGCTGCAGTCTCAACGTATGGCACAGTGTCAACGCATGACGAGGGGCCCGACCGTGACGGCCGGGCCCCTCGCACACAACGCTTCTACTGCTGCGCCTCCTGGCGCTTCTCGGCTGCGCTGGCAGCCCCGCGGGCCGCGTCGGCCTCGGCTTCCTTCCTGGCCGCGTCGCGCTGGGCCTCGGCCTTGTCCTGCTGGGCCTTGCCCTCTTCGACCATGTCGTTACGACCGGTGACAGTGCCGACCACTTCCTTGGCCTTGCCCTTCACGTCCTCGACGACGCCCTTGATGCCTTCCTCGGGACCACTGTTGTTGTCAGCCATCGTGCACCTCCACACAATTTAAGGTTCGCAAATCGGATGGTCGATTCGCTTGCCAGCTATATGCCCACTTCGATGTCACAGGTAAACCACCTGCGTTTGTGAGCCGCCCCACCGTCAGGTCAGGCAGTCGTCCGTGGTCACAAGCCGGGCACCCATGTTGCGCCGCATCATCTGCAGCGCAGCGTCGCCGAGATCGTCGTAGATGTGCGCGACCGCGTCCTCAGGCACGATCACTTCGAGGTGACGGATATAGGCGTCCAGAGCCGTGTAAAGAATGCACTGCTCGGTGACCTGACCCGTCAGCACCACGCACTCGGTCTTGAGCCGGCCAAGTAGGTAGTCCAACGGCGTTGCATAGAAGGCGCTGTGCCGCACCTTGGTCAGGAACCGGGACTTCTTGCTCGGCGCGACCGGACGGACCAGATCGGGGCGTTGGCCGTTGAGCGCGTCGTCGACGAGATCGCCTGGCGCGGCGGTGAAGTCACCGTAGTTGTCGTTGACATAGATCAGGTCCACGTCGTCGCGGTCGCGCGCCCGGTCGACCATCTTGCTCAGTGGATCGATGATCGCTTCGACGTTGGGCGCCAACCGTTCTGCGTCGGGGTGGTCATAGGTGTTCATCATGTCGATGACCAGCACCGCGGTGTTCGTCATCGCCGCACCTACTTCAGCACGTGGCCCAGCGCGTCACGCGCCCGGTCCACCATCGACACGAACGGCCCGACGGCGAAGTTCAGCGTCGCGGACTCCACCCCGGCGTGCGGGTGCGTCGGGGCGATGCGCTCGGCGACCCGAACCGCCTCGGCCAGCTTGGCCAGCTCGCTGGCGTCCACACCGTCACGAAGCGCCGGAAACTCCAGCGTCTCTTCGTGTTCGGCGTGCTCGGTGACCGCAGCCTGAAGGTGGATAAGCGCCTTGCTGAACTCCGAGGTCTGCGGCTCGAGACCTTCGAGCTCACTCAGCGCGACCTTGGAGTCGTGTTCCTCGGCCAGGCGCTCGTCGACGATCTCGGTGCCGCCGGAGATCTTACGACGCACGCGCGGATGCACGATCATCTCTTCGGCGGTTTCGTGGACGGCCAACAGCGTGCGCAACCTGGTGAACGCGTCGCGCTGGGTGTCGACGTCGGCGGCGTCGAGGGTTTCGACGAACAGCTTCTTGATGGTCTCGTGCTGGGCGACCAGGTACTCGATGACGTCGTCGGCCTTGGTGATGCTGGGAGCAGACACAGGAAACCTCCTATGCGACGGGAAAAGGGGAAGCGGGCATGGGCTGCGCACCGCTGCTTCCGGGGGTTACCCGCTGCCGCGCGAGGAAAACGTGCCGAAGCCGGTCACTCCCGGCTGGCGAGCCG